>Ga0316600_10000155_pt1 | contig 42328 bp, 41 predicted proteins | sample OWC_soil_day5_CT_FD_207652 | JGI IMG/M metagenome (GOLD analysis project Ga0316600, IMG submission 207652) | Wetland soil microbial communities from Old Woman Creek delta, Ohio, United States - OWC_soil_day5_CT | ecosystem: Environmental > Terrestrial > Soil > Wetlands | place: USA: Ohio... | reverse complement strand
TATAGAAATGAATTTAAGATAAATAAAAAAGTAGATGGAGCAGTAGATGTATCTGCAAAATTTATGTTTGATGGAACTATGAAAGCTGAAGAAGATAATCTGAAATTTACTCTTGGTAATAAGCCTGGATTTAGAGCAGAAGTGCCAATTACATATAATATGGATACAGAGTGGGCATTAAAATTAACGCCATGGTATGAATTTTCCGCAATTGGTGCAAGTAATGTAGTTAATGGATATTATGAACCAGATAGTGTGACTCATCAATATGGTGTAAATGTTGGTGTGCAATATAGTTTTTAAAGATTTGGTATTTTACCTATAGTCTATAAAGATGGTATCAATGCTCCGATGGAATGAACGGAAAAATGCTTGATGAAAGAATTTGAAAAGACATAGCTAACATGATGACGAGGATCGTGTTAGCTATGTCTTTTGTTTTACATCTCGGGTTAATTAGTCTATTTTAGAGAGGATTGCTTGCAAATCTGGAACCCATCATAAAGGCTTTTTCGCAGTCTTTTGGAAAGACTTCTTGGCGGTGTTTTGCCTTTTCGGGTTCACTAAAAGCGGAGGTAATATATTTGGAGTAATCAGTGAACTGGTAGGTATCCGTAGATAACGGTTACCACACCATTTGTATATTATATTTATTAAAAGCTAGTGCGATATTTTCTGGAAATTCTTTATCAGAAATAGCCACGTCAATATCTTGAATTGAAAAGGTCTGGTTAAAAAATGTTTGATTAAACTTACTGCTATCAACTAAAAGGATTGTTTTATCTGCTCTTTTATGAAAACTTTTTTTAACCATAGACTCTCCTTCGCTGAAATCAGAGGTTCCAAAGTTTGCATCAAGCCCTCTACAAGAGGTGAAAGCTATATCAGCCTTGTGTCTGAGTATGTAATCGCAAGTTTCGGGTCCATTTATACTGGAACGCTTAGAATACACTTGGCCACAAGTGCAATATACATTTACATCTGTCTCATCTGATAATAAATTTGAAGTAGTAATTCCATTGGTTAATACGGTTAAATCTTTTTTCTCGGATAATCGCCTTGTGAAGTAAAGACAAGTGCTACTTGAATCGATGAAAAGAGTCTGGCCGTCTTTCACAAAGTCAACTGCTAAGTTAGCGATACGAATTTTTTTATCAATATTTTCTTTGTTTTTGTATAACAAAGGCCACTCTAGATGATTGTTTTCTATGTAGAAAGCTCCACCACGTGTTCTACGTATCAGTCCTTGTTTTTCTAAGCTATTTAAATTTCTACGTATAGTAGCTTCACTTACAAAAAGTTTCTTACACAAGTCATTTATCGAAACATATTTCTTTACCTCAAGTAAATGTAATAAATCTTTCTCTCGCTCGATCATAGCAATTCTCCTATTTAGGGTAGATTTTGATTGAAATCAATCATTTATTTCATAATATCATACTATAAAATGATTGTTAATCATAATATCCGGCAAGTATATACAAAAAATAATGGACTGTTATAATGAAGCTACCTACTAAAAGAGAATAAGAAGAAAGGAGAGAAGAAATCTATAGGTATAATGAATGTCCATATGGACGTGATAAAGAAATTGAATAATAAAACAGTTATACGAGGGAGGATATATAAGTTATACAATATGACGGATTTACTAAATGTTGCTTATGAAAACAAATTTGCAATCGGTGCTTTTAATGTTGCTAACAGCGAATTTGTGAAAGTGGTTATTGATGCGGCCGAAGCGCAGAATTCACCTGCTATCATACAAATTCATCCACTTGAAATTAATTTGATTGAGGATGATTTTATTGCTTATGTTCGAGAAGCGGTCAAAAATTCAAAGATACCGATGGCCATTCATCTTGATCACGGCGGAAATTTACAGGATGTTGTACGGGCAATAAGAAATGGCTATACATCTGTTATGATTGATGCTTCTCATCTTTCTTATGAAGAAAATATAGAAATTACGAAAAAATTTGTAGAAATAGCGCATGCAGTAAATGTTTCTGTAGAAGCCGAGCTTGGAACAATTGGAGTAAATGAAGGAAGCGGGGAAGGTGGAAGCGAGGATATTCTTTATACTGATCCAAAGCAAGCAGCGGAGTTTGTTAAAAAGACAGGCATAGATACTCTTGCAGTTGCAATTGGTACTTCACACGGAATATATCCTAAGACAAAAGAACATTCTATTAAGATAGATCGCCTGAAAGAGATAAGGAAACAGGTATCTATCCCGCTAGTGTTGCATGGTGGTTCTGATAATGCAGATGATGAAATTAGAGAAACAGCAAAGAATGGAGTTGCGAAAATTAATTTAGCATCAGATATGAAGCGGGCATTCTACCGTCAACTTCAAAAAACATTAAATGATAAACCAAATGATTATGAATCTTTTATTGTAATTCCAGAAGCGACAAAGGTGGCGACAGAGTTAGTAAAGAAAAAAATGGATTTATTTGGTTCAACTGAAAAAGCTCAATTATATAAATAATACAAACCGTTTGCAGTTCGGATATTATCCTATAATGCTCCGAGAAAATGAACGGAAAATTTATTTATTGATGAAAAATTGAAGAAGACATAGCTAACATGATGACGCCGATCAATGTTAGCTATGTCTTTTGTCGTAATATCTCGGGTTAATTAGCCTATTTTAGAGCGGACTGCTTACGAATTTGGAACCCATCATGAAGGCTTTTTTGCAGTCATTTGGAAAGACCTCTTGGCGGTGTTTTGCTTTTTCGGAGCAAGTGAAGAGTATTTTTGTAATTTTAAATTTATATCCATATTAATCGCTTTTTTATTTTCAGTAAAAATAATTATATATACTGTACCTTGGTAGTTATTGCTATTGATTCGTCTGAGAATTAAAATATGAGATAACAAGGAGGTAATGGAGTGAATGATATTATTTTAAAGTTAGAGCAACTTGGTTTTTCTTCTTATGAAGCAAAAGCATATTATGCTTTAATTAGAAAATCTCCGATTAATGGCTATGAAATTGGTAAGATTGGAAAAATTCCATCTGCAAAAGTTTATGACACTATGAATAGGCTTAAGATTAAAGGTGCTATTGTCGAAAGTTCTACTGAAAGTGGTAAATATTATCCGGTTCCAGCAAACACACTTTTAGCGAAATTAAAACAAGAATTTACTGTGATGATACAAGATTTAGAAGGTCAACTGAAAAAAACAGAACCATTACCAGATATTGATGTGACGCTTAACTTTTCGGGTTATGAACCCTTTGTCGAAAAAACGATAAATCTTATTAATAACACAAACACATCTCTTTTATTATCTGTCTGGCCAGAAGAAGAAATTTTAATCAATGATGCTATAAGACAAGCAAAAAATAGAGGTGTTACAATCGTTGCAGGGGTATTTGGAAACTCATCTCTAGAAAGTACGTATTCTATTAATTTAGAAAGCTGTGGAATAGCATCACAAGCAAGACTTGGAGATCGGCTGAATATAATAATCGGAGATTCTAATGAGGTAGTGATTTGTGAAATCGATGAAAATGGAAAAACAGAAGGCGTCTGGACAACGACGCCTAGTATTATTCTTGTTGCAAAGGAATATATAAAGCATGACATATGGGGAAATGTTTTGATTGATATTATTGGGAAAGAAAGATTCAGTAGTTTGTGTGATAACAATGAGATGTTATCTTATCTAATTCGGAATCGTTAGGAGGCTATGAAGACATGAATTTTAGTAATCCAAATGCAGATATTCTCAGTGATATTAAGATAGGAATAGTCGGGTGTGGACATTTAGGACAAGCTATGTTGGAAGTTTTGATTAGCCATGGATTCATTAAAGAAAATATTTATATTTCGTATAATGGGAATCCGTTCACATTTGAAAAATTAGAAAAATTGGGAGCTACTATATGTCTTTCAGAAAATGAAAAAATTTTTAATGAAGCAGATATTATTTTTCTAACAGTAAGACCGCAAGATGTTAAAAAGTTACAAGGAATATCAATTCCGAAAAATACGATGGTTGTTTCATGTTTAGCTGGCGTGTCTGTTGAGCTATTAAAAAATATTTTTAGTACTAATAATACCAAAATTTTTCGAATGATGGTAAGTGGACCTGATACTATAGTTTTAGAAAAAGGAATTGCGACCGTATATCCTTATCATGAATTAGTAAGTTGTACTTTAAAAAAAATGAGCCTTCATATTTTTGAAGTTTTGAATGAGAGTGACATAGATATTTTTACAACTGGCGTATGTTTACCTGCGGCATTATTGTTCGCAGATAATGAATTAGCAATTAACGAGGCAGTAAATGAAATAGGAGAAGACTACGCTAACTTTTTAGATATTTATGAATGGGCAAAAGGAGTTTTACCATCTTTTAATACAGAAAGTGAAAAAATAGAGTATATTTCAAAAATGATAACAAAAGGGGGAATTACTGAAGCAATAATTAATAGTTTGAAATCGGGCGAAACGTTCATAACTGCGTTAAGGAAAGGAATCAGTCGAAGTCAAGATATTTCGCGAGAGATTAGCCATTCTATTTTAAATTAATCTGGTAGTGGTATATGAGCTAATTTGAATCTGTTATCAAGGTATAGTTAATGATTTTGAAAGAAGGTTTTAAAATGGATAAGTTAGAGAATGTTTCTGTAATAAAAAAGGCCAACATATATTTTGACGGTAAAGTAACAAGTCGTACGGTTATATTAGCAGATGGAGAAAAAAAGACACTGGGAATACTACTGCAAGGACAATATGAATTTGAAACTTCGGATAAGGAACATATGGAGATTTTAGCCGGCAAACTAGAAGTATTGCTTCCTAATAATAAAGAATGGATTTCAATTGAGGCTGGGGGAACTTTTGAAATTCCAGCGTATTCAAAATTTAAAATTGTTGCAAAAGAGGTATCAGATTATTGTTGTTCTTATTTAAAAGAGGAGAAAAAGGGATAACTTTTCAAATCACTAGAAAATTATTTATTGATGAAATAAATTGAAGAAGACATAGCTAACATGATGACGCCGATCAATGTTAGCTATGTCTTTTGTCGTAATATCTCGGTTTAATTAACCTATTTTAGAGAGGATTGCTTGCAAATCTGGAACCCATCATAAAGGCTTTTTCACAGTCTTTTGGAAAAACGTCTTGACGGTGTTTTGCCTTTTCGGGTTCATTAAAAGCTGAGGTAATATACTTGGAGTAGTCAGTGAATTGGTAGGTATTCGTGGATAATAGCGATTCTGAGGCACCGAAGGTTCTTTTCATGATAGATTCATTGGCAATAAAAATCTTATCATAGCCCCATTCTTTGAGCATGTCTTCTTTGATATTCATTGTGTAGATTAATCCTATTGGTTTCTTTTTCGAAACAAGTGAAGAGTAGTTTTCATCGTATATTACGTTCTGAAATAACATCCGTTCCATTAAAGATCGCATCTCACCAGTAACATTGCCGAAGTAAATGGGAGAGCCGAGAATAACAGCATCGGCATTATTTATTTTTTCTAGGACGGGACTCAGATCATCTTGATAAGCACATTTGCCATAACTTTTTCCGCCTATTAACTTGCAGGCGAAGCAACTTATGCAGCCTTTATAGTTTAGATCGTAAAGATGAATGAGTTCAGTGGTAGCTCCTTGGGAAGCTGCGCCTTCTAGTGCTTTGTTTAGTAGCGTCGCTGTATTTCGATTTTTTCTCGGACTTCCGTTTATCGCTAGTATATGCATGTTTCATACCCCCACTTATTTTGAGTTTGATTGCTTTCTTTAAATTATATACTAGTTAATTTAAAAAGAAAGTATGCACTTTTATGTAAGATACTATACAAAAAGAAAGTGAGTATTACTGTTTTAGTATCTACGCTTATTTTTCTAGAAATATGACAACGAAGTTAAATTAGTTTTGCATAGGAAGTAATATTATTAAAATCATACTTGACAATTTATATATAACTTTGCTAATATAAAAATGAAATTAATTCCATTTTGGAGGAGATAATATGGCTTTGCATCATACATTATTGGGTTTATTATCATATAAACCTATGACAGGTTATCAAGTTAAACAGATGTTCGAATCCTCAATTATTCATTTTTGGAATGCCCATATGAGTCAGATATATCGTGAACTTAGTCATATGGAAGAAAAAGGTTGGGTGACTTTCCAAATAGAGCCACAGGAAGGTAAACCGGATAAAAAGATTTATTCGATTACGCGAGAGGGGACAAAAGTATTTATTGGTTGGTTACGAGAGTTTCCAGACAATCCAGATGAAATTGTTCGCAGTGAATTTTTGACACGGATTTTCTTTGCCTCGCACCTTAATTTGCCGGATTTGGCATACGAACTTAAACGCTTTGTGCGCAAACAGCAAGCGCAGCTTGATGCGTATAGAGAGTGTGAGGAGCATATTAGGAAACATCAAGCAAGTGGAGAGAATGAAGCTTTATTTTGGCATATGACATTACGAAAAGGGGTCAAGTCAACCGAAGCAGCAATTGAATGGGGCCAAGAATGTTTAGAATTAGTAGAAAAAATGAAAAAGAAACAGGTTGAATAAATATGTTTATTCATGGTGAATGCCATAGGATAAAAATGAGAGGAGATAAGTAAATGAAAATCGTGGTTATTAACGGTAGTCCGAAGGGGAAATCTAGCAATACGAATGTAATGGTTAGTGCCTTTTTAAAAGGGGCACAAGAGGCAGGGGCAGAAACAGTAAATATCTTTTTATCAGAAAAGGAAGTAAACCACTGTAAAGGTTGTTTTTGCTGTTGGCTTAACACCCCTGGTCAATGCGTGATAAAAGATGATATGGCAGAAATATTGTCGATTTGCGAAGGGGCAAACATTTTTGTGTTGGCTACACCACTGTATTTTGATAATGTCTCGAGTATGTTGAAGGCTTTTATGGATCGTATGATTGTGAAAAGCAATCCTCATTTTCAGAAAGATGCAAATGGAGAATGCCGGCACTTAAAAAATACAGAGGTTCCTTCGCCAAAACTAGTTATGATATCTAACTGCGGATTTTCTGAAAGATCACATTTTCAAGTCATCTCTCACTGGATTAAGAGAGTAGCGCTTAATATGAAGACAGAAGTAATTGGAGAATTCTATGCGTCACAAGGAGGTTTGTTAAATACTAATGTGGAAGAATTACGACCAATCATTTCAGAGTATTTAAAAAATATGGAAAATGCGGGAAGAGAAATTGCTCTAGGCAATAAGGTATCAGAAGAAACTAAAAAGTTATTGGAACAAAATTTTATTCCCGATGAAATTTACATGGAGCAAGCAAATTCTTATTTTGATACGGTATTGAATAAAAGCTAAAGGAACGGTATTTTTGAGGAAGGGGCAGAGGTGTAAAAACTTTGATGAGCGATAAAAGTTTTTAGGAGTGAATTATATTTTGATGGATGAAAAGGCGAAAGGCTCACCATGGCATGGTATTTTTGCACAACATTTTCCATGGCGAATGCTTTTGATAGATATGGTCATTCCAATGATGAGTTATTCTGTACTGGCGAATTATGGAGAGCCACTTGCGGGGATATTTTTTGCGGGAGTATGGAGCATAAGTAGAGGAATTTTTGAAAGTGTTAAGAATAAAAAAATATCCATATTTACTTTAATTACGATGATATTTGCTCTAGTTGAATTTGTGACTTTTTACGTTTCAAATAGTTTATATTGGATTTCTTTAGGAATTCGAAGCGAATTATACGGATCGTTTGTGATCGTAACCTTGCTTTTTAAAAAGACATTTATAGAAATCATGGTAGAAGAATCGAAAACGACCCAATTTACAGAAGAATTTAAAACCACTACGCAGTATCGGAACTGCTGGAGATTTGTAACAATCATATGGGGAATCGCATACATTTTAAAAGGATTTTATTACATATACATTGCCCCAGAGCTTGCTATAGGAACGGCTTTTATCATACGAGCAGTAGTTGGGTGGCCTTTAGATATCATATTAATTGCATTTTCGATTTGGTTTCCACATAAATATTGGCATTATGAATCCAATAGAGGTAATATTGTTGTGCCAATTAAAAAAATAGCGAAAGGTCACTAAGAAATGATGGTACGCTATAATGCTCTGAGAAGGTGGTAATAGATTGTGAGTTTATTTTCTAAAAATGCTTTAAGTCAATTTAGTGATTTAGATTATGAGGTTTATAATTTTATAGTAAAAAATGATGAAAAAATAGCCTATATGACGATTCGAGAAGTGGCGAATGAAGCGCATGTTTCAACGACGACGATCACTAGATTCTGTAAAAAATTAAATTGTGACGGGTTTTCTGAATTTAAAGTGAGATATAAGCTGGAAGCTGAGATGAGCCCCAAACAGCAAAAACATTACGATTCTTCTATAGTTCTGGATTTTTTGCAAAGAGCAAATACGGATACTTTTCAAAAGCAACTTGATAAAATAGCAACCATCATAGCATCAAAAAAGCATGTGATTTTTTTAGGTGTGGGAAATTCGGGAATCATTGCCGATTATGCTACCCGATATTTTTGTAATATCGGGGTTTTTTCTACAGGGGTTAATAACCCCATGTTTCCAATAAATCTAGAAGTACCAAGTGAAACAATCATCATTACTTTATCTGTTGAGGGAGAGGTTGATGCGCTGATTAAGAATTCTGAAATATTGAAAAGAAGTAAGGCAACGATAGTGGCTATTACGAATAGTAACGATAGTACCTTAGCAAAAATGTCGGATTATAATATTTCATATTATATACAAAGAGAGTTAGCTCATAATAATTCATGGTTGAAGGTTGATATAACTTCACAAATTCCAGCAATGTATATCATTGAGTCTTTAGCCAAATTAACCATACTCAAAAAGAAAAGTGTAAAAGCATCCTCCGAGGATTAAAAAACACTTTGTTTTTTAGGTGAAACATGTAACTAAACAATCCTTTTTGTGACTATAAGCGCTATGAATATTTCAATACGTTATGGGTTGAAATATAATATGGTTATAGAAACGGAGGGAATGAATATGGAAAAGAATCTGAAAATTGTAACGATTGGTGGAGGATCAAGTTATACCCCGGAATTGATAGAGGGGTTTATAAAAAGGAAAAATGAACTACCAATTAAAGAATTATGGTTAGTAGACATTGAAGCTGGGAAAGAAAAATTAGAAATTGTTGGTGAGCTGGCAAAGCGAATGGTTAAAGCAGCAGGACTAGATTGGAACGTTTATCTAACATTAAATCTTCGTGAGGCATTAAAGAATGCAGATTTTGTTTCTACTCAATTTCGTGTAGGTTTATTAGATGCCCGTATCAAGGATGAGAGAATTCCTTTATCACATGGAGTGATTGGACAAGAAACAAATGGTGCAGGAGGAATGTTTAAGGCGTTTCGTACAATCCCTGTAATATTAGATATTGTGGAAGATATGAAGGAACTTTGTCCAAATGCATGGTTGGTTAACTTTGCCAATCCATCAGGAATGGTTACGGAAGCAGTGATTCGCTACGGACATTGGGATAAAGTTGTAGGTTTATGTAATGTACCGATTATGTGTAGTAAAATTGCCGCAGCTGCATTAAAGGAAAAAGAGGAAGACTTATTCTTTCGTTTTGGCGGCTTAAACCATTTCCATTGGCATCGTGTATGGAATAAAGCAGGGGAAGAAAAAACGAAAGAGGTAATTGAAGCTGCCTATACATCGGCCGAAGGATTGGCGAAGATAGTAGCGGAAATTAAGAGTCCATTAAATCCTAATCATGATTCTGATGAAGATGGCGAGCAAAAAGCTGGTGTTCAAAATATCCCCAATATTGGATTCTTACCTGAGCAAGTTCGTAATCTTGGTATTATCCCATGTATGTATCATAGATATTACTATATTACAGACGATATGTTAAAAGAAGAGTTAGAAGCCTTTGCAAAAGGCGAAACTCGAGCGGAAGTAGTAAAACGTACAGAAGCAGAGTTATTTGAACTTTACAAAGATCCTGACTTAAGCATAAAACCACCACCACTTGCCAAACGTGGAGGTGCTTACTATTCTGATGCAGCCTGTGAATTAATTACTTCTATATATAATGATAAGCGTAGTCAAATGGTAGTAAGTACGAAAAATAATGGGGCTATTTCAGACCTGCCAGATGATGTAGTTGTTGAAGTAAGTTCTATCATTACTTCTAACGGTCCAGTTCCACTTTCCTGGGGAGGCTTTGACGCTTCAAGCAGAGGATTGTTGCAACAAATGAAAGACATGGAACTCACCACGATTAAAGCTGCGGTAACAGGCGATTATAGCACAGCGTTACAAGCATTTACAATCAACCCGCTTGTTCCAAGTGGTAAAATAGCAAAAAAAATCTTAGATGAAATGCTACTTGCACACAAAAAATACTTACCTCAATTTAAGAATCAAATAGAATTTCTAGAGAGTGCAGATAAATGAGTTTATATGCTTTTGTAAATGGGCGATCATCTCCCAAAAGACAAAAGTGAGAGTGCTCTTTATTTAAAAATATCAATTCATTAGAAAATTTGCAGTTTGGATTGTATCATATAATGTTCCAAGAAAATGAACAGGATAAAATTATTTATCGATGAAAAATTGAACAAGACATAGTTAACATGATGAGAAAGATCAAGGTTAGCTATGTCTTTTTTATAAAACTTTAGAGAATTGTACATTTATTTCAGTAGAGAGATAAATGTGATTAGTAGTATACTTATAAAGTATACTACTAATCAATATTATGGAGGATGAAGGCATGATAAAAGCAATGATATTCGATTTAGATGGAACGATTGGGAATACAGTTCCTCTCTGCATTAAAGCTTTTCGTAAATCAATTGAATCATTGATGAGCAGAAATATCACTGATGAAGAAATTGTGGCTACTTTTGGACCATCAGAGGAAGGAACGATAAAGGCGCTGATACCTGAACAGTATGAAGAAGGTGTAAAGCAGTATTTGCACTATTATAGGGAGTTTCACAAGGAATGCCCAAAACCATTCGATGGTATTGTTGAGGTCATAAGAGCCTTAAAGAAAAAGGGAATATTAGTAGCAATGGTAACAGGCAAGGGCAGAAAAAGTGTGGATATTACTCTTGATGAATTTGGAATGGCAGGCTTGTTTGAATGTATTGAAGCTGGTTCGATAAGCGGAAATGTAAAATGTGAGGGAATTACTGCTGTAATTGAACACTTCAATATAAATCCCAAAGAAGCGTATTATATTGGAGATGCACCAACTGATATAATCGCAGCACGGAATGCCGGCGTGGGGATTATTTCTGCGGCATGGGCAGATCTGGTATATGTTGAAGAATTAAAAAGATTAAAGCCGGATCAATTATTTAGAACAATGAAAGAATTTGAAGAGTTTATTTCAACACATTTTTAAGTGCATTTCTCTAGGAAATTTACAATTTAGATAGTATCGTATAAAAATACCGCCTTGCTTGGTAAAACAAGGCGGTATAGAAGTGAGTGAGCGTGAGGAAAAGCTTTTTCCTCAAGTTAATGTTAGTATTATGCTTATAATTAGGTTTGATAAAGTTGTGTTTTTATCAAACCTAATTATAAGGAAATACATAAGGCTTTTTGGGTGCTTCAATCTGTTTTAATGAAGTGACTTTTATAAAAGGGGTGTCGGTGTCTTCATATTTGCCCATTTGTACAGTGCCTTCAATTGAAAGCCAGGTTCCATCTGGATAATTTTTTGCATCTTTTACTTCACACATCACCCCATAGGGTAAAGAGTCTGCTACACAGCACGTAATTACATAACGTACCAGAGAAAGCTGACTAGTTGTTAATGCTGGGCTTCGAAAAACAAAGCCTGTCATAGAGATCGTTTTGCCGAGATAATCCCCGGGAAAATCGTTGATTTCGCTTGTAGCTTCGGTATAATTAAGATCGGTTACTTTTATTGAATCTGCTTGTTTAAATTGTTTTGCTAATGGTCGTGGTACATCTTGTACTGTTGCAGAAGTTGTGTTTGCGGCTAGTGCACTATTTAGACCTTTATTGTTTACCAGATTGGCATTAAGGGTATTATTTGGCAATGCTGCTGCCAGTAAAAGTATAGCAAAAAATGGAACATAACGCAGCTGTCCGATTTTTGAATGTTCATGTGGTTCATTGGTGTGAAAAAAGGTATCAAATAGACGTATGATTAGCATAGGAAGCAACAGACAATACGATATTTCAGTTAAAATTGTGAATTTTGGATTAATATATAATGAAAGTTGTTCTGTCAGATCAAGCCATATTAGAAAAAACCAAAAGCCCAAAAAAAGGGTGGCTTGGGTCAATGCGTTTATGTTTAGCGCGTTTTGGTGTTTTCTATGTATTTTATGCTGCAATAGATTACCTCCTTAAATATGATTTATCATGTATGCAGAGCAAGCGCATAATGTAACTACAATGAAAGTTAGCCAAAAAACAAAGCGAAGTTTAAAGGTGTGTAAAAGCATAAGCAAATTTTTCACATCGATCATTGGCCCAAAGACCATAAAAGCAACAAGTGATCCTAATGAAAAACTCGAACTGAAGGAGGCAGCGATAAATGCATCTGCGGCTGAACATACTGATATAAAAAAGGCAAATACCATCATTACGCCAATAGAAAGAATGGAATTTTGTCCTACTGATAATAGAATTTCACGTGTCAATATGACTTGAGATAAGGATCCTAGCATAGCTCCCCAAAGCAGGTATTTTCCCATTTCAAAAAATTCGTTACTAGCATCACGAATCGTGTTTATTATTTTATCACCAGAGGAATGGTGGTGTATAGAATCATCATCTGTCATATGAGAGCAGCAACTGCACGTATGATGCTGTGTATTCCCAAACTTTAATTCATTACGACTAAAAAAGAAATCTATAATGATTCCGACCAAGCAAGCGATAAAAACAGCAGTTCCCAGTCGGAAAAAAACCATGTTAATATTCATTCGAAAAGCATACAAGGTTGCTGTTGCAGCAACGGGGTTCATAATAGGTGCGGCTAACATAAAAGCGATTGCGGTGTGTAAAGGGATTCCTTTCATTAGCAAACGGCGTACAATTGGGATGATTCCGCAGTCACACGTGGGAAAAATAAAACCTAATAAGCTGGCGATGATGATACTAAAAAATCTGTTTTTAGGGAGAACTTTATGAATTGCTTTTTCCGTAATAAAGTTATTAATTAAAGCCGAAACGATAACGCTAAGCAACATAAATGGAAAAGCTTCAAGGACTATGCTGAGCAGTATAATTTTAAAATTAATCAAATTATCCCAGTTAATAATACATGACAAGTAAGTTTGTATGAATAATAAGGTTTCCAGAATAACTCCCCCATATATTCTATATGTTTAAAAGTAACTCTTAAAATATATTCCGCCTTATTGATCATATTCATAAAATATTATCAATAAGGCGATTAGTTGCTTTTTATACAATAAAATACCGCCTTGCTTGGGAAAACAAGGCGGTACGGGTAAAGTAATTTTGATTATTGAACGTTATACATATTTTGGCTACTTAGGTAATTGAAAATTCCTTCGCCATGCCCTTGTTCTTCTTTCTGAATATGGTTTAAAGCTTGACGAACATTGGAATCGGTGAATTCAAAAATAGCAGTGTCATAAGCACTCGAAACATATTTTTCAGTCATCAACATGTCAGTGCAAAGCGTAGCATCAGCTTGGCTTGCGCCTGATTGGCTTGTTGTAGATTGCGCTTGCGAACTGTTTTGCCCAGATTGCGTTGATTGGCTATTTTGTGATTGATTCATGCTAGGCACCTGACCGTTTAGAATGGAGTCGATGGTGTTTAGATGCTGCTGCTCTTGCGTAGCGTACGATTCGAATAACTGTTTAAGCTTTGGATCGCTGGCTTGCTGGGCATATTTCTGATATTTTTGAATACAAATTTTCTCGTGGGTCTTTTGATCTTGGAGTAGTTGATTTTCCTTTTGGCTCAATGGCATATTGTTGCCTCCTTTTTAGGTTTGTATTATTTTGCCCAAAAAGTAGGACAATATTCCATGCTAAGTATCATTGACTACATTCCTAGTCTGGTTTATTTTTATCAGTGGGACAAAGCGAGGATTCACTTTGTTTCAAAATATCAAATCATTAGAAAATTTCCAAGTCGGCAAGATAAAATAAATTAAAGAAGACATAGTAAACAGGATGTAGATGATCCAGGTTTTGCTATGTCTTCTTTGATTAATAAAAAATATCAAAGAAATGGAAATTTTATTTTAGGTTAGTCGATAGATAAATCTTTGCTAGTTTCTTTGCAATTGTTACAATAACCGTACATTTCGAGCTTATGATTAACTATATTAAAATTTGTTTCCTGTTCCACCTGTCGTTCAAATTCTGTTAATGGGCAATCGTTAATGTAAACTATTTTTTGGCATTTTAAGCATACTAAATGATGTTGATGTACCAATCGATTGAGTTCAAAAACACATTTATTGGTGGCAGGTAAATTGGAGCTTAAAACAAGTCCTTTATCAACAAATAGATTAAGAACTCGATATATGGTTGATAAACTAAGTGAGTCATCCACTTTTCTAAGTTCAAAATAGATCGCTTCGGCCGTCATAACCTTTTTGGCTTGATTGAGAATATTGAAAATTAGAGTTCTTTGTTTGGTGGTTTTAATACCATGATTATTTAAATATTCTTTAGTAGTCAAATGTTCGTGTTCCATAAAATCACCGCTTCTTTAGAAAATTCCTCGAATTTATTGCTAAACTTTTCACTTAATTATTTCATAAAAGTTTAGTTTTTTCAATAAAAGAATAAATACTAAAAGAAATACAGAGATGAGTGCAGTTACACCGCCAGGCGCCGCATTAATCCAGAAGGAAATTACAATGCCGAGTGTTATATCAATAAAGCTAAATAATATGGAATAAAGCATCGTTGTTTTAAACCCTTTGTTTAGTTGGAGGGCGGTTGCTACTGGAAGTGCGATTAATGAGCTTATGACAAGAATCCCAACGATTCTGATCGAAACAGAAATTGTTGATGCAACTAAAATAGAAAAGATATAGTTAATCATTTTGTCTTTAATTCCGGCGATTTTAGCTCCTTCTTCATCAAAGGTAATAAACACTAATTGATGGTATAATCCAACAATCGTTATTAGAGAAACAATACTTAGAATTAGCACTGTATAAAAATCTTCTCTCGTTACCGTCAATACACTGCCAAATAAGAAAGATTCTACATTCGCGTGGACGGCACCGGCACTTATAATCGTGATTGCAATCCCCACGGATAAAGATAAGACGATTACTAAAATAAGTTCAGCATATTTCTTGTAATGATCTCGTAAAAATTCAATAATAACTCCAAATACAGAGGTTAATAAAAATGCACTTAGTATTGGATTCACCTTACACATCAGGCCGACAGCAACGCCGGCTAAAGAGGCATGCGATAACGTATCGCCGATCATGGAATATCTTTTTAAAACGAGAAACATTCCTATAAGTGGACATAATATGGAAATCAGTATTGAAATCATAAAAGCATTTTGCATAAAACTATAATGAAGCATTACGATCACTCCTCGTGCTTGCAGATACATATTCGTTGATATAGTCATCGGGGTTACATAGATGGCCGCTGCCTTGGGATAAGTGATAAATCAGAGTTGAATTGTCAATCGCGGCTTTAAGATTATGTTCTACGGAGATAACAGTAACTTTTTCGGATACATTTATATTTTTAATTAAGCTATAAATTTCAGTTTGACTTTTTAGATCAACGCCGGTAGAAGGTTCATCCAAGATGAGTAAATCTGGAGTTCCCATCAATGCACGGGCAATAAATATTTTTTGACATTGACCGCCTGATAATTTGCCAATTAAAGAATTGCTAAAGTCTCTCATTTTTACTAAGTCTAAATATTTAAATATGCAGTCTTTATCTTTAAGCTTTAAAGTTTTCCGATAACAGTCTAAGACTTCATATACCGTTATCGGAAACTGACTATTCAAATTTTCAAAACGTTGGGGAAGGTAAGCTAAATTCGTAAAGGTATCAACGATTTTACCTTCAGTCGGTGTTAGTAATTTCAATAACAATTTTATAAGTGTGCTTTTGCCAGAACCATTATCTCCCAATATGGAAATATAGTCTCCTTTATGAATGGTTAAACATAAATTTTTTAAAAGATAAGGCGTATTTTGGGTATAGGAAAAACATAAATTTTCTATTGTAATCATCTTTGCCTCCAGAATTTTCATTGGAGCTTATTGACAGCTCTTTTTTATCATTATATACTAAGTGCAAATGCGAATGCAAATTATTCGCATTTAAAATGAATTTATGGAGAAAAAGAGGAGTGGTCAAATGTTTAAAAAATTATTCTTATGTTTTACTTTGTTATGTATGGTTCTAAGCTTGTCAGCTTGTGGATCATCTGTGAATACAGAGCAAAAATCACAAGATAAACTAAAAGTAGTAGTTTCTTTTAATGCAATGAAAGAATTTGCAGAGGCAATAGGGAAAGACAAAGTTGACGTTCAAACTATAATACCAGATGGTACTGAACCACATGATTTTGAACCAAAAGCCAATGATTTAGAGAAATTAACGACTGCTAAACTATTCATTTACAATGGTTTTGGCATGGAAAGCGCATGGGTAGATAAAACCTTGCAAGCGGTCAATAATAAAAATTTGGTAGTAGTGGAAGCTTCGAAAGGTGCTACGCCAATAAGCAATACAGATCCAGAAGTGATCAAAGAAGATGGGCAATACGATCCTCATTTATGGATAAGCTTAAAAGGAGCTGAAAGCGAAGCTGCAAATATAAGAGATGCTTTTGTAACAACAGACCCTGCAAACAAAGAATATTACGAAAAAAATTATACGGATTTTTATAATCAACTTGAACAACTTTATAATGAATATGATAAAAAGTTTAAGAGTGTAACAAATAAAAACTTTGTTACAGGGCATGCAGCATTTGGTTATTTGTCAAGAGATTTTGGATTGAACCAAAACAGTGTAGAAGATGTTTTTGCGGATGGTGAGCCAAGCGCAAAGAAATTAAAAGAATTAACGGATTATTGCAAGGAAAATCATATTAAAACAATCTTCGTTGAAGATATGGTAAGTCCAAAGGTTTCAGAAGCATTAGCCAATGAAGTTGGCGCTAAGGCAGAAAAAATCTATACAATTGAAAGTAAAGAGGATAATAAAGATTACATACAGAGTATGCGCGATAATCTAGAAAAAATATATAATAGTTTAATATAGTCCCAAAGCGCTGTAATCGACGAGTTGCAATTCATATAGTGTCGAGTAAATGAACGAGAAAAGTTTATTTGTCGATAAAAGAAATTGAAGAAGGCATAGCTAACTTGATGAAAATGATCAATGTTAGTTATGTCTTTTTGCTTTAATAAAAACGTCAGTATATGGACTATAAAAATAGTTGTATATATAGTTTTTTTGTTGCGACTTATTTAGTAATAGATTACAATGTACAAATAGTAATATTCTTATTTAATTGTTTGCTTATTGTGATTTCGATAGGCTTTTTAAAATTTGTATTTTCTTAAAGTAAAAGGGAGGATTAATTTGGAGATATTCGACTTAAACACGTGGCAAGTTATTCTTAATTTTAAAACGATATTTTTAGGGATAATCATTGAGGCATTGCCTTTTATTTTAATCAGTGTAATTGTTTCGTCAGTATTACACAATTTTGTTTCCGAAGAACTGATTCAGAGAGTGTTACCGAAAGATAAAATGGCTAGTATTGTGCTATCCTGTTTACTAGGTATGATTTTCCCCGCATGTGATTGTGGAATGGTACCGATTGTTCGTAGGCTGGTAAAGAAAGGGGTACCATTATATTGTGCGGTAGCCTTTATGCTTTCTGCGCCTATTATTAATCCAGTCGTGGCTACTGCTACAGCATATGCGTTTAATAGTATTGGTATGGCTGTAGCGAGGTTGGGAATTGCTTTTTTAGTAGCTTATATTACTTCAGCTCTTGTTAGTGAGGCATTTAGTGGTACGGAGCTAAAGGGAGTACAAGCTACTCACGATCATGGTCACGACCATAATCACGATCACGACGATCATGCTTGTGGTTGTGGTTGCCACCACGCGCATACTGAACATAAAGCAACGTTAAGCGAAAAGTTTTTGGCTGTTTTGGAGGGGGCTTGTAGCGAATTTTTTGAAATGGGCAAGTACTTAATCATTGGAGCGTTTTTAGGTGCGGTGGCACAGACTCTTGTGCCACGAGCGACGTTATTAAATGTTGGTCATGAACCATTCTTCTCTATTATCGTCATGATGTTCTTTGCTTTTTCAATTTCTGTATGTTCCACAGCCGATGCTTTTATTGCTGCCTCATTTAACACTAGTTTTACGACTGGGGCGTTGGTTGCATTTATGGTGTTTGGTCCTATGATCGATATCAAAAATATATTAATGCTTTCGCATGCATTTCGTTTAAGGTTTGTAGTCTTTTTGGTTACTATAGTTTCACTATTGTGTGCACTGGGAACGTATGTATTTATTAATCTCTAGAAAGGAGGAAGGTTAGAAATGTCTCAATTAAACAGGGAGAGTTTAGCAAGAACCCTAATATTATTAGGATTCTTTTTACTATTATTTTCATTAATCATTACGGATCAGTTAACTTTATACGTGCATCCTAGAATTGTAATGTTAATAGAAATGTCCGCAGGTCTACTTTTTATGATGTTTTTACTCCAAGGGTGGAAATTAAGTAAGACTTGGAATAAGCCTACAGAAGAATGTAAGCATTGGAAGTATATGCCGTTTGTTTTCACTTTACTAGTAGCTTTGATCTTGCCGAACACTTCACTTAACGCAAGTTTAGTAAGTAATAAAGGGGTGAATAGTCAAGTTACCACTGAAATTTCTAAAAAAGATTATCGACCATTGGCGCCTGAAATGCGGCAAACGGACCTTATAAAAGTGGATGATAACAACTTTGTTGATGTCATGTCCGAACTTTATCGGTATCCTCAAGAGTACGTAGGGAAGCAAATTGAGATGAGTGGCTTTGTTTTTAAAGACGAATCGACACCGCAAGATCAATTTTCGCTAATTCGATATGTCGTTGGCTGTTGTGTGGCAGATGCTCTTCCTTCTGGCCCTTCATGTGAAATTAATAATGCAACTGAATATTCCGATGGAAGTTGGTATCAAATTCAAGGAACGATAGAAAACAGTGAAGAGAATGGAAAAGCAGTTCCTGTTATTAAAGTTACGTGGACAAGGCCAATTCATGAAAAGAGTAGTCCGTATATTTTTCGTTAGATAAATATATAACTTTTCCATCATGATAAAAATCCCTCATTCGTAGTTTTATTTTCTTACGAATGAGGGATTTTTTTTTTGCTTTAGGCAAAATTAAAGATGAAAAATTTTGCCTAAAGTAAAAAATTTAATTCTATATTATATGATAAGATAATGAAATTTAGTTTAAAATGAGGCGGTTTTGTTTGCTTCTATCCACCTTTACAGGGTAAATATAACCAATCAAATGAATTTGATTGGCAAGTGTGTCTAAATCAATGGAAGTTTGTACAAAAGTACCATTTTTATCGGGTAGTTTATAAACGATATGGTCTGCAGCAACTTGGCAGACTATGCCGACGGATACTTCCTTTTTGTCATTTTCCCATATAATCATCGCGCCTGATTGAGCGTCATTGGGCGCTGTTTTTTCTACCCAGCCAAATTGCGCTGCATTAGAAAACCAGTCTTCAGCATCCCCATCCCAATTCATACCTAGAGCAGGTGCTGTTTTGTCAAATTCTTGTGCGATATAGCCAAGCGTTTGGGTTGGAAGATGTTTATACCATGGACTGGCAGCAGGGTTACAACTGTCGCAAGCTAATACAGTGACAGGTATCAATAATGCTAAAAATAATGCATAATAGAAAATGATCTTTTTCAAAACTTCGTCACTTCCGTTCTAGCTAATAAATTTTACTCATCTGGATTATTTGTACTATAATAAAGAGTCAATTACCTTGGAGAAATCATCCAATGAAGTGGCGTTTGCCAGATGAATTCCATTGATGAAAAATGCTGGAGTGCTGTGAAACCCTAGCTTATTTTCTTCCTCCATATCGTTTTTGATAGCTTGCTCGATTGTGGGATCGCCCAGATCACGATTCAATTGATCCTTTTCTGACTCTGATAGATTAAGTTTGTCCACCAAATATTGCAGTCCACTGTTGCCAGTTTTTAAAACTGGTTGTTCAGCCATGGACAAATCATAAAATTTCCAAGCTTTTTCTTCATCTTGCCTAGAAAGAGCTTCAAAAACTTGTGCAGCAGATATCGCAAAGGGATGCGTGGCATGAGGATAGTGTTTTAATTTTAACTGGACTTTGCCATCATATTTATCTAACACTTGATCGACTATTTTTTTTGCTTGGACACAATCAGGACATTGAAAATCTACGTATTCGATAATCGTAATAGGAGCTAGGTGATTGCCACGAGTAGCCTCTGCTGATACTGTGGACAGACTTGCAGTATAATAAGCCATTACCATGAAGAGCAGTATGACTTTTGTAATTTTGCAGACAAATTTTTGCATTTTTGTTCCCCTTACTGTCTTGAAAATAAATAGTGTTTATTAGTTGTAAACCTTAGTATAACACTAAATTTCTACTGGTGCATGTTCCTTTTATTGGTTTCAACATACGCTTGTCAGAGTTAGTACCATGATAAAAGAAAGCACGCTTATTTAATTAATTGTCAATACCTTTTCTTTTGGTTGTTTTATTCTTATTACAAAATAAGTATGCAGAGATACAAGCTGTTAGTGGAATGGCGCAAATCAATCCAATGCTTCCTGTCAGAGCTCTTACGATTTCTGTTGCGATTAAATTTAAATTGACGATTTTGGTTAAGGAAAGATCTTTTTGTACGGATATTAATAAAATTAAGGGTAATGATGATCCGACATAGGCTAAAATCAGAGTATTTGACATTGTACCCATAATATCACGGCCTATATTCATACCTGCTTTAAATAATGCTTTAAAATGAACTTCGTTTGCATGTTGTTTTACCTCGTTTATCGAAGATGCAATAGAAATGGCTACATCCATTACAGCGCCTAAAGCCCCTAGGACCATTCCTGCAAATAAAATTCCTTGAAAGTCTACATGAGGCAAAGATGTCGCCTTTAGCATCATTGCTTCTTCATTTTCCAAGCCAGTTAAATGCATAAAATAAATGGAGGCTTTAGATAAAATACCAGCAATTGCAACACCGCTGAGCGTGCCTAAAATAGCAGCAAGTGTTTTCTTGTTCCATCCACTGATTAATGTTTGTGAAATCGTAGAAATAACGGCGCAAAGCAAGAAAACCATTAACCCAATTTCTAAATGATTTTCTTTTAAGATTTGGTTAATAAAAACCGACAAGATTAGAAAGCATGAGAGAGCAATTACAATAATCGATCTAAAGCCAATCAATTTTCCGAAAATCAGTAAACAAAAAGCAAAAAGCCCGATAAGCAGATAAATATAGGTATCTCGCTGAAAATCGTTGATATGATATTCCGTCTTACCAAGTTGATTTACAACTGCGACGACAACCTTGTCACCTTCATGAATTTCCATTGAACCAAATGCAGATCTTTCTGGTTGATAATTGATGGTAGTAACTTCTAGGTCGGTATTCACCCCAGAGGTTAGTTTAATTTTAACCAAATCTTTTTTCCCAGATGTCATTTTTTGCGAAGTATCACTTTCTATAGGCTGAACTGAAAGTACAACCCCTTTTTCATATTCTATTTTAGGTGCTTCAGGCTGTGCGCTGGCGACAGATGATAAAATTAACAGACACAATACTATAATTGTTAAATAAGATAGGTATATTTTTTTCATAAAAAAATCGTTCCTCTCGTAAAGTTTGTAATTAGTAATATTCTTATTTGCTAATTATACTGAAGTTGCACTAAAAAGTAAATTAGACTGTTGTGGAGTGTTTTAAAATATTAAATTATTAGAATATTTGTATAGTTTTGTGGTAAAATGAATTAAAGAAAATTTAGAATATAAAGATATTTTGGGGGCTTAGTTATGAACGATACGATAAAATTAATCAGACATCATAGATCCATTCGAAAATATTTAGAGAAAGATGTGCCAGCGGAAATGCTGGAAGCAATCTTAGAATCCGCACGGGCGATGCCTACCTCCATTAACGGTCAGCAACTGTCAGTGGTTGTTGTAAAGGATAAGGACAAAAAAGCTAAAATTGCAGAATTAACAGGAAATCAAGTTTGGATTGCCCAAGCTCCTGCTTTCTTAGTTTTTGTAGCTGATTTCTATAAGACGACGATTGCCTGCGAAAAAAATGGTATGCCTGAAATCATTCATGAAAGCGTTGAAGGAACTATGGTAGGAACTTTTGACTGTGGCCTTGCCATGGGGGGAGCTATTGTTGCGGCTGAATCCATGGGACTTGGAATTGTGCCAATCGGTGCTATCCGGAGAAATCCTGAAGAGATGATTCGTCTTTTAAATTTGCCAGAGCGTACTTTCCCTGTGGCAGGTTTAGTTGTGGGCTATCCTGCAGATTCTTCTGCTAAAAAACCACGTTTTCCATTACAGGTATTCGCGCATAAGGAAACGTATCAGTCTGACGCTATAAAACAGGCGATAGATGAATATGATGCGCTAATGGCTGATTATTATAGCAAACGTGGTAGTAATGGCGACCGTAAGGAAACAGATTGGAGTAGTCAGGTTGCTTCTGCTTACAAACAGGTGTATTTCCCGGCTGTATATCCAGCAATGATTAAGCAAGGATTTAAGAACGATAAGTAACGAGAAAATTTGATATAAATAAAATAAACTTTGCGGATAAATTAGCAAAGTTTATTTTATTTATATCAGCGAAAATGATTGTTGTTAACAATAGATAATCATTTTTAATAATATATTGTGCTTGTAGATAAATTGTACTATAATATGAACAAATTTAAAAAGTTCAATTGCTCAAATTACCGAATTTATATAGACGATAATTTTAGGAAAAGAGTTTGAGCCTATTAATAAGAAAGGCCGAAGTTATACTGGTATTAATCATTAAGGCCATTTCGACTAAGTAAAACTTATAATATGGAGGAATCAAATATGATACACTTACGCAATATTAAAACATCTTGGAAAATTATAGGTCTTGTTGTGTTTATGGCTTTTTTTCTAGCGGTGGTTGGATATGTTGGACATTATGCCGCAGGAACTTTGGCAAGTAAAATGGATGATATGTATAAAAATCGTTTACAGCCTATTCAGTGGTTGAATGCCAGCCGTGCAGAAAGTCGGAGAAATGAAGCTTTGACATTGGCTATTTTTCTTAGTCATGACCAAGCGCAGCAACAGACTCTTTATAAAACCATTGAAGAACATAAAAAAATTTATAGTGGTTTATTAGAAAAATATCAGCAAACGAATTTAGATTCGTTCGAGCAACAAAACTTTGCGAAAATTATGGATGAAACTAAGCTGTATCGAATTGAGTGGCAAAAATCTTTAGATTTAGCGTTGGCAGGTAAGCAAGAAGAAGGACATGCGTATTTTTACAAAAATGCGAATAGTCATTTAGATACCATCAATAAAGTGCTGGATGATTTGGTTGACCACAATAACAAAATTGCCGAAGAAGAAAAAAAGAAAAGCGAAGAAATCGCACTGTATAATGATCGGATCAGTATGGCCGTAACTGCGATTGCAGTACTGCTATCTAGTGTTTTAGGCTGGCTGATTGCAAGATTGATTGTGAAGCCACTGGCAAGTTTACTTACGGAGGTTCATAGCTTGGCAGCTGGAGAGTTAAAAAACAAAAAAGTGCACGAAGTATATTATCAAGATGAGGTCGGGCAATTGACTAAAGAATTTGATCGTATGGCGAATCAGTTACATAAGTTGGTAAAAAATATTTCAGGTGCTTCAAAGCAACTGGCTGCAGCTTCGGTAGAGTTGAATACTGGTGCTGAAGAAGCGGCGAAAGTTACTGAACAAATAACACGGGCAATTGAAGAAGTAGCACAAGGTGCACAAAGCCAATCAGGGGTGATTAATGAAACAGTACTAAGTGTAGAGCAAATGGTTGGAGCTATTACACATATTGCTGATAATTCTAATTTAGTGTCTGAAGCAGTTGCTAAGACTGTTGACGCTGCAATGGCAGGGGCTAAGTCTGCAGAATCTGTAACGATGCAAATGAACAGTATCGAAGAAACTGTAGAATCATCAGCAGAAGCTGTTAAAAAACTCGGAGATCGTTCTCAAGAAATTGGGCAAATTATTGATACCATTTCTGGTATTGCCAACCAGACGAATCTATTAGCTTTAAATGCAGCCATTGAGGCGGCACGTGCTGGCGAAAATGGCAAAGGCTTTTCCGTTGTAGCCGAAGAAGTTCGGAAATTAGCGGAACAATCCAAGGATGCCGCAGCGCGAATTGGGGCGATGATCAGCGAGGTACAGAGTGAAACCGATAAAGCGGTGACAGCGATGAATAAAGGTAGCCAAGAAGTGAAAGTAGGCGCCCAAGTGGTAGCGAGTGCTGGTGAAAATTTTAAAGAGATTACTTCTTTGGTAAACGATGTTTCATCTCAGAGTATGGAAATTTCAGCAGCTATCGAAGAAATGTCGGCGAGCAGCGAGCAAATTGCAACTGCGGTTAAAAATATTGATCAAGTTGGAAAACGTGCAGCTGGAAAGACCCAAACAGTTTCTGCTGCTACGGAAGAGCATTCCGCCTCGATCGAAGAAATTCTGGCTGCTAGCCATTCTTTATCTAATACAGCAAAAGCCTTGCATGATGCGGTAGAATTCTTTAAAGTATAAAAACTAAAGTGGCGGGTTACAGTGCTTCAACATTTTTAATATTGTTTTAGGTAATTAAAAGCGGAAAAATCGCAAATGATTTTTCCGCTTTTTTTCTGTGTGTATGCAGGTTGCTTTGCATGGATTTATCAATTTTTTTAGGCGTATTCTTAGCTTCATAACAAGAAGCTTGTCGACTTGTCGTCCGAGCTGCTAAATGCCCTGATGGTAGAGTGTTTGCTGTACGCAAAATATTTTATTCTTTTTTTTATCACTACGAATATACATAACATAGGATATTTCTTAAGGTCCAGAAAAGATCATTGCTTAAATTATACTGCAAGGAGGATGATTGCCGATGTGAATGAGAAGTAGAACGTTGCCTAGACAGCAAGACAAGTAGTGGTTGAGCGATGAAGAAAAGGAAATGACAGCATTGATTCATTTAAAAATTTAATAAAGGAGTGGAATTATGGCAAGTGTATTATGGGGTGAATTTATTGGAACGGCGGTACTGATAGCTTTTGGTTGTGGGGTTGTAGCCAATGTATCGTTGAAGGAATCAAAAGGGCTTGGCGGTGGTCCGATTGTGGTTTATACGGGATGGGCAATGGGTGTTATCATGGGGGTTACTTGTGGACTAGCGATTGGCAATACTGGTGATTTAAATACCGCAGTTACTTTCTATAAACTATTGATGGGGATTTATACGGTGCCGATGGCAATTAATATTATGATCGTACAAGTTCTCGGCGCTGTTTTGGGCGGTGCTTTGGTATGGCTTGCGTATTTGCCACACTGGAAAGCTACGCAGGATAAAACTGCTAAACTTGGGGTGTTCTGTACGATTCCTTCGATTCGTAGTTATGGTGCAAATGCACTTTGTGAAGGGATTGCGAGTGCGTTATTGTTCTTAATTTTCTTATCACTTGGCAGTAAATTTGTTTCTGGAGCGGGTGGATTCCCAGCTGGATTTGCTACGTATATGTGTGGTTTGGCAGTTTGGGCAGTGGGCTTGTCCTTCTGTGGGCCTACAGGGTATGCTGTAAACCCTGCTCGTGACCTTGGACCTCGTATTGCGCATGCGATTTTGCCGATTGCAGGCAAAGGCAGTTCGGATTGGAGTTATGCTTGGGTGCCAATTGTTGCACCGATGGCTGGTGCTTTTGTGGCATTCATTGTTGCGACGATGTTTGATATTATTTAAACCTGATTTTCAATGTGGTTCATAAACATTTTTAATTGAGTTAAGGTTTATCAATATATAGATGACGAGGGGTGGCTTAAAAAATGACAACAAAGTATGTAATGGCACTTGATGCAGGAACTACGAGCAATCGAGCAATCATTTTTAACCAAGAATCCAAAATCGTTGCTGTGGCACAAAAGGAGTTTACGCAAATATTCCCTAAAGCTGGTTGGGTGGAACATGATGCTGAGGAAATTTGGGGTACGCAAATTGCGGTGGCGAAAGAGGTTATCGAAAAAGCAGGTTTAACTGCGAGTGATATTTCTGCGATCGGTATTACCAATCAACGTGAAACAGCGGTGGTTTGGGAAAAGTCTACGGGCAGACCAATTTATAATGCGATTGTTTGGCAATCTCGTCAGACGATGGACATTTGTAACGAACTAAAAGAGCAAGGTTTAGAAGAGGAGTTTAAGGAAAAAACAGGCTTGCTCGTGGATGCTTATTTTTCTGGGACAAAAGTAAAATGGATTTTAGATAACGTAGAAGGTGCGAGGGCGAAAGCCGAAAATGGCGAGTTGCTCTTCGGTACGATTGATACGTGGTTGATTTGGAAGTTGAGCGGTGGGCAAATCCATGTCACAGATTATTCGAATGCTTCTCGTACGTTGATGTACAATATCCACGAGCTTAAGTGGGATGAAAAACTTTTGGGATATTTGACGGTACCTGCTTCGATGTTACCTACGGTCCGTCCATCAAGTGAGTTTTACGGGAATACGGATTCGGCTGTTTTTGGGGCGGCTGTGCCGATCGCGGGTGCTGCTGGGGATCAACAAGCGGCTTTGTTCGGGCAGACTTGCTTTGAGCCTGGTATGGCGAAAAATACCTACGGTACAGGTTGCTTTATGCTAATGAATACAGGCGATAAGGTATATACTTCGACACATGGACTGCTTACAACGATTGCTTGGGGCATTGATGGGAAAGTTGAATATGCACTTGAGGGAAGCATCTTTGTTGCTGGTTCAGCGATTCAGTGGCTCCGTGATGGCTTGCGCTTAATTGAAGCGGCACCTGATTCTGAATGGATTGCGAAAAAGGTGCAAGATACGGATGGCGTCTATGTCGTACCAGCATTTGTCGGCCTGGGCGCACCGTATTGGGATATGAAAGCGCGCGGTACGATTATTGGCTTGACGCGGGGCACGACAAAAGCGCATGTTGTACGGGCAACTCTAGACTCTATGGCTTATCAGACAAAAGATGTACTGAGCGCAATGGAAGCTGATTCAGAAATTAAATTGCAAGCTTTAAAAGTAGATGGCGGTGCTGTGGCAAATAATATTTTGATGCAGTTCCAAGCAGATATTTTGGATGTGCCTGTAGATCGTCCAAGAATTACGGAAACAACTGCATTGGGCGCTGCTTATTTGGCTGGTTTGGCAGTTGGGGTGTGGACGAACAAGGAAGAACTTAGCCAAAGGTGGCAATTGGATACTCGTTTTGAGCCTGCTATGGAGGCGAAAGAAAGCGAAAGTCTTTATCGTGGCTGGCAAAAAGCGGTTAAGCATGCGATGGATTGGATTGATACAGACTCACGCGGATAAGTTCATAATTTTTTGTGGATTGAATAGAGAATCCCTTTGTTTTCGAATTGACGATTGCAAAGGGGTTCTTTTCTCTTTGTTAATGTTGGAATTTAATCAAAAAGTATATTTAATATTAAATTTAGTTTAAAAAATTGATGGAAAGTGTGTATTTTTTTTTTCTGCTTTTCTAATAATAATGTAATCCGCGGATGTAATTTTATAGTTGGAAACTATAGAAGAAAATTTATAGTTGAGAGGTTGTTGATAAACAGTATTTCAATCGTTTTTGTGAAGAATTATGTAATTGGATTTACCGAGGTATGTAGAAGTGGCTAATTTATGATTATGAGTTTGTAGCTGATTTCTATCAATGAACTAGACGAGGAGTGAAACACATGGATAATGTATTATTGGGTGAGTTTATTGGAACTGCAGTACTATTAACATTTGGTTGTGGTGTCGTAGCGAATGTTTCGTTGGCAGCATCAAAAGGTTTGGGTGGTGGGCCAATTGTGGTTTATACAGGATGGGCGATGGGAGTTATCATGGGAGTCACTTGTAGTCTGGCGATTGGCAATACAGGGGATTTAAATTGTGCGGTTACTTTTTATAAACTGTTGATGGGCATTTATTCTGTGGCTTTTGCGATAAAAATGATGATTGTGCAAGTATTGGGCGCTATTTTGGGTGCTATTTTGGTCTGGCTGATCTATTTGCCACACTGGGAAATTACGGAAGATAAAACAGCTAAATTAGGCGTGTTCTGCACGATTCCTTCAATCCGAAATTACGGTGCGAATGTTCTTTGTGAAGGTTTAGCTAGTATGTTATTATTCTTCATTTTCTTCTCACTTGGCAGTAAATTTGTATCTGGCCCTACCGGATTTCCGGCTGGCTTCGGGACTTATATGGCGGGACTCGCAGTTTGGGCGATTGGTTTATCTTTCTGCGGGCCCACAGGGTACGCTGTAAACCCTGCTCGTGACCTTGGACCACGCATAGCGCATGCGATCTTACCAATAGCAGGAAAAGGAACTTCTGATTGGGGGTATTCTTGGGTACCTATTGTCGGGCCAATGGCGGGTGCTTTTTTTGCGTATATTCTTGCTAAAATGTTTTCAATTATTTAGTTATTGATAGAACATTTGATTTTATATTAAAAAATAAAGGAGAGTTTTATATGAAAGAAAAATATGTAATGGCACTTGACGCAGGAACAACGAGTAATCGAGCAATAATTTTTGATAGCGATTCCCAAATCGTTTCGCTAGCACAAAGAGAATTTGCACAAATATTCCCAAAACCGGGCTGGGTGGAACATGATGCAGAAGAAATCTGGAGTACACAGATTACTGTAATCAAAGAGGCAATTGAAAGGGCAGATATTAAGGCCAGTGATATTTCTGCAATTGGCATTACCAATCAGCGCGAAACGACAGTTGTATGGGAAAAGGCGACAGGTAGACCAATCTATAATGCAATTGTCTGGCAATCACGCCAAACGATGGATATTTGTGATGATCTCAAAAAACAGGGGCTTGGAGAGCTCTTTAAAGAAAAAACAGGCTTGTTAATTGACGCTTATTTTTCAGGTACTAAGATTAAATGGATACTGGATCATGTGGAAGGTGCACGTGAAAAGGCCGATAAGGGCCAGTTGATGTTTGGAACAATCGACACATGGATTATTTGGAAACTGAGTGGCGGAAAATTGCATGTAACGGACTATTCAAATGCTTCGCGTACACTCATCTACAATATACGTGAACTAAAATGGGATAAAGAACTTTTAAAATATTTGACAGTACCAGAATCGATGTTACCAGAAGTGCATGGATCAAGCGAAGTTTATGGTAATACCGATCCAGCTATCTTTGGCGCAGCAGTTCCAATTGCCGGTGATGCCGGCGATCAGCAAGCGGCATTATTTGGACAAACTTGTTTTAAAGAAGGTATGGCGAAAAATACCTATGGCACAGGCTGTTTCTTACTGATGAACACCGGTGAACATTTATATACATCAAAAAACGGCTTGATTACGACGATTGCCTGGGGGATTGGTGGGAAAGTCGAATATGCTCTTGAAGGTAGTATTTTTGTTGCTGGCTCAGCGATTCAATGGTTACGTGATGGCTTGCATATGATTGAAGCGGCCTCAGATTCGGAATGGGTAGCGAAAAAAGTACAGGATACGGATGGGGTGTATGTTGTTCCAGCTTTTGTTGGACTTGGTGCACCATATTGGGATATGAAAGCGCGTGGCACGATCATTGGCTTAACGCGTGGTACGAAAAAAGCGCATATTGTTCGGGCGACTTTGGATGCGATGGCTTATCAAACGAAGGATGTTCTAAGTGCGATGGAAGCGGATTCAAACATTAAACTTAAAGCATTAAAAGTAGATGGCGGTGCTGTTGTTAATAATATTCTAATGCAGTTCCAAGCAGATATTTTAGGTGTACCAGTAGATCGTCCTAAAGTAACTGAAACTACCGCGTTGGGGGCGGCTTATTTGGCGGGGCTGGCAGTTGGTATCTGGGAGAGCAAAGAAGACTTGATCAATAACTGGAAACTAGATAATCGATTTAAACCTGAAATGGATGTTAAGGAAAGTGGAAAGTTGTATCGTGGCTGGCAAAAAGCAGTGCAGCATTCAATGGGATGGATTGAGGATGACAATATAAACGATTAAATGTAGTCTTAAAGAGAATCTCTTTTGCTGTGTTTTGCAAGGAGGTTCTCTTTAAAAAAACGCAATCATATATTAATTTTATAGTAAGGATGACAATGCACAATGAGAAAAAGTAATAAAAATGCATTGGCGAGTAAGGGACATGTCATGCGTATTTTTGGATAAAAGGGGCAGTGAGGATGGAAAAAGCAACGGTAGTTGTAATTGGTGGCGGAGCCACGGGGGTTGGAATTTTGCGTGATTTAGCGATGCGTGGTGTGGATGTGCTTTTGCTAGAACAGCGCGATATGGTGCATGGTACGAGTTCACGGTATCATGGTCTTTTGCATAGTGGTGGACGTTATGCGGTAAAAGATGCCGAAGCTGGTAGAGAATGTATCGAAGAGAATAAGATTCTTCGGAAGATTGGCAGGCATTGCGTGGAAGCGACAGAAGGATTGTTTGTCCGTTTGCCAGAAGATGATGAAGCTTTTGAGGAAAAGTGGGTAGAAGCCTGCCTAAAGATTGGTATTCCAGCTGTGCAAATTGCACCTGAAGAAGCGTGGCGGTTAGAACCTAATTTAACGCATCAAGCGAAATCGGTGTATCGCGTGCCTGATGCAGCGATTGATGGTTTTCGTATGGCCTGGCAAAATGTTGCTTCGGCAAAACGATATGGGGGCAGGTTGAAGACGTATACAGAAGTTATTCGTATTGAACATAGCAATAATCAGGTTGTTGGTGTCATCGCTCGGAATTATATCACAGGTGAGGAGGAATTTATCGCTTGTGATTTTGTGGTGAGTGCAGTAGGGTCGTGGGCGGGAGAAATTGCTCGTTTAGCTGGAATTGATGTACATGTACAACCGGATAGGGGAACTTTAATCGCATTTAATCATCGATTGTCTAGTCGGATTATAAATAGACTACGTCCTGCTTCTGATGGTGATATTTTTGTACCACATGGGTCGATTACGATTTTAGGTACGACTTCTTCGGCGGCGAAACAGCCAGATGATACAATCCCGTTAACAGCAGAAGTTGTTGAATTGCTTAAAATTGGTGAAGCTACATTTGAAAATTTAAGGGACTATCGTATGCTACGTGTTTTTTCTGGTACTCGGCCACTTTATAGCGCGGATCCTACGGCTAAAGGGCGTGGTGCTTCGCGTAATTTCGTTATTTTGGATCATGCAAAAGAGGGGTTAAATGGGTTTGCTAGTATTGTTGGCGGGAAGTTCACGACCTATCGGTTGATGGCGGAAAAAATGACGGATTTCATTTGTAAATATTTGCAGGTAACAGCAGCTTGCCGTACAGCTGATGAACCTTTGGTCGAAGACATTTCTCCACAGCTATTGGCGAAAGCACGGCTTTATTTCCCTTCTTATGGTACGAATTTAGCTGTTTCACGCTTAGGTGGAGCAGGTTTGGAACGCGTAGTAAAACGGATGGAGAAAGACCCAGAAAAAAGTCAACTTGTATGTGAATGTGAAAATGTGACACTGGCAGAAGTGGAAGAAACCGCTCATGATGGTACGAGTTTTACATTGGGTGATGTTCGGCGAAAAACTCGTATGGGGATGGGCACTTGCCAAGGAGCATTTTGTACCTATCGCAGTGTGGGGGCGCTAGAGGCGAATGAATTGAATTTTGGTAAAGATAATATCGGTTTGTTCAAAGAGTTCTTGCAAGCTCGCTGGCGAGGAATCCGCCCGATTATGTGGGGCAATGTCATTCGGGAAATAGAATTGACTCGCGGTATTTATGATGGAACTTTGAATGTAAATGGAGCGATTGAACATGAGAAAAGATGATGTGATTGTAATCGGCGGAGGCTTTGCTGGGCTAATTGCTGCCGCTGCTAGTGCAAAACGTGGTAAAAAGGTGACTTTGTTAAGTTTCGGAATGGGTACATTGACCGTTGGCAGTGGAATCGTTGATATTCTGGGATATAACAATGATGGTACAGCTGCTTTGACGCCGGAAGTCGCTGTCAAAATGGTAGAGGATGATCATCCTTATCATAAAATTGGTTTACAGGCAGTAAAAGAATCTGTGGAATTTTTCCTAGAACTATGTAGGGAGGAAATGTATCCTTACATAGGCAGTTTGAATGAAATGAAATGGATACCAACGGCTGCTGGCACATTAAAGCCAACTTGTCTTGTCCCTAAAACCATAGATGTAGCTAGGCTAAAAGAGATTGATACTATTTATATTGTGGGCTTTCATTGTTTAAAGGATTATTATGCAGAGTTAGTGGCAAAAAACTTAAAAACTAGCTTGGGTTCAGATAACAAGTATGAAGTTGTAATGATAAATCATCAGTTTTCTGGTGGGCGTGATGTAACGATATTAGATCTTGCTCGTTGGCTAGATAGTGAGGCTGGGCGCGCGGCGTTTATTAAGGAATTACAAGGTAAGATAAAGCCAGGGGCTGTGGTTTTGATTCCACCGATATTAGGAACTGCACCAGATTATTTGGTGCTAGATGCAGTTAAAAAAGCGACGGGGTGTCATTTTATTGAAACAGTGACGATTCCACCTTCGATTAGCGGCTTACGGCTCAGAAGTATGCTAATCAATCATTTAAAAAAAATGGGTGTGCGGATGATTGAAAAGGCAAATGTGATGCAGTCGATTTTAGAAGATGGTAAGTGTGTTGGCGTAGTGACTGATGGGATAGATCGAGAGCGAAGTTATTATGCTCAAAGCTTCATCTTAGCTACAGGTGGTTTTTATGGCGGGGGGCTTATATCTTCTGAATTAGGTGAAGTAGATGAGCCAATTTTTAAAATTCCAATTCAGATTCCTATTACGCAAGAAAAATGGTCTAATTTAAATTTATTTTCTAACGAAAAACAACCTTTTGCAAAAATTGGTATAAGAATTGATGAGAAAATGCGCCCGTTAGATGAAAAAGGTAACCTTTTATTTGAGAATGTATTTGTTGCTGGACGTAATTTGCAAGGGTATGATTTTTGTTTTGAAAAATCAGGCAATGGTGTCGCTCTTACTTCGGGTTACCAAGCGGCTATGTCGGTGTAAGAAGGAGAATTCATAATGAAGAAACATAGAATTGATCCAGATCGTTGTATTGCTTGCAGTGCTTGCGTTGCTCAATGCCCAGTGACCAAGGCAACGCAGCGTTTTCGTGGCCCTAAAATGGTCGGCCCAGCACTGGAGAGAATGAGACTTTCAGAGGAAGATGTTGATCCGACCCTCGACTATTGTTCCAATTGTAAAAACTGTGATATGGCTTGTCCATCAGGTGTTCCTATTTCAACATTGAATATGTTGGCGAGAGCAAAGTATTATAAAATCCACAAACATTCAATGAGAGATGATATGCTAGCGCATGGAGAAAGAATGGGGAAATTGGCGAAGACACTTCCGGCCGGAGCTTTTTTTGCTAATTTAGGGATGAATATTGGACGAAATTTAGGTGTGCTGAGAATGGTTGGAATTTCTGATAAAAGACCATTGCCAAGCTATGCATCAGAGAGTTTTCATAAACAGTTTAAGAAGATACGTCAACAAAGTTTTCCTAATAAAGTAGTTTTTTATCCAGGGTGCTATATTAATTTTAATGATCCTAAAGTTGGTTTGGATTTTTTGGCGGTGATGCAAAAAAATCAATATGAAGTTATTGTTGAGGAGGAATTTGTATGTTGTGGTTCCCCTCTACTGGTAAATGGGTATCTCGATGAAGTTGAAGAAAATGCAAAAAAAAATACCCAGCTAATTAAAAAATGGGTAGATAAAGGGTATAAGGTAATTACCTGCTGCACAAGTTGCGGCTTGATGCTCAAACAAGAATATCAGGAGTTATTTGAAATAGATGGAGTAAAAGAAAATGCAAAAAATATTTATGATGCATCAGAGTTTTTAATGCAGCTTTATGATGAAGGTAAATTAAATACTGATTTTGGAACATTACAGGAAAAATATCTGTATCATGCGCCTTGTCATCTGCGAGCACAAGGGTTTGGTTTGCCAGCGATGGATTTATTAAAGGATGTTGCTGGGGTGAATATAGAAAATGCAGATGCTGGCTGTTGTGGTGTTTCTGGTAATTATGGGTTTAAAGCGGATAAATATGATACTGCTATGGCGATTGGTGGAAAATTGTTTGGCACGATCAAAGAGAGTGGTGTTCGAACGGTGGTTAGTGAGTGTGGAACGTGCCGGATGCAAATTAATCATGGTGCTAGCGTAGATACAGTGCATCCGCTCACGATTTTACGAAATGTATATGAAGCGAAAAAATAATAGGATAAACTACGAGAGCATTTTCGTTTGAGAATGCTCTCGTAATTTATTCTGCTAGTTGCTTTCTATATTCTATGCAATATGCTACAATACTATTTACGAATGTTACTATTTAGGAGGTTGTCATAAATGGAAGAGTTGGTTGCACTTCTACGGGAAAAAGGTTATAAGATCACACCGCAGCGAAGGGCTGTAATTGCAGCTCTTTTAGAGAGTGAGAAGTTTCCTACGGCACAGCAAATACTAGAGATTGTGAAAAAGACGAATCCAGATATAAGTTTGGATACGGTGTATAGAAATTTGGGGCTTTTGATTAAGCTCAATATTGTGTGTGAGATTAATATACAAAGTAGTGCTGGCAATGTATTTGAAATCGTTCATTTACATCATGAGCACCATCATCATTTGGTATGCTTGGTATGTGGTAAAACAGAGTGTATCGATATTTGTCCAGTCAATGAAGCCTATATTGATGAAGTGGAGAAACGTGGCTTTGAGGTTACGGGGCATACGTTTGAGTTTTATGGAAAATGTCAAAAATGTAAAGAAATTAAATCATGATTGCAGGGGGAGAAGGCGCGTGTTAAGGAAAATTTTACACCATAGTACCTCTAAACAAGAAGATCAATGTAGTAAGCTATGCTGTACGAAAATCGAGGAATTTGGTGTTACAATTGGGAAAACGGAAATTTTTAAGGATGTAAATCTTCACATCCATTGTGGTGAGTTAACAGCGCTCATTGGCCCGAATGGCGCAGGAAAGAGTACGCTCTTAAAATCTATTTTAGGTGAGATAGAACATGATGGAAAGCTGAGCTATTTTGATGCGAAGGGTGCTCATACGGGAAATCCTGTGATCGGGTATGTGCCACAGTATTTAAATTTTGATTTAAGTACACCGACAAGTGTTATGGATTTGTTTATGAGTTGTTTGACAAATCGTCCAGCGTGGCTTTTTAGTTCAAAGAAGCTAAGGGCGAGGGTGATAGAGAATTTGCGGAGGGTAAAGGCTGAGTACTTAATTGATCGTCGCTTGGGTGCTTTGTCTGGTGGCGAGTTACAGCGTGTTTTGTTGGCGTTGGCACTTGATCCGGTGCCTGATTTATTATTACTTGATGAACCCGTATCTGGGGTTGATCAAAATGGTTTGGAACTTTTTTATGAAATTGTTTCCGAGCTGAGAGAAAGTAATGACTTGGCGATTATCTTGATTTCGCATGATTTAAGTTTGGTTGCCAAGCATGCTGATCGTGTGGTGCTATTAAATAAAACAGTGGTATGTAATGGGACGCCGGAGTTTGTTTTTAACAACGAAGAAACTCGTAAAGTTTTTGGGATGCTGGTTAGTTCTGTGGATAAGGAGGCAAAATAATGTTAGAAAATATTTATGGTATATTGAATATCTTGCTGCCTTATCAATGGATGGATCATAATTTTATGAAGAATGCTTTTTTAGCGGTACTCATGGTTACGCCACTTTTTGGCTTATTGGGTACGATGGTCGTTAGCAATCGGATGGCTTTTTTCTCGGATTCGCTTGGACATGGTGCTTTTACCGGAATTGCAATTGGTGTGTTACTGGGGGGAGTACAGCCTCTTCTTTCGATTATATTGTTTTCGATTGTATTTGCTATGATTATTACCTATATTAAAAGTAGAAGTAGTGCTTCAACGGATACGATTATTGGGGTGTTTTCATCGACGGCAATTGCGGTCGGGTTAATGATGATGTCTTATGGAGGTGGCTTTGGTAAATTTTCTTCCTATTTAATAGGTGATTTACTTAGCATATCCCCGTTAGAGCTTGCTACTTTATTTGGGGTATTTTTGCTGGTAGTCATAGTCTGGATGGTGATGTTTAATAAATTATTAATCATCAGTATTAACACAGCGCTAGCAGCCAGTCGTGGGATCAATACATTATGCATTGAAATGATCTTTGCTGCACTCCTTGCAGTTGTCGTGGCAATCAGTATTCAGTGGGTAGGTCTTTTGATTATTAATTCGATGCTGGTTTTACCTGCGGCAGCAGCTCGTAATATCACGAATAATGTAAAACAATATCATCTTGTTTCAGTAGTATTTGCTTTGTTTGCGGGGATTACTGGACTTATTGTTTCTTATTATTGCAACACCGCAACAGGTGCAACCGTAGTATTGGTATCAGCAATTCTGTTTTTTATGACTTTGATTTTGAAAACTCGTATGGCTCGTTGATAGCTTGCATATATTTTTAGTGAGGTTTAAATTATTTGCGACCTATATGGGGTGGAGTTATGATAGATCGAAGTCACTTGGAGGATTTAGCGGAAACATTTTTCTATGTAGATTTATTGAGTTCAGTCATAGCGCTTTATATTTATTACGAACGATTAAGGTTAAATGCTTTAGACGCTGAAATCGCTTTAAAAGAAAAACAAGAGCTTTACGCCGAGCTTGCGTCAATCAATGAGCGCATCGAAGCATTGGAAGAACGGTTTCATACGATAGAAGATTTATTGCGACAAATCGTGTGTGAAAATTAAAATTATTTGACAATACAATATTAATATGATATTATATTTTAGTGACCTAATGATTAAGTTAGCATACGCGGGAGTGGCGGAATGGCAGACGCACCAGACTTAGGATCTGGCGCCGCAAGGTGTAGGAGTTCAAGTCTCCTCTCCCGCACCACTTGAAATGATGGACCCTGTGAGAAATCACAGGGTTTTTGTATTTTTTGAGACGCGATTGCTGGCGAAATATGTTGTAATTGTGAATAATATATTGACATTGCATTGTTTGAGGACTATCATATTTACATTGTTGCAATCATTTTAAAAGAGGTGTGTCGATCATAAATATTTTACTACAAATAGGCGTTGTATTTTTACTTGTAACTGCTTCTGATTTTATATCTCATAGCATAGTATTTCCGATACCGGTTAGTATCATTGGCATTCTTATTTTACTTGGATTGCTACTGGCAAAGGTTATAAAAATAAAACATATCGAAGAGATATCTAATTTCTTTTTAAAAAATATGGGCTTTTTCTTTGTTGCGGCTGGGGTTTCAATTTTAGGAAAGTACCAATTGATTGCAAATATTTTAGCTCAATTTGTCTTGATTGTCCTTGTGACAACGTTACTCACCTTTGCGGTTACAGGCTTATCTGTGAAGTACGCAATTGTTTTGCAAAATAAATTAAGAAAGAATGATAAAAATGACAGGAATATTTGATAATCCGATAACAATGATTACTTTATGTATTTTATCATACCAAGCTGGTTTGTTTATTCACCGTAAAAGTAAAATTCAGGTGCTCAATCCGCTCTTTATTGCGATTGTTTTAATTATTGTGGTTTTGCAAACGTTTCATATTTCTTTAGAAACATTTGATAAGGGTGGTTCTATTATCAATATGTTACTATGTCCAGCGACGATTATGCTGGCGATTCCAATGTACAAGCAACGGGCGACGATTAAGAAAAATATTGTGCCAATTGCGGTAGGTACTATTGTGGGGTCGGTTGTGAGTATGTCGAGTATTTATGGCCTTTGTAAACTGGCGGGGATCAATGATCAAATCGCGATGTCAATGCTGCCAAAGTCCACAACGACGCCAATAGCAATTGCAATATCCAATACGCTTGGTGGGATTCCGGCATTAACAGTAGCTGCAGTTATTATGACGGGGATACTAGGGAGTATCTTGATTCCTTCATTGATCAAAATTTTTCGTATCAATAATAGTGTAGCTGTAGGGCTTGCCATTGGTACAGCGAGTCATGCATTAGGTAGTGCTAAAGCAGTAGAAATCGGTGAAACGGAAGCTGCTCTAGCGGGTATTGCTGTTGGGGTTGCGGGAATGGTTTCGGTTGTGCTGGTAATGTTTATTTAGAAAAGAACAGATAAGTTGCAACGAAAATCGGCAAGTCGGCAAAAGACGAATCTCAGGGTAGTGGTGATTCAAAGACCGCAATGAAGGCTAAACTCCCTGCGGTCAGACAAAAAGCCTTCAAAGCTACGTATTAATTATGATTCGTCTGTGATGCCTTTGATGAATGATTTTCTTATGCAACTTATCTATTATTTATGTGTATAATCCTAAAATGGGCTACTTGCATTTTTGCAAGTAGCCCATTTTTTTAGGATGCGATATTCTCTTCGGACGGTAATTTTGTTACTAGTATTTTATCGACGCGAACGCGATCCATGTCGACGATTTCGAACTTGAAACCATTCCAGATGAAGTTTTCCGCTGCAACGGGAATGTAGTCGAGATAGGAGGTGATGAAGCCGCCCATCGTTTGATAATGGTCACGATCTTCATCCGGTAATTCGTCTAAGGCAAAATGATCTTTGAATTCATCAATTGGTAACAGTCCATCGACGAGCCAAGAGTTGTCATCACGTTTGATAATTTGTACTGGTTCAGGATCTTCGCTGAGCGAAATATCACCCAAGACTTCAGAAACAATATCTTTCATTGTGATGAATCCGATAACACCACCAAATTCATCGAGGACGATTGCTTGGTGATTACCTGATTCTTGGAAGTTTTCGAGCACTTTAAAGGATGGCATTGATTTGGGAATGAACATTGGGGTATGGATACATTTTTCTAGGTTGATAGGTTCGCCAGCAAGCGACATTTTTAACAGGTCTTTGGTATAGAGAATTCCCACGAATTCATCTAAACTATCTTTTGCTACCGGAAAGATAGTGTCAGGATTTTCATTAATTATGGCTAGATTTTCTTCTAGTGGTTCTTCTAAATCTAACCAGATCATTTGTGTTCGCGGCGTCATTAAGGCATACGCTTTTTGATCGCTTAAACGGAAAATCTTATCTACCATATCTTGCTCGGTTTTTTCAAATGTACCTTCTTCTGTACCTTGTTCAATTAATGTACGAACTTCATCTTCAGTAACTGGAGTTTCTTTGTTTGGATTGATACCAATAAACAGCAACGTGAAGTTTGTGGAAAATGACAAAAAGGATACGAAGGGCTGGGTTAATTTTTCTAAAAAGTTGAGTGATATTGCCAATTTGCTCAGAATGGGTTCTGGTTCGTTAATCGCAATTTTTTTCGGTACTAGTTCGCCAATGACTAAGGTTAAATAAGTGATACTGACCACGATGATTAACATGGCTATCATATCAGCATAGGATGCAAAGTATGATATTTTTTTTAAATAGAAGCCTAAGACTGGTGCGAGTTTTTCTCCAGCCAACGTCCCAATTAAGATGCCCGTAAGCGTAATGCCAATTTGCATAGCGGATAGTACACGGGCTGGTTCTTCAACGATGTCTAAGGCGAACTTTGCTCCAATATCTCCAGTATCGACCAATTTTTCTAATTTGTTTTTTCGTGATTCAATGACCGACATTTCAGTCAAGACGAAAAGTCCATTTGCGATGATGAGGAGGAATATAATAGCAATCTCTAGACTCACTGACGGGGTGTCCAATGTAAGCCCCACACTCCTTTTATATAATTTAGTAAATTTTGAAATAACATATTTACATTATATCACAGTTTTAAATGATACTGAAAAGCTCAATTTTAAGGGAAAATGAGCAAATAAGTCGTATTTTGGTTAAATACATGAATATACTAGATGTAGCGTATCGCAAGATTGGGGCGCTAGGGTTAGTTATGATTGTTGGCGTTATTGCCAAATTCCTGTATAAGGATTGTAGTTGCAATTGTTTGGTGCGGCATACCAATCTTTGTTTTTATCATTGTTTTGCATCAGAGGTCGGCAATCACTACAAGCGTAGCGATATTCGCAGTCTTTACATTTTTTTATCGTATCTTTGGTTGTGTACCAGCAGGTTAATAATTGCTCGTTGTATAAAATTTTTTCGATTGGCGTAGTGGAAATGTTTCCATAGTGGATATTGCGCGCGAAAATACAGGGGAGGACGTCACCTATATCAGTGATGGCGATTTTACCAGCTAAGCAAGGATGAAAATATTTAGCATGGTAAAATTCTAGTTCATTAGTAAAAAATGGTGGCTTAATAGTTGGTTTTTGATAATGACTAGGTAACAATGCTGTATTTTCACCACGCCCAGTTGGACGAATGACATCGGGAGGGGTGACCTCGACGCCAAGGTTTTTACATAGGTCCATGATGTTTTCTGCTTCATCTTCATTTTGTTTCATGATAATAGAAGCAATGCGGAGTGGTATTTTTTTTGCAAGGATCTTTTTTATGGCACACATTGTTTTTTCGAAACTACCATTGTGTTGTGTGATCGTATCATGCAGAGTCGCGTTACTGGCGTAAATTGTTGTTGCGATATGAAGATGATGCTCTAGAAAAAAATTAATTATTTCATCATCAATACAAGTTGCGTTGGTAAATAGTTCGATCAAGTCAAAGTTTTCTTCTTGGGCTTTTAAGACGATATCGCGCCAGTTTGGGTAGAGAAGTGGTTCGCCGCCGATGAGTTGGAGTGCGCTGCAACCAGCCTCGCGAAGTTCGCTGATAATTGTGAGCCAGCGGGAAAGAGGGATTGTTTCGTCTTGCGTTGGTTCGTTGGTACTGCTGGTATAACAATGTAAACAGCGATTGTTGCAACGAGAAGTAACTTCAAGCCAAGCAAATTCGAGAATTGGTTTTGGTGGGGACAATGTGTTTGTTTGATTTGGTGTTGGTGTTGGTGTTGGGGTAAAATAAAGACTACCGAGGTTCTTTTTTGTTAGTTCATCACAAAAAATTTTCGTTGGATTATTTTCTTCACTCATTAATGCAACATCGTTATTTTGGATGGTATTGATTAAATTTAAAGCGCTTTTGTTGATAGAATATACTTTGCCATCTTTTAAATTATAAATGGCACTGCGACTTGCACCGGTGACAATTTTGCAATGTTCATGAAGTTTGTAATACAAAAGATTACCTCCTTGTTGGTAAATCAAGATAGAGGGTATAATAGTAAATATTCTATGCTGCCAAAGTAGCAAAAGTGCTTCATTTTGAAGAGAAAAATACGATTAGAATTTGTTTTATTGCAAGCTTAGTGTTTTTTTTAATTAAAACAGAAAAATATTTTACAAAGTGTTGACAAGGTGTAAAAATTAGGATAACATTAATAATGTTTTAAAGGACATGCGGAAATAGCTCAGCGGTAGAGCATCGCCTTGCCAAGGCGGGGGTCGCGAGTTCGAATCTCGTTTTCCGCTCCATTAAAAATTAAACCTAGCAAATTTTGCTGGGTTTTTTGTTTATTTTATTGATCTTGTGTATAATAGATAAGTAAGAGGAATACTTGTTTTTAAATGATAATTATGGTATTATGCATTGTATGGCGTATTAGGCTTTTGGTTAAATTTAGGTAATCAAGATAAGTTTACTGTTAAGCCACAAAATTTAAATTTATTGTATGAAAAACAGGAGGTCACAGTATAAATGAAAGTTACTGCGGAAAGAATAGACAATCATCAAGTTGTTTTAGAATTGGAAGTACCACAAGCAGAGGTTGGTAAAGCGATTGAAAAGGCTTACACTAAACTTGCTAATAAAATAAATATCCCTGGGTTCCGTAAAGGAAAAGCTCCACGTAAAGTGATTGAAAATCGTATTGGTATGCAAGCGATTTTAGATGAAGCATTCGATATTGTTGCTCCAAAAGCTTATAGTGAGGCGCTTACTGAACAAAACATTGAACCAGTGGGCAATCCTAAAATTGATGTTGTCGTTTTAGAAGAAGGCAAAGATTTA
>Ga0316600_10000154_pt1 | contig 42358 bp, 41 predicted proteins | sample OWC_soil_day5_CT_FD_207652 | JGI IMG/M metagenome (GOLD analysis project Ga0316600, IMG submission 207652) | Wetland soil microbial communities from Old Woman Creek delta, Ohio, United States - OWC_soil_day5_CT | ecosystem: Environmental > Terrestrial > Soil > Wetlands | place: USA: Ohio... | reverse complement strand
AGCACGCGCTCACCGAGCTTGAGAGGCCGTTTCAGGTCCATCAGCATCACGTGATAGCCGCCGGGCTTCAGTTCGACACTGCGCCCGGGCGGAAGGTCGATGCCAGGCACGGCGCGCATCTTCATCACGTTGCCGTCCATCACCATCTCGTGGATCTCGACCACGCCCGCCACTGAACTTGACACGCCGACGAGGCGCGCGCCGTCGGCGGAGGTGAGTGACATGAAGGCGCCGGTCGCCGACTGCCCCTGCACCGCGGGACGTGCCCATGCATCCTTTACCTGAACCTGCGCCTGGCCGGCACTCGCCCACGCCAGCAACACGGCCGCAACCGCTACTCGCAACATTCGAAGCTCCTCGATCAGTCCGGCAGTTTAGCGTCCGACCCTGCCGGGCTTTCTTGCGGCGGGCCACCCGGCGGGCGCAGGCGCGGATCGACGTGCATCGCCGCCTTCACCAGCAAGTGTGCAGCGACCGGGGCCGTCATGAAGACGAACAGGGTGATCAGCAGTTCATGCAGGCTCGCCTTCCCGGCCGCAGCAAAGTAACCGATCGAGGCGAGCAGCACGGCACCGACGCCGACCGTACTGGCCTTGGTGGGCCCGTGCAGGCGCTTGAGGAAATCACGGAACTTCGCGAGTCCGTACGCGCCGACCAGCGCGAAGGCGGCGCCGACTACAACCAGCACCGCCAGCACGAGATCAAGCATGAACGGCAGATCCCTCATTCGATGATGTCTCCGCGCAGCAGGTATTTCGCAAGTGCCACCGTGCTGACGAAGCCGATCATCGCGATGATCAGCGCCACCTCGAAGTAGATCGCCGTTCCGAAGTACATGCCGACAAGCACCAGCAGTGCGACCGAGTTCACGTACAGCGTGTCCAGCGCCAGGATTCGATCGGCCAGGGTCGGGCCGCGCAGCAGGCGCCAGCCGGCCAGCAGCAGCGCGATCGTGAATGCGCCGGCTGCCCATGGCAGCACGGTGGCCAGCAGGTTCATCGCCGCTCCCCTTCGAAGATCGCCATCAGAGGCTGCTCGTAGCGCGACTTGATCGACGCGATCAGCTCGGCCGGGTCGTCGACATGCAGCGCATGCACCAGCAGGTGCCGGCGGTCCTGCGAGAGGTCGACCGACAACGTGCCAGGCGTCATCGTGATGATGCTGGCCAGGCTCGCCGTGCCGTAGGCATCGCGAATCGCCAGCGGCACCCACACGAAACCCGGACGAATGCGCTCCTCAGGACCCAGGATCTGCCGCGCCACGGTGACCGCAGAAGCGACGATGTCGTAAAGCACGATCACGGCGAGCCGAGTCGCTGCTCCCCAGGAGTCGATGCGGACGCGATCGGCACCGAGGCGTCCGGTCCACCAGGGTATGACAACGGCCAGCACCGCCGCCAGTGTGACATGGCCGGCGGACAGGCTGCCTGCCAGCAGCAGCCAGCTGATGAAGAGTACGACCGATAGAGTCGGTGCAGGGATGAGCCGCATCACTTCACCTTCTTCATGTCGGCGCGTGGATTCCACGCCGGTGGTGCTGTCTGCGCACCCAGCACGGCCGCGATATAGCCCTTGCGGTTCAGCAGCTGCTGCGCGGTCGCTTCGGTGTAGCTGGCGATCGAGCCGGCTGCCACGACTGTGGCACAGGCGACGCCGACCAGCAGCGCCAGCGCCCCGCGCTCTGGCGCCGACGCCTGCGCCGCGGCGATCTGCATCGCATTGGCAGGCACCGCCTTCCAGAACACCGTGGAACCCGCCCGGGCGAGTGCGACGACGATGCCCAGGCTCGACAGCAGCACGACCGTCCACACGCCGACCGCCAGCGGTTCGGATCGGCTCGCCGCCAGCAGCATGCTCTTGCCGATGAAACCTCCGAACGGCGGCAAGCCGGCGACCGCGATGGCAAGCAGGAAATACAGCGTGCCGTAGCCGCCTGCCGACGCCAACGGCGCCGGCACCATTGCGTCGCCGGCCTCGCCGCGCGAGGCGACCATCGAGTCAACCAGCAGGAACAACGCCGCGGCGACGACCGTGCTGTGCACCAGGTAGAACAGTCCGGCGGCGATCGTGCCCGGGGTTCCGAGCCCGACCGCCAGCAGCAGCATGCCGGCCGACGCCAGTACGAGGTAAGCGACGAGCCGCCCGAGGTGCCACGCGGCCAGCGCGCCGAAGGCGGCGAGCGCCAGTGTCGCCAGCGCGAGCCACGACAGCCACGGCTCGACGACGAAGCTGGCGGGTCCCGCGTCCGCGCCGAACATCAACGTTGTCACGCGTGCGATGCAATAGACGCCCACCTTGGTCATGATGACGAAGAGTGCGGCGACTGGCGCGGTCGCCGCACCGTAGGTATCGGTGAGCCAGAAGTAGAGTGGAAAAATCGCCGCCTTCACGCCGAAGACAACGATCAGCAGCAGCGCTGCCGCCTGCAGCAGGCCCGCGCTTTCGGCGGGGATCGACGGAATGCGCTGAGCGAGGTCAGCCATGCTGAGCGTGCCGGTCAGGCCGTACAGCGTCGACACCGCGATCAGGAACAACGCCGAACCGGTCAGGTTGAAGACGACGTAGTGGATCGACGCGCGCAGCCGCACCACGCCGGCACCGTGCAGCAGCAGCCCGTACGACGCGATCAGCAGCACTTCGAAGAATACGAACAGGTTGAAGAGATCCGCCGTCAGGAACGCGCCGTTGAGTCCCATCAGCTGGAACTGGAACAGCGCGTGGAAGTGGGGGCCGCGTTCGTCGTGGCGCCCGCGCGGACCGCTGCCGCAGGCGTACATCACGCTGGCGACGGCGACCAGCGCGGTCAGCAGCAGCATCAGCGCGGACAAGCGGTCGAGCGCGAGAGCGATGCCGAACGGCGCGCGCCAGTTTCCGAGCAGATAGGCACCAACCTCGCCGTCCGCGGCGACCGCCACGAGCCGCGTCGCGATCCCCAGCAGCGCCAGCGTGGCGACGATCGACACCGCGGCGGCGGCGCGTGGCGAACGACGCTCGAGCAGCAGCGCCGTCGCGCCGGCCAACAACGGCAGGACGATGGGCGCGATGATCCAGTGTGAGCCGCTCACGATGCCTTCTCCGCGGCATCGACCGCCACCGGTTCATCGCCATCGACGTGGTCGCTCGCTGCTTCGGCGCGTGCGCGGAGCGCAATCACCAGCAGCAGGGCCGTCATCGCGAAGCTGATGACGATAGCCGTGAGTACCAGCGCCTGCGGCAGCGGGTCGGCATACTGGGTCAGCGACGCGGCGCGCACGCCGTCGATAATGGCCGGCTTGTTGATCGCAACGCGGCCGGTCACGAAGATGAAGACGTTCACCGCGTACGACAGCAGCGTCATGCCGAGCACGACATCGAACGTGCGGGCACGCAGCAGCAGGTACACGCCGGCGCCGGCCATCACGCCGATGAAGAGTGCAAGCAGCGCTTCCATCATCGATGCTCCTGCAGCCGACCCAGGGCGCCCAGCATCATCATCGTTGCGCCGACCACCGTCAGGAAAACTCCGAGGTCGTACAGGCTCGCGCTGGCGAGCGGCACCGACCCGATCAGCGGTACCTCGGGGTAGTCATACGTGCTGGTCAGGAACGGGCTGCCGAAAAATGCGCTCGCGACTCCGGTGAACCCGGATACCAGGAGCCCACCGCCGACCCAGGGCGAGAAATCACGCGGCAGCCGCTCCTCGGTCCAGCGCTGGCCGTTGGCGATGTACTGGACGATGAGGCCGATCGCGAGTACGAGTCCGGCGATGAATCCTCCGCCCGGCTCATTGTGGCCGCGCAAGAGCAGAAAGATGGCCACCAATGCGATGAAGGGCAGCAGCAAGCGCGAAACCAGCGCAAGCATCAGTGACACCTGGCCGACCGGGACCAGCGGCGACACTCTGGTCTGGTGTGCAATGGCGCGCGCTCCCGGCGTCAGCAGCGCCGTCACGATGATCGCCGCGATCCCGAGCACCGTGATCTCTCCCAGCGTATCGAAGCCACGGAAGTCGACGATGATGACGTTCACCGCGTTCGCCCCGCCACCGAGAGGTACCGAGTTCGCGAGGAAATAGGCGGAGATCGAGTCGAACGGCCGAGTCATCACGAGGAACGCAAGCGCCGCAGTGCCGACGCCGGACGCAGCCGCGACCGTCATGTGCAACAGCGCCCGGACGCGATTCGGCTCCGGCGGACTCGCGGGAGGCAGCCAGTGCAGGGCCAGCATCATCAACACCACCGTGACCAGCTCCACCAGCACCTGTGTCAGCGCGAGGTCGGGCGCCGACAGGTAGACGAACACCCACGCCACCACCAGTCCCACGGCGCCGAGAAACAGCAGTGCGACCAGGCGCCGGCGATACATGACGGCCGAGGCGATCGCAAACACGCAGCCCATCAGCACGATCGCGATGACGATTGGCCCGGCTGGCGTCTGCGAACCGATCCCGCCGACTCCGGCGCCGCGCAGGAACGGCAGCGCGCCCGCCACCAGGGACACGAGGACCAGCATCAGCAGGTAGCGCTGCAGGCTGCCGTTCTGCAGTGCCAGTGTCAGCGCCCGCGCCGCGCCGATGCCGCGCTCGACGAGGAACACGAAGGCTTCGCGCCCGCCGCGCGGCAGCAGCGTGATCCGATGCAAATTGACGAACCGCTGCAGGCCGAAATACAGCGCCAGACCGCCGGCGAGCGCGATCATCGACATCAGGAGCGGCAGGTTGAGGCCGTGCCAGAGCGCCAGGCTGTAATCCGGCAGTGGTGCACCGAGTGCGGCCGACGCGCCGACCGCGAGCAGCGGTCCGACCGTCACTCCGGGCACCATACCGACGGCGAGGCAAATGACAACGAGGACTTCGACCGGAACGCGCATGAAGCGAGGGGGTTCATGCGGTGTGCGCGTCAGCCCGGTCGGCTCGCCGTTGAAGAAGACATCGTGGATGAAGCGGGCGCTGTAGGCGACGCTGAAGATACCGGCGACGGTCGCCCCGATCGGCAGCGCCAGCGCGAGCAGCCGCGGACCCTCAGCCGCGACCGCGACGCCGAAGAACATCTCCTTCGACAGGAAACCGTTGACCAGCGGCACTCCCGCCATCGCGGCGCTCGCCACCACGGCGAGCGCGCCGGTCCACGGCATGTATTTCCAAAGTCCGTTCAACTGGCGCATGTCGCGCGAGCCGGTCTCGTGGTCGATGATGCCCGCCGCCATAAAGAGCGACGCCTTGAACGTCGCGTGGTTGAGGATGTGGAATACGCCCGCCACCACTGCAAGCGCATTGTCGAGTCCGAACAGCAGCGTGATCAGTCCCAGATGGCTGATCGTCGAATAGGCGAGCAGGCCCTTGAGGTCATGTTGAAAGATCGCGAGATAGGCACCGATAATCAGGGTCGTCAGGCCGGTCAGGCTAACGAGCCAGAACCACTCGTCGGAGTGGCTGAGCGCCGGATACAGGCGCGCCAGCAGGAACACTCCAGCCTTCACCATCGTCGCCGAATGGAGGTAGGCCGACACCGGCGTCGGCGCGGCCATCGCATGCGGCAGCCAGAAATGGAACGGGAACTGCGCACTCTTCGTGAACGCGCCGAGCAGCACCAGCACCAGCGCCGGGACATAGAGCGGATGCGCGCGGATCACATCGCCAGCCGCCAGCACGTCGTCCAGCTGGAAGCTGCCAACGATGTGACCGAGCAGCAGCGCGCCGCCGAGCAACGCCAGCCCACCGGCACCGGTGATCGTCAGTGCCATGCGGGCGCCCTCGCGCGCGTCCTCGCGATGGTTCCAGTAGCCGATCAGCAGGAAGGAAGACAGGCTGGTGGCTTCCCAGAACACCACCAGCAGCAGCAGGTTGTCCGCCAGCACGAGCCCCAGCATGGCGCCCATGAAGAGCAGCAGGTAGCGGAAGAATCGCGCCGCCGGATCGTTTGCATCCAGGTAGTAGGCGGCGTAGAGCACGACAAGCGCGCCAATGGCGCAGATCAGCAGCGCGAACACCCACGCCAGGCCGTCCATGCGGAAACCGAACGTCAGGCCAAGTGTCGGCAGCCAGTCGGTCGACCAGCGCAACACCTGACCCTGGAAGATCTGCGGCGCGGCAGCCAGCACCAGCGCCAGCGCCGCCAACGTCACGAGGCCGGCCACCCAAGCGGCCGTGCGGCGTCGCTGGTTCGGCACGACGCCGAGCAGCGCAGCGCCGGCGAACGGCAGCAGCGCCAGCAGCAGCAGGCTCATGAAACGGTACGGGGCTTACGCACCAGCACGACGATCATCGTGATCACCGTGATCGGAATGACGAAGCTCATCATCGCCGATGAAAATGGCTCCAGCGCCGCATGCTTCTGCGCAGCAAGCACCAGATAGGCCACGTAACAGACGTAGTACACCAGGAACACGCCGCCTTCCCAGCGCGCGATCTCGCGCCCGGTGATGAAGACGGGCAGACAGGCGAGCGCGACGGCCAGCATGACCCAGATATCGAACGCGAGCACCGCCGAAGGCATGATCAATCCGTGGCTGCCTGAGGCCAGACCGGACAGTCCGAGGCAGCCGAGGATGTTGAACGTGTTGCTGCCGATCACGTTGCCGACCGCGATGTCGCGCTCGCCCTTGAGCGCGGCCGCGATCGAGGTCGCGACCTCCGGCATCGATGTGCCGGCGGCGACGATCGTGAGCCCGATCACCAGGTCGCTGACGCCCATCGCCTTGGCGACGTTGACGGACGCAGTCACCAGCCATTCCGCGCCGTAGACCAGCCCCACGAGCCCAGCGGCGATAAGGCCGATCTGTGCCGGGATCGAGTCATCCCATGCACCGGCGCGCGCCGGCTGGAAGTCCTCGGCATACTCGGCCTGTGAATTGCTGGTCTGCCGCCGCGACTGCCGGACCAGGAAGACGGTGTACCCGATCAACAGCACGAATAGAAAGGCGGCATCCCAGAGACTGAGCCTTCCGTCGAGGCCCATCACCAGCAGCAGCAGGGACGCGCCGAGCATGATCGGCACTTCCTGGCGGATCAGCTGGACGTTGACGACGAGCGGCGTGATCAACGCGCTGACGCCGAGGATGAATAGCACGTTGAAGATATTGCTGCCGACGACGTTGCCAATGGCGAGGTCGGTCTTGCCATCGAATACCGCGCCCACCGACACCGCCACCTCCGGCGCGCTGGTGCCGAAGGCCACGATGGTGAGTCCCACGACCAGCGGCGAGATGCCGGCCGACAGCGCCAGCTTCGAGGCTCCACGCACCAGCAGCGATGCGCCACCGACAAGCGCCGTCAATCCAAGCAGGAAAAGTAGGAGGTTCATCGTCGGGTCGCGCACAGGCGCCGGGCGTAATCGCACCGGAGTATAGGCAGCGGACCGCGTCGACCCGCCGGCGCGCCCCTCAGTGCTTACACGGCTTGACGAAAGGCAACGACAGCCCGAGGAGGCTACCGCCTGCCGAGGCGGTCACGTCGATGCGGCTACAGCACGTAGCGGGCAAGGTCCTCGTTGCCCGCCAGATCGGCCAGGCGCGCGTCCACGTAGGCCGCGTCGATGCGCACCGCGCCGCTGCTGGTCGTCAATCCGCTGCCCGCATCGAACGAGACTTCTTCGAGCAGCTTCTCGATGACCGTGTAAAGCCGGCGCGCGCCGATGTTCTCGGTCTTCTCGTTGACCGCGTAGGCAATCTCGGCCATGCGGTGTATGCCGTCATCGGTGAACTGCAGTTCGCAGCCGTCGGTGCCGAGCAGCGCGCGGTACTGCTGGGTCAGGCTGGCATCGGTGGTCTTCAGGATGCGCTCGAAGTCATCCACAGTCAGCGAATCCAGTTCAACGCGAATCGGAAAGCGGCCCTGCATCTCCGGGATCAGGTCTGAGGGCTTGGCCAGGTGGAAGGCCCCCGAGGCAATGAACAGGATGTGGTCGGTCTTGACCATGCCGTATTTGGTGTTGACCGTCGTGCCCTCGACCAGCGGCAACAGGTCGCGCTGCACGCCCTGGCGTGACACGTCGGCGCCATGGAGCTCCGCGCGCGAGGCGATCTTGTCGATCTCGTCGATGAAGACGATGCCGTTGGATTCGGCGTTCGCGACCGCACGCGTCTTCAGGTCCTCGTCGTTGACGAGACGTGCCGCCTCCTCATCCGTCAGCGCCTTCATCGCGTCGGCCACGCGCATGCGCCGGCTCTTGCGCCGGTCGCGCCCCATGTTGGCGAACATCGACTGGATCTGCTGCGTCAGTTCCTCCATGCCCGGCGGCGCCATCACCTCAAGCGACGGCGACACCGCGCTCAGCTCGACGTCGATCTCGCGGTCGTCGAGTTCGCCCTCACGCAGCTTCTTGCGGAATTTCTGCCGCGTTGCGTTCTCGTCATCACGACCGCCCGAGGCAAAGCCGACGTCTCGCGCGGGCGGCAGCAGGATGTCGAGGATGCGGTCCTCGGCGGCGTCCTGAGCGCGCGTCGTGACCTTCTTCATCTCCGCCTCGCGGGTCTGCTTCACCGAGATGTCGACGAGATCGCGGATGATCGTGTCGACATCGCGACCGACATAGCCGACCTCGGTGAACTTGGTCGCCTCCACCTTGATGAACGGCGCATCCGCCAGGCGTGCCAGACGGCGCGCGATCTCGGTCTTGCCGACGCCGGTGGGTCCGATCATCAGGATGTTCTTTGGTGTGATCTCGGCGCGCAGCGGATCCGGCACCTGCTGACGCCGCCAGCGATTACGCAGTGCCACGGCCACCGCGCGCTTGGCGCGATCCTGGCCGACGATGTGCTTGTTCAGTTCGTGGACGATTTCGCGGGGAGTCATCATAGGTGTTTCACTTCGCGTGTACGCGACGGTTACGCCGTCGCGAGTGCACGCGAAGTGCTCAAGTTAGAGCGCGCTACCTTCGGAGCGGCCGGGCGTCCGCGCGCTGGCTTAACAGCAGGGCGCGGCTCATGGCCGCGGCGGGGAGCGATGTCACGCATGGCTGACACGTCAGCTGACGGGCGGGTTGCGGGTCAGTCCAGCGATTCGATCGTGTGGCTCTGGTTGGTGTAGATGCACAGGTCGCCGGCAATCGTCAGCGCCTTCTTCACGATGTCGGGCGGGGGCAGTTCGGTGTGGTCCAGCAAGGCGCGGGCCGCGGCCTGGGCGTAAGGGCCACCGGAGCCGATGGAGATGAGGCCCAGTTCCGGCTCCAGAACGTCGCCGTTGCCGGTGATGATCAGCGACGCTTCGCGGTCGGCCACCGCCAGCATGGCCTCCAGTCGCCGCAGGATGCGGTCGGTGCGCCAGTCCTTTGCCAGCTCGACTGCGGAGCGCACCAGGTGACCCTGGTGCTTCTCCAGCTTGGCCTCGAACCGCTCGAACAGGGTGAAGGCGTCGGCCGTGGCCCCGGCAAATCCGGCGAGGATGCGGTCGTGATAAAGGCGACGCACCTTGCGCGCGGTCTGCTTGACAACGATGTTGCCGAGGGTGACCTGGCCATCGCCACCCATGGCCACGGCGGACCCGCGGCGAACGGACACGATGGTCGTTGCGTGAAAAGCTTCCATTGCGAACTCCGGCCGAAGAGGACCGGAAGTCTAGATGGGGACGATCAGACCCGTCGCAACTGCACGTCGGCCACCATGTCGACGCCGAGCAGGGAGAACAGCGCGGCGATCAGGTGGTTGACGTTGCGGAACTCGATCGTGACGCCGCCCTGGCGCAGCTTGGTCAGAAGGGTCAGCAGCGACGTTGCCGTCGCGAATTCGATGCGCTTGAGATAGATGCAGTCGACTGCCAGCCGCTTCTCCGTCTTGGCCTCGACCAGCAGCCGGCCGAACTGCGGCTCGCCGTTGCCGCGCACGGTGCCGCGCCATTGCATGCCATCGTCAACCTCCACCGGCCTGTCAGCCGGTGTTGCCGCGCGCGTCTTGAGGCTGGGGGGCGGCGGCTCCCACGAAGGCGGCGACACCTCGTAGGTGATGCAATACTGGATGCCGGTTTCCTCAAAGTCGTGCTGGCGGTTCAGCAGCCGGAACACTTCGAGCAGCAGCATCCAGGCGGCATCGCTCTGGTCGCGGCGGCCCGGCTCGACAGCGGCACGCAGCGGCGTAATCAGCTGGTCGGCGCCCAGCACCATCAGTTCATGGCTGGCGCGCTTGAAGGCGTTGATGACGCGCAGCAACAGTTCCGCGCCGACCAGATCGATCTCGCGCACGCCGGAGGTGTCGAGCGTCAGCGACTGGTGCTGGACCGAGTGGTTCTTGAGCTGCTCGAGCACCTTGACGACGTTGGCGTCGACCACATCGGGCAGCCGCACGATCGGCGCGCCTTCCGCGGTTTTCCCTGCGGACACGGCGGTCGCTTCATCCTTGTAATCGATCCAGGCCGGCGGAGAGCTTTCGAAGCGCAGCACGTACTCGATCGTCAGGTTGTCGAAGCTGGCTTTGTCGCCGCGCTGCTGGAACAGCTCGAACAGCATCAGCCAGGCCCGCTGGGCCGCATCGCCGAGCGCATCCGAGTGAATCGCGGCACGCAATCCGGCCTCGGCCGGCTCGATCAATCCATTGGCGAACAGGATCGCCGCTTCCTCGATCGCGGAGCCCGAGCCCTCGCCGTGAATTTCGATCGCGTTCGCGTTGCCCTGCCATTCCTCCAGGCTCAGGTCGACGCTCTCGGGGCCACGGTCCCGCGCCGTTGTCGTCTGCGGGACAGGCTGCTCCACCGGTTGCTGCGACAGGCGTCCGAGCGTCGAGTTGGCGGCGGAGTTGGAGAACAACGGGCCGCCGCCCGAAGGCCGCATGAAGTCGCGCGCCATTTCGGACTCGATCGCGTCGATCTTTGCGGCGGTCTCCATTGCCAGCGTGCGGTGCAGGTCCTTGTCCGGCACCGTGCTCTCGGTGTTCGCCGGCTTGGGCAGCGTCGCGGAAGCATTGCGGTTGACCGGCGCGGGCAGCGGACGTGCGCTGGATCGCGACGAGCGTCCGGATCCGCCCTTGGCGGTCGACGCATTCGAATCCTTCGGATCTTTCTTGAAGAAGGAAAAGACCACGCTGCCTGCTTGTCTCGTTTGCCCCGAATTGCCGCTGCTGTTGTGCTTCCAGGCCCCTCTGCCAAGTTACGGCAGGCGCGGGTTCGACCGGAGGTCAGACCTCATCCCCATAAGACGCGAGCTTCCGGTCGAAAATCACCCTCCACCGGTCCGCGTCGGGGTCAAAAGCGCACCCGCCCGGCGCACGGACGCTGAGCGCCAAGGTTCGTCCCATAGTAACAACATTCGTTCCCCGGCAAACCGTTGATCTGGGCGACTATCCCGCCTGTCGGCTACCGCGGCACCAGCCGACCGGACTACTTGGATGCCGCCACAAGCCGGGCGTCGCCGAGCCGGTAGGGATGCCGGCCAGAACGTTGAGCAGTGTGTTTTTTCCCGACCCGCTCGGCCCGACCACTGCGCAATGCTCGTGTTCGCCGAGATCGAAGTCAGGCGCCTGCAGGGCGGTGGTGGCGCCATACCGATGAAGAATCGACTGCGCCGTCAACATCACGACGATCTGGAGACAGGACCGGTCACAAGCGGGGGTCCAAGAGGGGGACGTCCCCCTCCTGCACCTTCAACGAGAGAGGTTCGGTGCCTGAAACCGAGTATCAGTCACCGAACATCTTCTGCTTGATCTCGCGGCGCTGCTGGGCTTCGAGAGACAGGGTGGCCGTAGGCCGGGCAAGCAGGCGCGGAATGCCGATCGGCTCGCCGGTCTCCTCGCAGTAGCCGTACTCGCCACTGTCGATGCGACCGAGGGCCTGCTGCACTTTCTTCAGCAGCTTGCGCTCGCGATCGCGGGTGCGCAGCTCCAGCGCGTGCTCTTCCTCGATCGTGGCGCGGTCCGCCGGATCCGGAACGATGACGGTCTCGCGCAGGTGCTCGGTGGTCTCGTCAGCGTTCTGCAGCAGCTCTTGCTCCATCTGCTGCAGCCGATACTTGAAGAAACCAAGCTGTTGGTCGTTCATGTACGCCGACTCGGGCATCTTCAGCAGTTCGCCTTCGGAGGGAAGGCGCTTGCCATTCACCATCACCGGCTCTTCGCTGCGCGTGGCCGAGCGGGCCAGCAGGTATTCGTGTGCTGCGGCCAGATCCTTCGGGCTTGGCGGGGGCGCCACCTTGGCTGCCACCGGCGCCGGGCTTGCCGGAACGGGCATGGACACGGGCGGGGGTGCCGGCGCACGGACGGGTCGCGCCGACTTGCTCACAGGCGCCTTTTCCGGCGCCCGGGTTGCCTTCACCGGCGCGGGCCGCGCCGCCACCTTCGCCGCGGGTTTGGCCGCCGGCTTGGCAACCGGCTTGACCGGCTTCGCCACCGCACGCGTCGCTGGGGCTTTCGCCTTCGGCGCCGGTGCCGGCTTTTTCACTGTCTTGCTCTTGTGGGCGGGCGCCTTCTTGGCGACGACTTTCTTCACGGCAACCTTCTTGACAGCGGTCTTGGCCGCTTTCTTGGCCGGCGCCTTCTTTGCTGCAGCCATCGTGTTCTACCTCGCTAAGTCTTGGAATCGTGGGCCGGAATCAGCGCGCGAGGCACGCCTCTAGGCCCTTGAGTATGGTGTCCTTCGGAAGATTGCGCCCGATGAACACGATCTTGCTGGAAGGCTTCTCGTCCTTGCCCCAGGGTTTCCCGACGTCTGCTCCCATCAGCATGTGAACGCCCTGGAAGATCATGCGACGGTTGGTCCCGTTCATGAAAAGCACGCCTTTATACCGGAGCATGTCAGGCCCGTAAACCTGAGTCAGCGCGCCCATGTACTCCTCAAGCTTGGCCGAGTCGAAGGGTTTGCCGGACTGGAACACGAAGGCCTTGATCGCGTCGTCGTGGTGATGATGCGCGTGCTGATGATCATGGTCGTGATCGTGATCACAGTGTTCGTCGTGAACATGGCCGTGGTCATGCTCGTGGCCTTTGCCGGGCCCCGCCGTGGCAGCATCGGGATGTTCGGCCGCGAGGAATTCCGGATCGATTTCGAGTATCGCGTTCAGATTGAAGCCGCGCAGGTCAAGCACTTCCTTCAGCGGCACCTGGCCGAAGTTCACCGGCTTGATCGGCGCGCGCGGATTCATCTGAACGATGCGCTCCCGCAGCGACGCGACTTCCTCGGCATCGACGAGGTCGGTCTTCGACATCAGGATTCGATCGGCGAAGCCGACCTGGTTCTGCGCCTCGACCTGCTGGTCCAGAGTGTCATGGCCGTGCTTGGCATCGACCACCGTGATGACGCTGTCGAGCAGGTAGTAGGACGAAATGTCGTCCTCGATGAAAAACGTCTGCGTCACGGGGCCGGGATTGGCCATGCCGGTGGTCTCGATGATCACGCGCTCGAAGTCAAGTTCCTTGGCCTCGCGCTTGCGCTTCAGGTCGGCAAGTATGCGGACCAGATCGCCGCGCACGGTGCAGCAGATACAGCCGTTGTTCATCTCGACGATCTGCTCGTTGGTCTCGGTCACCAGCAGTTCGTTGTCGACGCCTTCGGGCCCGAACTCGTTCTCGATCACCGCGATCCGGTGGCCGTGTTGCTCCGACAGGATGCGATTCAGCAGCGTCGTCTTGCCGGCGCCCAAAAATCCCGTCAGGACGGTGACGGGTACCAGGTTGCTTTCGTTCATCTCAGCGGGGGCCTGCCGGCAAACCGGCCGGCCACAAAAAGAGGGGCGCAAGTGTAGAGGATCGAAGCCGCAGGCGCGCGGCGCGCCTGCGGCGCCCGCTGGACTAGGCGACCCGCACGAGGTGTAGTCCCTTGAGGTATTCGGATTCCGGCACGGTCATCATCAGCGGGTGATCCTCGCCCGCGCCGAGCCGGGCGACCATCCAGGCCTCGGCACCGGAATCAATGACCGCCCCGGCGACGATCTTCTGGAACAGGTCGACGTCAATGGCGCCGGAGCAGGAGAACGTCAGCAGCGATCCGCCCGGCGCGAGCAGCCGCAAGGCATTCAGGTTGATGTCCTTGTAGGCACGCGCAGCGCGGTCGACGTGATGATGGCTCGAGGCGAACTTCGGCGGATCGAGCACGATGATGTCGAACTGCTCACCCTGGGCCTTCAGCGCCCGCAGCGCCGTGAAGACATCCGCATCTTCCCAGCGCGCTCGGTCCGGCGACAGTTGGTTGAGCGTGACGTGCTCGGCCGCCAGTCGCAACGCGTCGGCCGAGGAGTCGATCGAGTGCACGAGCCCGGCGCCTCCGGCCAGCATCGCGATCGAGAAACCGCCCGTGTAGCAGAAGCAGTTCAGGCAGCGCGGGCCACGACCACTCCGCTCGACGTGCGACTCGGCCAGTGCACGCGCCGCACGCCGGTTGCCGCGTTGATCGATGTAGTAGCCGGTCTTGTGGCCGCGCCGGACGTCTACCAGGAAGCGCAGTCCATGCTCGACGACCTCGATCTGCGTCGGCGGATCGGCGCCGCGCAGCACTCCGCTTATTTCCGGCAGGCCTTCGCGCGCACGCGTCGCCCCGTCGCTGCGGTCGTAGATGTTGCTGCACCCGGTCGCCTCCGTGAGCGAACCGATCAGTTCGTCACGCCACGCATCGGCTCCGGCGGACTGGAACTGCGTCACCAACTGGTCGGCGTAGCGATCCACGATGAGCCCGGGCAGGCCATCGGCCTCGCCGAATACGAGGCGTAGCGCGTTGGACTCCGCCGCCATCGGCTCGCGCCGCTGCACTGCCGATCGAACGCGCTGCTTCAGCAGGCCGCCGTCCACCCGCTCCGCTTCGGAAAAGCTCCACGCCCGCGCGCGAATCGTCGACGCTGCCGAATACGCGGCCCACGCGAGGAATCGACCGTCAGCGCTGCGCACTTCGACGGTCGCACCGCTGGCCGGAGAACCCTCGACTCGCGCCACGGCGCTTGCATAGATCCAGGGGTGGCGCCGCAGCAGCGACTTCTCCTTGCCCGCCTTGAGGACGAGCCGGCTCATCGCCGCGTCCTGATGGAGCCGAGCCCGTACCGCCGGCCCGACATCTCAGGAGCGCCGCTTCGCACGGGGATGCGCGGCGTCGTAGGCCTTGGCCAAGTGCTGCCAATCGAGTCGCGTATAGACCTGCGTGGTCGAGATGTTCGCATGACCCAGCAGTTCCTGGACCGCACGCAGGTCTCCGCTGGACTGCAGCAGGTGTGACGCGAACGAATGACGCAGCACGTGCGGATGCACGTGGACCCCCAGGCCGAGCCGCCGCGCCAGCGCGGCCAGCCGCGCCTGCACGCTGCGTGCCGTCAGGCGCCCTCCGCGCGTCGAGATGAAGAGCGCGCGCGCGTCGGCGCCACGCACTGCAGCGCGCTGCTCGATACAGCGCGCGAGCGCGGCCTGCGCAGGCGCGCCGATCGGCACAGAGCGCATCTTCGACCCCTTGCCGAGCACCGTCGCCTCGCCCGCCTCGAGGTCGATCCAGCTTGCCGACCGCGGCAATGTTCCGTCGGCCTCGAAGTGCCGCCAGTCGAGCGACACCAGTTCCGAGAGGCGCAGGCCGCTCGAATACATCAGCTCCACCAGCGCGTGGTCCCGAATGGCGAGCCACGACGCGTCGCCTTCGTGGGCGGCCAGCGTGACCGCCTGGTCGGCCGTCAGCGCCTTGGGCAAGTGTCGTTCGCGCCGGGGCGGTCGCACACCGAGCGCCGGATTGGTGGGCAGCAGCCCGCGCTGGGTCAGCCAGGTGAAGTACGACCGCCACGCCGACAGCGTGCGCGCCAGCGATGCCGCCGACAGGCCCGCCGCGTGCAGCCGCGAAATGAATCCGCGGATGTCGTGCCCTGTCAGAACCCGTGGCGAACGGCCGGCTGCGAGTTCGGCGAGCTTCGTCAGATCGCGCTGGTAGGCCGCAATGGTGTGCGGCGAGCCGCGACGCTGGCCGCGCAACTCCTCCAGGAATTGAGCGACCGTCGACTCCGCGGCCACGTCAGGACTCCGCGCGACGCAAGATGAACGGCTTCGCGCGGGTCATGTCAGGCCCGCAGGCGTGCAAGCGCGGCACTCGCCAGTTCGGCGATGCGCTCGAGAAAGGTCGTGCCCATGCCGATCTGGAAGCGATCCTTGTCGGCAGATCCCAGCACCAGAAGGCCGAAGGTTGCGGGATCCGCGCCGACGCGCAGCGGGAGCATCGCCAGGCTCTGCACGGAAGCGCCGTCGTCAAACCAGGTCGCCGCCTCGAAACCCACGTTGGACCCGCAGAACGGCGCGCGCATGCTGTTGGCCAGCGAGATCGTGTCCGACGTCACCGGCCGTGCACACAGCAGCGCGGCATACGCCGGCTTCACCGACCACAGGCGCAAGGCGCAATGCGGCACGCTGAACACCTCCTTCATCGTGCCCACGACCCGGCCCGGCAGCGCCGCGGCATCGTCTTCGAGCAGCAGCGCCCGCGTCCAGGCCACCAGGTGTGACGAGATCGCGTCGTTTTCCTGGGCATTGCGCACCATGTCTGCAACGCGCGCCTCCAGGGTCTTGATGCGCTCGCGCAGCATCATCGACTGGCGCTCCACCAGCGAGATCGCCTGCCCGTTCTGCGGGTGCGACAGTTGCAGGCAGGTCAGCAACTCGGGATGCTGGTCGAAGAAATCCGGATGACCGGCGAGGTAATTGGCGATGTCCTGGACTTGCATGGGCCTCTCTTCAGAGATCGAACTCACCTTCGAAAACCGTTGACGCCGGACCGGTCATCCAGACCGGTCCGCCGCTCCACTCGATCGCCAGCGTACCGCCACGCGCGGAAACACTGACCGGCGAGGTCAGATGCCCGCGCCGGATGCCGGCCACGGCGGCGGCACATGCGCCAGTACCGCAAGCCAGCGTTTCGCCCGCGCCACGCTCCCAGACCCGCAGCCGAATCCGCTGGCGATCGACGACCTGCATGTAGCCGGCGTTGACGCGTTGCGGAAAACGCCGATGGCTCTCGATCAACGGCCCTTCGGTGACCACCGGCGCGCCGTCGACGTCGTCGACGAGCTGCACCGCGTGCGGATTGCCGATCGAGAGCACCGAAATCCAGCGCGTGCCTGTTTCGACGTCGAGCGGCCACAGCAGGTCGTCCTGCTCACGACGCGGCTCCAGTCCTGATGAATCGAAAGGTACCCGTGCGAAGTCGAACGCCGGCGTGCCCATGTCGACCGTCACCTCGCCGGACTTGGCCAGTCGCGGCTCGATGATCCCGGACAGCGTCTCCACGCGGATGGCATTCTTGTCGGTGAGCCCCTGATCGCGCACGAATCGGACGAAGCAGCGTGCGCCGTTGCCGCACTGCTCGACTTCGCCGCCGTCGCTGTTGAAGATGCGATAGCGGAAATCGACGTCGCCGCGAGACGCCGGCTCCACCAGCAGGATCTGGTCAGCACCGACGCCGAAGCGGCGATCCGCCAGGCGCCGCAACTGATCGCGCGACAGATCGATGCGCTGCGTGACGCCATTCAACATAACGAAATCGTTGCCTGCGCCCTGCATCTTGGTGAAGCGCAATTTCATGATCGTCGCAAGTGTACGCATCGGCTTCGCCGATGCACGTGCACTTGCTCCAGCACGGCCCGCGTTGCGCGAGCCGCTCAAGACTGATCAGTCGGCTGCGCTCCGGAGCGGCCGCGCGCTTCGCCGACCAGCTATTGCACGGCACTCAGCCTTCCCTCTCGGCGAGCGGGAGGGGATTGGCACTCCTCCCGACGCCCTCCTCGTCCAGCGAGGAGGGAAAGGCAATCCTGGCACTGCGAGGTGTGCCGCTGGGAGGAGTGCGTGGGGTAGCACTTCGGCGGAGCGCGGCCGTTCCGGAGCGCAGCCGACTGCCTTGCCATTCCGCCGAGGGTGCACGTGCGGTCGCGCAGCGATCGCGTACACGCGAGGCGCCTAGTAGAGGCTCGGCTCCCCCTCCGGCCGTGTCTTGAAGCGCTTGTGCGTCCAGAAGTACTGCGCCGGCATGCGCAGGACCCAGCGCTCGAGTTCGCGGTTCATCCGGGCGGTGTCCTCCTCGACCGAGCCGCCCGGGAAGTTCTGCCACGGCGGCTCGATGTGCAGGATGTAGCCGTCGTCGGTCATTTCCGTCACTGCCATCATGACCTTTGCACCCGCGACTCGGGCGAGGCGCGAAACCATCGGGATCGTCGCAGTCTGCACTCCGAAAAATGGCACGAAGATCGAATTGACCGGACCGAGGTCCATATCGGGCAGGTAATACAGAGGTAGGCCGGATTTGACCGTACGGATCACGCTGCGCATTTCCAGCCCCTGCCGCGGCAGCAGCACGGGGTCGCTGAACCTCTGTCTCGCCTTGAGCAGCGCCTCGTCCCACACTGGATTCTTCTGCCGTGAGTAGATCGAGGCACCGCGCACCAGCGTATTGCAGCGAACACCGCCGGCATCCAGGCCGACGAAATGCGGCGCCAGGATGATCATCGGCAAATTGGCCGGATCGGTCATGTGGTGCGCGCCCTCGACCTTGATGTACTTCTCGATCGTCGCGCGATCCGCATTCCACAGCACGGAGTGGTCGAGAGCCGCGCGCGCGAGGCTGCGGAAGGTCAGCCGGCCAAGCCGCTTGCGCTCCGCCTCCGACATCTGTGGAAAGCACGCGCGGAGGTTGACCAGTGTGACGTGGCGTCTCGGCCATGCCAGCCACCAGATGAGGTCGGAAAGCGCGTAGGCCACGCGCGTGCGCGTGCGCTGCGACCAGTGACGCGTCAGGTTGATCAGCAGGATGCCCAGCCTGGCGGGCCACAGCTTCATGCAACGGCCTCGCTCGGCGCCGGCTCAGCTCCACTCGGCACCTTGTAGCGGTTGTAGCCCCACAGGTACTGTGCCGGCCGTTCCCGGATCAGGGCTTCCAGACTGCGGTTCACCAGAGCCGCGTCGCGCGCGGCGTCACCGGTAAACGGTTCCTCGAGGCGCTTCAGGTGGATGCGATAGCCGCGACCGCCGGCCAATCGCTCACCGTAGACAAACAGAACGATCGCATCGAACTGGCGCGCCAGCCGGGCTGGCAGTGTCATCGTGTAGGCCCAGCGGCCGAAAAACGGTGCCCAGGTTCCCTCGCCGCGCGAGGGAACCTGGTCCGGGAGGATGCCCACCACTTCGCGCTCCTTCATCGCACGCATCAGCATGCGCACGCCCTTGATATCCGCCGGCGCAAGCTTGAGGCCCTCCGCAGCGCGGCCGGTCTCGACGATGCCGCGCAGCACCGACTTGCGCGGGATGCGGTAGAGCACCGTCATCGGCCGCGACCTGGCCTCGGGGCGAAAAGCCGCATAGAACTGCGCAGTGACCTCGAAACTGCCAAGGTGCGGCGGCAGGAACATCACCGGTCGCCCGTCGGCGAGTGCCGCATCCACGACCGACATGTCCGCGACTTCGGTCTTCGCGATGATGTCCGCTCGCGGTCGCATCCAGATCCAGACTGTCTCCAGCGCCTGCTTGCCCGCTTCGGCCGCGGCGGCGCGGACCAGCGCCGAATCGATGTAGCCCGCCTGCGTCAGGTTCTCTCGCAAGCGCCCGCGGTAGGTGGGGGAGAGCCAGAAGACGAGGCGTCCCAGCGCACCACCGATCGCATGTACGGTCGCGAGTGGCAGGGCCGCAATGCACTTGAACAGCAGTTTGAGCACGGAAAATCTCGGGCGAGAGGCCGGGAGACGGGTTGTTCAGGCGGGCGTCGATGCGCGTGACGCTTGACCTATAATTGCGCTTCGCCGAGTTAAACCGACAACTTGCGGGGCGATCCTCGAGAGCATAGCCGAGGCAAATACCGCTAAAGCGTCGCGCTCCTCAGGAGTGCGCAACGCACCCGAAACATTCGACCAGGAGCGGACCATGTCCAGCGATTTTCTTTTCACGTCCGAATCGGTCTCGGAAGGCCATCCGGACAAGGTCGCCGACCAGATCTCGGACGCCATTCTCGACGCGATTCTGACGCAGGACCCACGCTCGCGCGTGGCTGCCGAAACGCTCGTCAACACCGGCCTCGTGGTGCTGGCTGGCGAGATCACCACCAACGCGCACGTTGACTACATCGAAGTCGCGCGCGAGACCATAAAGCGCATCGGCTACGACAACACCGAGTTCGGCATCGACTACAAAGGCTGCGCCGTCCTTGTGGCCTACGACAAGCAGAGCAATGACATTGCGCAGGGCGTGGATCGGGCTTCGGATGACTTCCTGAACCAGGGTGCCGGTGACCAGGGCCTGATGTTCGGTTATGCCTGCGACGAGACGCCCGATCTGATGCCGGCGCCGATCTACTACGCGCACCGGCTGGTCGAGCGCCAGGCCGACCTGCGCCGCGACGGCCGCCTGCCGTGGCTGCGCCCAGACGCCAAGAGCCAGATCACGATGCGCTACGTCGACGGCAAGCCGCACTCGATCGACACCGTCGTTCTGTCGACGCAGCACGCCCCCGAGATGAGCCTTGGCGACAAGATGAAGCCCGAGTTCACCGAGGCGGTAATCGAACAGATCATCAAGCCGGTGCTGCCGAAGGAGTGGCTGAAGGACACCAAGTACCTGGTCAATCCGACCGGGCGCTTCGTCATCGGCGGGCCGCAGGGCGACTGCGGCCTGACCGGCCGCAAGATCATCGTTGACACGTATGGCGGCGCCTGCCCACACGGCGGCGGCGCGTTTTCCGGCAAGGACCCGTCCAAGGTCGACCGCTCGGCCGCCTATGCGGCGCGCTACGTCGCAAAGAATGTCGTCGCCGCGGGAATCGCGCGGCAGTGCCAGGTGCAGGTCGCGTATGCGATCGGTGTCGCGAAGCCGATGAACATCACCGTCTACACCGAAGGCACTGGCGTCATCCCGGACGAGCAGATCAGCAAGCTGGTTGCCGAGCACTTCGACCTGCGCCCGCGCGGCATCGTGCAGATGCTCGACCTGCTGCGCCCGATCTACGAGAAGACCGCTGCCTACGGGCACTTCGGTCGCGACGAGCCGGAGTTTTCGTGGGAACGCACCGATCGCGCCCAGCAGTTGGCCGACGCCGCAGGAGTGAAGCGCAAGGCGGCCTAGCGACGATCCGGGGTTGCTGGCCGCCGTCGCGCAGGCGATAATCCGCGTCCGCGGTCGCATCCGACCGTAATCAGTCTCCGAGGAGCGTTGCGACGGAGGCGGAGGAATCCAGATGGATTCGGCCGCCTCGCCAGGCTCGGAGCAGCCGATCGCAAGGTCGGCCGTGTCAACGGCGCTCGCCCACTTCTTTGACTGCTAAAGGAGGGCGCGAGATGAGCGCCGTACTCAAATCAACTGGCAAGACCGCGAACGACTATGTCGTCGCCGACCTGTCGCTCGCCGACTGGGGTCGCAAGGAAATCCGCATCGCCGAAACGGAGATGCCGGGCTTAATGGCGATCCGCGAGGAATTCGCCAGCCAGCAGCCGCTGCGTGGTGCGCGCATCACCGGCTCGCTGCACATGACGATTCAAACGGCGGTGCTGATCGAGACGCTGCAGGCCCTGGGCGCGGAAGTGCGCTGGGCGAGCTGCAACATCTACTCGACGCAGGACCACGCCGCCGCTGCGATCGCTGCAGGCGGCACGGCGGTGTTCGCCGTCAAGGGCGAATCGCTCGACGACTACTGGGACTACACCCACCGCATCTTCGAGTGGCCCGATGGCGGCTACTCCAACATGATCCTTGACGATGGCGGCGACGCGACGCTGCTGCTGCACCTGGGCAGCAAGGCCGAAAAGGACGCCTCGGTCGTCGCGCACCCGACAAGCGAGGAAGAGGAGTCACTGTTCAAGTCGATCAAGGCCAAGCTGGCCGCGAGCCCGTCCTGGTATTCGACGCGCCTGGCGAAGATCAAGGGCGTGACCGAGGAGACGACCACCGGCGTCAAGCGTCTTTATCAGATGGCCAAGGAAGGCCGACTGGCCTTCCCGGCGATCAACGTCAACGATTCCGTCACCAAGAGCAAGTTCGACAACCTGTACGGTTGCCGCGAGTCGCTGGTCGATGGCATCAAGCGCGCGACCGACGTGATGATCGCCGGCAAGGTGGCGGTGGTCGCCGGCTACGGCGACGTCGGCAAGGGCTCGGCGCAGGCGCTGCGCGCGCTGTCGGCCCAGGTCTGGGTCACCGAGGTCGACCCGATCTGCGCGCTGCAGGCGGCGATGGAAGGCTATCGCGTGGTGACGATGGACTACGCCGCCGACAAGGCCGACATCTTCGTGACCGCCACCGGCAACTTCCATGTGATCACGCACGAGCACATGACGAAGATGAAGGACCAGGCAATCGTCTGCAACATCGGTCACTTCGACAACGAGATCGACGTCGCCTCGCTGAAGCAGTACCAGTGGGAAGAGATCAAGCCGCAGGTCGACCACATCATCTTCCCTGGTGCGGATGGCAAGCCGGGCAAGCGCATCATCCTGCTGGCGCAGGGCCGCCTGGTGAACTTGGGCTGCGGCACCGGTCATCCAAGCTACGTGATGTCGAGCTCCTTTGCCAACCAGGTGATCGCGCAGATCGAACTCTTCACCAACACCGACAAGTATCCGGTCGGCGTGTATGTGCTGCCGAAGCACCTCGACGAGAAGGTCGCGCGTCTGCAGCTGAAGAAGCTGAATGCCCAGTTGACCGAGCTCTCCGACGTGCAGGCGCGCTATATCGGCGTGGAGCGCGAAGGGCCGTACAAGCCGGATCACTACCGGTACTAAGCGTCGGAAAGTTTCGCATCGGGCGCGTTGCGCCCGATGCACGATACTTTTCACTGACCAATTTACAGGGCGGGCTTGGGGCGGCCCGGCGCCGGCCCTGCCTTCAACGGCAAGCTGCTCCCCGGAGAACAAACATGCGTCTGTTGCTGGTCTGGGTACTCAACGCGATCGCGCTGCTGGGCGTCGCGTACATCTATCCCGGAGTGCAGGTTCAGGACTGGAAGTCGGCAGCGATTGCGGCGCTGGTTCTGGGTCTGGTGAACACGCTGGTGAAGCCGATCCTGGTGCTCCTGACACTGCCGGTGACGATACTGACGCTGGGCCTGTTCCTCGTTGTTCTCAACGCGCTGCTGTTCTGGGGTGTTGCCGAGGTGCTGCCGGGCTTTCATGTCAACGGCTTCTGGGCCGCGGTGCTGGGGGCGATTCTCTACAGCGTGATCGGCTGGCTGCTGTCCAATCTGATTCCGGATCGCAAATAGTGGCGGAGCGCACCTTCAGTTTCGAGTTCTTCCCGCCCAAGACGCCGGAGGGCGAGGAAAAGCTCCGCGGTGTCAGGGCGCGGCTGGCGACGGTCCAGCCGGCGTTCTTCTCGGTCACTTTCGGCGCCGGCGGATCGACCAAGGAGGGCACCTGGAACACCGTGATGGCAATCCAGGCCGAAGGCCATCCGGTCGCGCCCCACATTTCGTGCATCGGAACGACGCGCGCGTCGGTGCGTGAGCTGCTTCAGGGGTATCGCCAGGCCGGAATCCGGCGGCTCGTCGCGCTGCGCGGTGACCTGCCGTCGGGTGCTGCCGGCGGCGCCGGTGATTTCCGCTACGCCAACGAACTGGTCGAGTTCATCCGTGCCGAGACTGGAGACTGGTTCCATATAGAGGTGGCCGCCTATCCGGAGTACCACCCGCAGTCGAGGTCACCGGCCGATGATCTGGCCAACTTCGTGCGCAAGGTGAAGGCGGGCGCCAGTTCGGCAATCACGCAATACTTTTACAACTCGGACGCCTACTTTCGCTTCGTCGACGAAGCCGAGGCGCTGGGCTGCTCAGTGCCCGTCGTGCCGGGCATCATGCCGATCACCAACTTCACGCAGCTGGCGCGCTTTTCAGACGCCTGCGGGGCCGAGATCCCGCGCTGGATCCGTCGTCGCCTCGAGAGCTACGGCGACGATCGCGATTCGATCCGTGGCTTCGGTCTCGAGGTCGTCAACGACCTGTGTGAGCAGCTCCTGGTCGCGGGCGCACCCGGCCTGCACTTCTATACGATGAACCAGGCCGAGCCGACGCTCGCGCTCTGGAAGCGGCTCGACCTGCCGCAATAGCCGGCGGAGTGCCATCGCCGGCTCGTCCAGTCATGCTGCCGGCTGCGACCGGGTCGGCACGCGATGCCACACCGGCAAGCGGCGAATCCCGGCAGCCATCGCGCTGATTGCGCGGCGGACGAAGGCCAGACCGGCGTTCCAGCCGATCGGCGGCTCCATGACCTGGACCCGCGCATAGCCAAGACCCTCGACGACGGCGAGCCCGCGCGACTTTAGCGCCACTTCCTCGCCGCTGGACGCGAAAACGTCCTGCGCCAGGCCTTCCTCCGTCAGCCAGATGCCGCCATAGATCACTTTGACGCGGGTGCGCGGGTGCGACTCCAGCAGCAGCATCTGCTCGTATCCCAGGTCAACCGTCCTCGTCAGTGTCGGGCCCCAGTCCATGATGTCCTCCTATGCGGGACTTGCATCCATTCAGCAAGTACGGAGGCATTGGACGCCTCTGAAAGGCTCTCGACAAACGAAAAGCGCGCAGGCCATGCATGCGTGTATTGCATGTATAGTTTCGACCGATGCAGGCGACCCCTCCCCGCCCGCGGCGCCGCCGCCCGATTGCGCTGACCGCGCTGCGCGGCTTCGACGCCGCCGCCCGGCACCTGTCGTTTACGCTGGCAGCGGCCGAGCTCAGCCTGACCCAATCCTCGATCAGCCGCCAGATCGCAGCGCTCGAACGGCAGATCGAGCGCCCACTGTTCGAGCGTCGCACCCGCGCGCTCGAGCTGACCGCCGCCGGTGAGCGACTGTTTGCCACCGTGCGCCAGGCTCTGCTGGCGATCGATCGCACCGTCGACGAAATCCGCGGCGATGGCGGAACGCCGCGCGTGACGATCACCACGTACGCCTCGTTTGCCTCCCTGTGGCTCGTCCCCCGGCTACCGGATTTCCAGCGCGAGCATCCGGGCATCGACATTCGCATCGATGCCTCCGACCGCATGGTTGACCTGGAGTCGGATGATGTGGATCTCGCCATCCGCTGGCTGCGCCCCGGTGCGCCGGTCCCGACCGATGCCCTGCTTCTGCAGACGGAGGAATCGACGCCCGCCCTCAGCCCCCGCCTGCTCGCTGTCCGCGAAGTCCCGCTCCGCGAGCCCGAAGATCTCGCGACGCTGCCGATCCTGGCGATGGACGAGACCGTTCCGAGCGCGCCCTACAGCAGCTGGGCGCGATGGTGCGAGTTCGCACGGATTGCGCCGTTCGACGGCGCGGCGCGCCTTTACTTCACCTACGTCGACCAGTCGGTGCAGGCGGCGGTGCGTGGCCAGGGCGTCGCGCTGGTGCGTACGCCGTTTGTCGATGACCTTGTAGCGAGCGGCGATCTGATCACGCCGTTCCCGCACTTACGCATGCCGACCGGGTACCGCTACTTCCTGATCGTCAACCGCAAGCGCGCCGCGGTGGCACACGTGGCCGCGTTTCGTGACTGGGTCATCGCCGAATTCGAGCGCGGTCCGCATCGCCTGACCTGAGCACGCCTCTCGGTCGAGCGCGGCCGGGTAGCGGGATCAGTAGATCGCGGCGTCGGAGATCACGACGTCGAGCTGCATGTCGTGCGCGCGCGGCTCCACCGTATCGATGCGCGTGCATTCGAAGGCGATGCCGACACAGATCGGCCACGGCACAGTACGGGCCAGCGTACGGTCGTAATAGCCACCGCCGTAGCCGAGTCGATAGCGTTGCTGGTCGAAGCCGACGCAGGGGATCAGCAGCGCATCGGGCTGGACCGGCCGACCGTGCGCCGGCACCGGAATGCCGAACTCTGCTGCCCGCATCGGGGCATCGCACGTCCACGCCAGAAACGCCAGACCATCGCCGTCGACGACCGGGAGGGCCGCAACACGATGCGACGCGGCGGCCAGCCACTCGGCCACAACCTCGCGGAGGTCGGGTTCACCGCGTATCGGCCAGAAGAACGCCAGCGCGCGTGTATCGGAATGCGCAAGCCACTGCGTCACGTGGCCCCGCAGCGCCTGCTCGCGCGCTTCGCGCTCGGGCATCGCGGCTCGCGCGACCAGCAGGCGCTCTCGTTGCAACTTTCTGATCGGGTCGTTCTCCAAGGGCCACCCGGAATTACACAGCGCCGTGTCGACTATTCACGCGCTGAGGCGCGTGCATGCTCTAATCTCGATTAATGCGTCGCACAATTGCATTCACGGCAGTCTATACGCTGGCCGCCGCGGCGCTGGTCTGCGCGGCCCCAGCTCTTGCCGCACCCACGAAGACCTCGACTGCGGCGCGCGGCGCAGCGAGCGCGGCTCCCGCGCTCTCCGCGACCGACCAGGCGTTCCTCGACGCGCGCGAAGCCGCCAGGGTGGGCGATCGCGCTCGGCTCGGGCTCCTCGGAGCGCAGCTCGAATCGCATCCGCTGGCCGCCTATGTCGAGTATTGGCAACTCGCGCCGCGGCTGCGCAGCGATCCGGACGCCGCCACGCAGGCCGAAGCCTTCATCGCGCGACACGCCGACACCTACGTCGCCGACCGGCTGCGGCTCGATTGGGCGCTCGCCCTCGCGGACCGCGGGGACTTCTCCGGCTTCGAGCGCGAGGCGGCGCAGCTGGTCTGGAATACCGACGACAGCCAGCTGCGCTGTTACGCCGCGCTTTCGAAATACCGCAACGCCAGCGGGTCGCAGTCCGACGTGCTCGCGCGCGATGCCCGGCAGTTGCTCGCCAACACGCGGGACTCGGCCGGTGAAGGCTGCCTCGCCCTCACCGAAGCGCTGCTGGCCGATAGCCGCATCTCGGTATGGGAGCGCGTCCGCGCGCTGGTGGAACAGAATCAGCTGCCCACGGCCAAGCGCGTGGGGGTGCGGGCACAGGACGCGAATGGCAAACCGGTCGACCAGAAGCTGCTGGCGCAGGCGATCGATCGCCCCGCCGCGTTCCTGGTCGCGCATGAACGACGCCTCACGGAAATCCAGCGTGAACTGGCGACCGTGGCGATCGTGCGCCTGGCGCGTGACAGCCCCAGCGAGGCGGCCGAATACGCCAACGCGCTCAATCTGCACCTGACGCCGGCCCAGCGTGGAATCATCTGGGGCCGCATCGGTCACATGGCGGCGCTGCGGCTGATGCCTGAGGCAGACGACTGGTATCGACGCGGTGGTGAACACGTCGGTGTCGGCCCGGACGCGGTGCGTGCCGATGAAGTCCTGGAGTGGCAGTCGCGGGCCGCACTGCGTGCCGGCGACTGGCAAACGGTCAAAGTGGCGATCGACCGCATGACCGCCTCGCTGCGCGCGGATCCGACCTGGGTCTACTGGTATGGCCGGGCCCTGAAAGCGGAGGGTCGGCCGGCTGAAGCGCAGGATCACTTCTCGCGGATCGCGTCACAGTTCAACTTCTACGGCAAGCTGGCTGCCGAGGAACTCGGCATTCCGATCGTGCTGCCGCCGCGGGCCCCGGCACCGACCGCGGAGGACCTCGCGCCGATGGCGGCCAACCCCGGTTTCGCGCGGGCACAGAAGTTCTACGAGCTCGGCCTGCGTGTCGAGGGCCATCGCGAATGGAACTGGCAGCTGCGCGGCATGAGCGACCGGGAACTGCTCGCCGCGGCTGAATATGCTCGCTCGCTGTCGCTGCTCGATCGCATGATCAACACGTCAGACCGCACTCGCAACGAATTCGATTTCACGCAGCGGTTTCCATCGCCGTTCCGCGATGCGATGGTCCAGTACTCGGCGCCGCTGGGCCTCGACGAGACCTGGGTCTACGGGCTGATCCGGCAGGAGTCCCGGTTCATCACGGATGCGCGCTCTCACGTCGGCGCCGCCGGGCTGATGCAGCTGATGCCGGCCACTGCGCGCTATGTGGCGCGCAAGATGAACGTGGCCGATTTCTCGCCGGCACGGGTCAACGAACGTGACATGAATATCCAGCTGGGGACTGGCTACCTGAAATTGGTGCTCGACGATCTCGACGGCAACACGGTGCTCGCCACCGCCGCATACAACGCCGGTCCTGGCCGGCCGCGCGCCTGGAGGTCCAGTCTGGTGCGACCGGTCGAGGGCGCAATCTTTGCGGAGACGATTCCGTTCAACGAAACGCGCGACTACGTGAAGAAGGTGATGTCGAACACCGTCTACTACGCGGCGTTGTTCGAGAACAAGGCGCAATCGCTGAAGCAGCGCATGGGTACGATCGCACCGAAAGCCGCCGGCTCGACCGAACTTCCCTGAAGTGTCGCTGACCGCGCGCCGCCGTCACGGCACCGCATAGAATCGGGCGCTGCAACCCTTCCCCCCGGCCCATCGTGCCCCATACGAACATCCTGGTCATCGGCGGCGCCGGCTTCGTCGGCCGACACATCGTCAATCGCCTCATCGATCGAGGCCTGAACGTCACGGTGCCAGTGCGCCGGCGCGCCCGGGCGCAGCACCTGATCATGCTGCCGACCATCGACGTCGTCGAAGCCAACGTGCATGACGATGCGACGCTCAACCGCTTGCTGGACGGCCGCGATGCGGTAATCAACCTGGTCGGCATCCTGCAGGGTTCGCGCGGAACGCCGTATGGAGCGGAGTTCGCGCGTGCGCACGTGGAGCTGCCACGCCGCATCGTCAGGCAGTGTGAAGCGCGTGGCGTACGCCGGTACCTGCACATGAGCTCGCTGGGCGCCGACTCCAACGGGCCGTCGATGTACCAACGCAGCAAGGGTGACGGCGAAGCCGCAGTGCGCACCTCCCCGCTGGACTGGACCATCTTCCAGCCGTCGGTGATCTTCGGACCGGAGGATCGCTTCCTCAATACCTTCGCCGCGCTCGCGATGGTGGCGCCGGTACTGCCGATCGCGAACGCCGGTGCACGCTTCCAGCCGGTGTACGTCGGCGACGTGGCCGATGCCTTCGTCAATGCGCTCGACAACCCGAAGACCGTGCGCAGGACTTATGAACTGGCCGGACCGCGCATCTACACGTTGCGCGAGCTGGTGAAGTTCGCCACCCGCGCCGCGGGTCATCCACGCCCCGTGATCGGACTGCCCGCCGGTCTGGCACGCGCCCAGGCCATGATGATGGAGCTTGCCCCCGGTGAACCGATGATGTCGCGTGACAACCTGGACTCGATGCAGCGCGACAACATCGCCAGCACCCAGCCGTACACCGCGCCGGCCGAACTGGGCATCGAACTGCATCCGATGGAAACCGAAGCCGCGGCGTATCTCTCCGGCCAGGGCCTGCGTGCCCGGCTGGGCACGTTCCGCGCACGCGCGCACCGTTAAGAAACCATGGCCCAACGCAAATACGACTTGCCCGAGGAGTTCCTCGACGCCGCCGACCGCTTCGTGACGCTCGCCAACGACCTCGGCGCCGATCGACCGCACGGCTGGGTCCGCGCGGTAATGATGTACGCGACCTCGCGCTACAACGCGTTCAGCTGGCTGACGCGCGACGAGGCCCCGGGCCAGACAGCGGACGAGGCGGCGAATTATTTCGCTGGCGAGTATCGAACCATGTTCCAGGAAGACCTGAAGGAACTGGAGCCGGTGTATCGGGCATCAGGCGAGCCAGGGACACGGCAATGACCCGCACGCTGGTCATCGGCAACAAGAACTATTCGAGCTGGTCGCTGCGGGCGTGGCTCGCACTCAAGCTGGGCCGAGTGGAATTCGAGGAGGCGCGAATCGCACTCGATCAACCGCAGACCAGGTCCGAGATCCTTGCCCGCTCGCCGAGCGGCAAGGTACCGTGCTTGATCGATGGACCTCTGGTCGTCTGGGATTCGCTCGCGATCTGCGAAACAGCGAACGAGCGATATGTCGCGGGCACACTGTGGCCTGCAGATGCCGACGCGCGCGCCCGAGCGCGTGCGGTAAGCGCCGAGATGCACTCGGGCTTCACCGCCCTTCGCACCCACATGCCGATGGACATTCGCTCGCACCGGCCGGAGCGCGGCGCCACGGCCCTGCAGCGCGCCGATGTCGCTGCCGACGTGGCACGGATCCAGTCGATCTGGGCCGACTGCCTGGCACGCAGCAGCGGCCCGTTGCTTTTCGGCAGCTTCACGATCGCGGACGCGTTCTACGCGCCGGTCGCCACACGCTTCCGCACCTACGGCGTCGCCCTTTCGCCGGTGCTGTCGGCATACTGCGACGCGGTCCTTGCGCTGCCGGCGATGCGACAGTGGGTCGAGGCCGCACAGGCCGAAACCGAAGTCATCGACTATTGATGAAGTTCTACCGCGTCGGCGGCTGTGTACGCGACGCATTGCTCGGCGAGGACCGGCAACGGCGCGGTGAGCTCGATACCGCGCTGGAAACGGATCGCGACTGGGTCGTCGTCGGCGGCTCGCCCGACGAGATGATCGCGCGCGGATTCCGCCCGGTCGGGCGCGATTTTCCGGTGTTCCTGCACCCCGAGACCCACGAGGAATACGCGCTGGCCCGCACCGAGCGCAAGACGGCTCCGGGCTACAAGGGTTTCGTCGTCCACGCGGCGCCAGATGTCTCGCTCGATGAGGATCTCGCGCGGCGCGATCTCACCATCAATGCAATGGCGCTGGACGAGGACGGGCGGCTGATCGATCCGCACAACGGCGCCCGCGACCTGCGGGCCGGCATCCTGCGCCATGTCGGCCAGGCGTTCGTTGAAGACCCGGTGCGCATCCTGCGCCTGGCACGCTTCGCGGCGCGCTTCCCCGAGTTCCTTATTGCGCCCGAGACCGCAGAACTCGTGAAGGACATGGTCGCCAATGGCGAAGCGGACGCGCTGGTGCCGGAACGCGTGATGCAGGAGCTGTCGCGCGGGCTGATGGAGCGCCGCCCGTCGCGCATGATCGACGTGCTGGTCACCAGCGGACTGATCGACCGGCTCTACAGCGAGCTCGAAGATCTGGGACCTGCCGGCGCCGCGCTCGATCGCGCGGCGGAGCGGGGACTGGTGCTGCCGGCCCGCTTCGCTGTACTCGCCAGCGCGTGCCGCAGTCCGCGCACGGTGGCCGACCTGATCGGCAAGCTGCGAGTACCGCAGGAGTCCGCACAACTGGCCCGCCTTCTGGTCGAGCTGCGCGACACCTTCGCGACTGCCGAATCGTCGGCCATGATCGTCGATGCGCTCGAGCGCGCCGACGCCTTTCGACGGCCGGAAAGGTTCGAACTGCTGCTACAGACCTTCGAGGCCGCGTACCAGAGCTCGGCGGAACGCTTTCGCATCGCGCTGCACGCCGCCTCCGAGGTGGATGCCGGTGCCCTCGCGAGCCTTCATCGCAACGATCCGGCAGAGATTCCGCGCGCAGTGCGGCAGGCCCGTATCGTCGCTGTTAGCCGCGCGCTGCATTCTGACGCGCCGTAGAACCGTTGCGGCGCTTCAGAACAGCCGCGCCAGCAGCATCAGCGCCAGCGACAGCACTACCGTGCTGGCAAATGGCAACAGAACTTCCTTGCCATTGATCTTGAACCGCACATCGCCCGGCAGCCGGCCGATGCCGAGTCGCTGCAGCCAGGGTTGCAGCGCGGCGAGTACGAGCAGCGCCAGAAAGGTGGTGAGAAGCCACTTCATATTGGAGCGGCCAGTGTACGCGGCGCTTACAAACGGGCCGTGCGGTCGCCGCTTTCAAAGCCGACCAGGGGACCGCTGATTCCGCGCCCCACCGCCAGTACCTTGAACAGTTCGCCCATTTCTGCTTCGGACACGAGGCGATGCACGGCACTCGTCTTCTGCGGCGTAGGCCCACCTTTCAGTCGATCGATCAGGCCGCAGTTCAGCAGAAAGTGCGCCTGAGATGTGTACCCGAAAACCTGCAGACCGGCATCGTGCGCGGCCTCGGCCATCGCACTGAAGTCGACGTGCGCGGTGAGGTCGTTCAACCCCGGAAGCCAGAACGCGTCGGCATGCGCATGGTGCCGGTAGTGGCACATGACGGTGCCCATCAGGCGCTGCGGGTGGTAATACTCGCGCCGCGGAAAGCCGTAGTCGATCGCCAGCAGCGCGCCGTGCTGCAGCCAGTCGGCCGCGGAGTGCATCCACGCGTGCGCAGCGAAGCCGATTTCCGAGGCGTACCCGTCCGGCAGCGCGCCCACCTCGCGTTCGATTTCTGCGACCGCCATCGCGAGATCCGGCGCGGCTGCCCGCTCCGCAAACTCGAATCGTTCGCCGCGCAGGCTGACACCCCGCTCCATCACGCGCTCGCCGCGCTTGACGAAGAGTCGCACCGGCATCACGTCGAGCACTTCATTCGCCAGCATGACTCCTGCGAATCCGGACGGCGCAGCCGTCAGCCATTCGACGTCCTCACCCGCCAGCAGGACTCGCTGCCGTTCCTGGAAATCTGGCGACACTTCCACGATCGAATAACGTTCGCACGGTGCTCCGCGCTCGCGCAACGCGACCAGCAAATCACGCGCCAGGCGGCCGGAACCGGCGCCGAATTCCAGGATGCGCGCCGGAGCCTGCCCGAAGAGTTCGCCCACCTGCGTCGCCAGAGCCTGCGCAAAGAGAGACGAGATCTCCGGTGCCGTAACGAAGTCACCGCCGGTCACGGCACCACCCAGCTTCGTCGTCCCGGCCGCGTAGTAGCCGAGGCCCGGAGCGTAAAGCACCTGCTGCATGTAGTGATCGAAAGGAATCCAGCCGCCGGCGGAATCGATCTCGTGGGCGACTGTGGAGCACAGCCGTTCGCTGTGCGCGCGCTGATCCGCGGTCGGCTCGGGCAGGGTCGGACGCGAGGTGGGCATCAGAGCAGATGGTAGCCAAGCGGCCCATCAAGCTGTGTTCGCAACCCGCCCCGCTACACTTGCCGGCCTTCGAGGTCTCCATGGTCACTCGCCGCAAATCAAGAGCCGCCGGCGCTGCGCTCGTCACCGGCGCGTCGCGTCGCATTGGTCGCGCGATCGCGATCGCGCTGGCGCGCGATGGCTGGGACATCGCCGTGCACTATGCGACGTCGCGCGACGAGGCGCTCGAGACCGTGCGCCTCGTCGAGGAACTGGGCCGGCGCGCCGTCGCCGTCAACCGGGACCTCGCGGTCGAAGCCGGCGTGCGCAGCCTTCTCGCCGAGTGCAGCCATGAACTCGGCGACGTCGCCTGCATCGTCAACAACGCGTCGCTGTTCGAGTACGACGACACCGCGACGTTCTCGTTCGAGGCGCTGTCGCGCAGCATGCGCACCAACGTCGCCGCGCCGGTGCTGCTGGCGCAGGCGCTGCATGCAAGCCTGGCAGCCGATGACCGCGGCGTGGTCATCAACCTGCTCGACCAGAAGCTCTGGAATCCCAACCCGGACTTTCTCTCGTACACACTGTCCAAGGCCGCGCTGCGCGAAGCGACCGTGCTGCTGGCGCAGGCGCTGGCGCCGCGCGTGCGCGTCGTTGGCATCGCGCCCGGCATCACGCTGCCGTCGGGCACCCAGAGCGAGGCCGGCTTCGAGGCCGCGCACACCGGCACGCCGCTCGGCCGCTCCAGCCAGCCCGAAGACGTCGCCAGCGCCGTCGCGTTCGTCGCCAGGGCGCAGGCAATCACCGGAACAACCTTGCTCGTCGATGGTGGACAGCACCTGGTCGGCAGCCCGCGCGACGTGATGTTCCTGACGGAGCCAGCGGCCACGGGCGAATCAACGTCATGACGAGTCTCCTGGACCCCCGTCTGGCGGATTGCCGGCGTCTGTTCCTGCGCAATTACGTGGTCGATGCCAACATCGGCATCCATGCGTTCGAGAAGGAAGGCGCGCAGCGGCTGGCGCTGAACGTGGACCTGTACGTGCCGCTGGCACTGTCAACACCGCGGCACGACAAGATCCACGAAGTGCTCGACTATGACTTCATCCGCCTGACCATTCGCCACCGCATCGATCAGGGTCACATCAACCTGCAGGAAACTCTGGTTGATGACATCGCCCGCAGCCTGCTCGCGCACCCGGCGGTGCGGGCGGTGCGCGTCGCCAGCGAGAAGCCGGATGTCTATCCGGATGTCGACGCGGTCGGGATCGAGGTGCTCCACTTCAAGGACACGCCGTGAAGGAGGACGTCACGGCTTCTGCCCCCGCCCGCGCCGCGGACAAGGCGGCACGTGAGGACGCCAAGCTCGAGAAGCGTCTGATGCGCCTGGTCGGCCAGGCGATCGGTGACTTTCGCATGATCGATAGTGGCGACAGGGTGATGGTGTGCCTGTCGGGCGGGAAGGACAGCTACAGCCTGCTCGAGATTCTGCTGACGTTGCGCGAACGGGCGCCGATCGACTTCGACGTCGTCGCCGTCAACCTCGACCAGAAGCAGCCAGGCTTCCCGGCCCACGTGCTTCCGGACTACTTGCAGCGGCGCGGGGTGCGCTTTCACATCGAGACGCAGGACACCTACTCGATCGTGACGCGCGTCATCCCGGCCGGCAAGACGATGTGCTCGCTGTGCTCGCGGCTGCGTCGCGGCGTGCTGTATCGAGTTGCGGGCGAGCTGGGCGCAACCAAGATTGCCCTCGGCCATCATCGCGATGACATCCTGGGCACGTTCTTCCTGAACCTGTTCTACGGAGGCCGGATCAAGGCCATGCCGCCGAAGCTCGTCTCGGACGATGGTCGCAACGTGGTCATTCGGCCGCTCGCGTACGTGCACGAAGCGGATCTCACGCGGTTCGCCCAGCTCAAGCAGTTCCCGATCATCCCGTGCAACCTCTGCGGCTCGCAGGACAACCTGAAGCGCCAGGAAGTGAAGCGCATGCTCGCTGACTGGGAGCGACGCTATCCCGGCCGCGTGATGAACTCTTTCAATGCCCTCTCGCGCGTCGTGCCGTCGCACCTGATGGACCGCAACCTCCATGACTTCGCCGGTTTGCGTCCGTCCGGCCGGCCGCAGCCGGACGGCGACATCGCCTTCGACGAGGAGCCGTGCGCCTTGGAGGACGAACCGACTGCCGGCGTGATCCGCTTCGCCGAAGCGGAATAGCGCAGCGCCCGGGCGTCGCTTGACTCCGCCGAGCCGGCACGCCCTCCCTGCGGAACACCGCTCGCGGTTGATGCGCGGGGTGTTCCTGGCACTCGGCACAGCGGCCCTGGTCCTCGGCGTGCTCGGTATCTTCCTGCCGCTGCTGCCGACGACCCCCTTCGTGCTGCTCGCGGCGGCCTGCTATGCGCGCGGATCACGCCGCTTTTACCAGTGGCTGCTGGCGCAGCGAACCTTCGGCCCGATCGTGCATGAATGGCAGCATTACCGCAGCATCCCGTACAAGACAAAGCTGACGGCCGTCGTGCTGATGTCACTGACGCTCGGCACGTCGATCGTGTTCTTCGTCAAGCCGGTGTGGCTCAAGGTCGCGCTGGCGGTGATGGGCGTTGGACTGGCCGTGTGGCTATATCGCATGCCCTCGCGCGACCGGCCACGCTGACGAGTCAGCGGCGTCGGGCCGAAGCCGGCGCGTCGATGAAAGGCTCGCCGAGTTCCTTCTGCAGCAGCCTCAGGTTGCGCATATGCGCCTTGAAATAGACATCGGCGATATCCCCGGCGACCGGCACGGCACCCAGAGCCGCGTCCGCGAGCAGGTTACCGACCATGCGGGCCTGCAGCCAGCGCGAGGCGCCGAGTTCACGCGCTTGCGCCACGAGGTACAGACCAATGACGGCTGATAGCAGGTCACCCGCCACCGGAACGACACCCAGGACTGCGTCGAGACCCATCCGGGTCCGCAGGATCGGCACCTCGATCGCCGCGTCCATCAAGTGCGACAGCCGCAAAAGGCGCTCACGGGCGAGGCGCTTGCGCTCCTCGCGGCCCGCTTTGGGGACGGTATAAACGGCAGTCACCATGGCAGCTCCGGCTCAGCGTGAACCCCGAAAGTGGGGATGCGCCTGAGCCTTGCAAGCCGCTTGCCTGCCTGACCCGACCTCGAAAGCCTGCCGCGAGCGCGACTACTGAAACGCGAGCACAGCGACGGCGACGGCGAGGGTGACCCAGTAGAGCGCGCGCGCACCCGCGACGCGGGCCGCGCTATCGACTTGCACCACCGGCGCAGCAACCGTGACGCGCTTGACGGGTACGGGACCATGACGCACGGCGACCCGCCGCATGGCCGTGGACACTACCGGCGCTGACGCGACATAAAGCGGCGTAGGCATGCTCTTCATCATCGTCATCGCCGCCAGCCAATCCTGCATCGTGGCCTCGGCACGGTCATCGCCAACGTCTCGTCGGTCATCGCATTCATTTCTGTCCCCCGCGCGATTGAAGTTCACTTCTTGGTGGGAGGCATGATGGCGATGCCGTGCCGGGTGCGCTGCCGCAGCTTCGGCCAGCGCAATGCAGAAAATTCGACGGATGTTCGCGCGGAGCCCGCCACCCTGTGCCGCTGAGTGCGCGGGCGCGGCGCGCCGTCAGCCCTTCCCGCCCTTGGCGGTGGACAGGAAGTAGGTAAGCGCGGCGATCACCAGCGCAATGGCCGCCCCCAGGCGCAGCAGGTCACGCTCGCCGTTCCAGGCGACGACATGTCCCAGAAACAGCACGGCCAGCACGACGATGACGACGCCCACCAGCTTGAGCTTCAGGTCGTCGAAGGTACGGATCTGGAGCCACTCGGGCAATTTCAGATCCGAGTTGATGAACAGCTCATAGAAGCCAAGGCTGATCATCAGCAGCACGGTCCCGAGCAGGAACAGGTCGACGATTTCGATGAACTCCAGCGCCATCGCCTTGGCGCCCTTGCTGCTGACCTCGGCCTTTTCGACGGCACTCCAGATCACGACAGCAGTCTCGGCGAGACCGTAGACATACAGCGCGAGCGACGCGGCCAGCGCACCGACGACGGCCGCCAAAACCAGGTACCGGCTCGAATTGAGTATCGGACGCAGCATCGCTGTCTCCGTCAGGCGAGAAAGAGTCGATACGCCGGATTGGCCGTTTCGTCCCAGTGCCGATAGCCGAGCTCGTCGAGGAACCGGGTGAAGGCGCGGCGCTCCGCCCGCGGCACCTGCAAGCCGACCAGCACACGCGAGTAATCCGCACCCTGGTTGCGGTAATGGAACATCGAGATGTTCCAGCCGGGCGCCATGCTGGTCAGGAATTTCATCAGCGCACCCGGCCGCTCGGGAAACTCGAAGCGGTAGATAACTTCACCCGCAGCAAGCACGCTCTTGCCACCGACCATATAGCGCACGTGTTCGGCGGCCAGCTCGTCGTGCGTCAGGTCGACCGTCGCATAACCGTGCTGGCGGAAGCTCTTTGCCAGCTTTTCGTTGTCACCGGCGTTCGACGTGCTGATGCCGACGAACACCTGCGCAACCGCGGCGTCACTGATGCGGTAGTTGAACTCGGTGACATTGCGGCTGCCCACCAGTTCGCAGAAGCGCTTGAAGCTGCCGCGCTCCTCCGGGATCGTCACCGCAAAAAGCGCCTCGCGCGCCTCGCCGACCTCGGTGCGTTCGGCAACGAAGCGCAGACGGTCGAAGTTCATGTTGGCGCCGCACGCAATGGCGACCAGCGTGCGGCCCTTCAGTTTCTCGCGCGCCGCATAGGCCTTCATGCCGGCGATCGCCAGCGCGCCCGCAGGCTCGAGGATCGACCGGGTGTCGGCGAACACATCCTTGATCGCGGCGCAGATGGCGTCGGTGTCGACCAGCACGATCTCATCGACGTACTGCTTGCACAGCCGGAAGGTCTCCTCGCCGACCTGCCGCACCGCCGTGCCATCGGAAAACAGGCCGACCTCGTGCAACTGCACGCGCCGGCCGGCCGCCAGCGACCGCGCCATTGCGTCGGAGTCGACGGTCTGCACGCCGATGATCTTTACCTCCGGCGCCAGTGCCTTGAAATAGGCAGCAATGCCGGAGATCAGGCCGCCACCGCCAATCGCCACGAACACGGCGTGGATCGGCCCGTGCTCGACCGGATGGTGCTGGCGCAGGATTTCCATCGCGATCGTGCCCTGCCCGGCGATCACGTCGGGATCGTCGAACGGATGCACGAAGGTGAGCTTCTTCTTCGCCTGCAGCTCGAGCGCATGCGTGTAGGCGTCCGAATAGGAGTCGCCATGCAGCACCACTTCAGCGCCGCGAGCGCGCACCGCCTCGACCTTGACCTGCGGGGTCGTCACCGGCATCACGATGATCGCGCGGCAGCCGAGCTTCTGCGCAGCGAGCGCAACGCCCTGCGCGTGGTTGCCGGCCGACGCCGCGATCACGCCGCGCTTCAGTTGCTCGCGCGACAGGCGTGACATCTTGTTGTAGGCGCCGCGCAGCTTGAAACTCTTCACCGGCTGCAGGTCCTCGCGCTTCAGCAGCACGCGATTGCCGAGCCGCTCCGACAGGCGGGGCGCATCTTCCAGCGGTGATTCAATGGCGACGTCGTAAACGCGCGCGGTGAGAATGCGGCGCAGGTATTCCTGGGCGGGCATGTTGCCTCTTGTCCTCCGTTCCCTCTTGCGCCGAAGGTACCACGCGGCGCACCGCATGCTGCTGGCCTACCATGCGGCCGATGCAAGCAACTCCCGGCTCCGAATTGCCGTACGCGGGCCTCACGCCCGACGTGGTGCTGAACGCGCTCGACAGTGCCGGACTCGTCACCACCGGTTCGCTGCTCGCGCTCAACAGTTACGAGAACCGCGTGTTCCAGGTCGGTGTCGAAGCGGACGACGGCCACACCGGTTTCGTCGTCGCCAAGTTCTATCGACCGGGCCGGTGGACCGACCGGCAGATCCTTGAGGAACACGCCTTCACGGCCGAACTCGCGGAAGCCGAGGTAACCGCGGTGCCGCCGTTGCGGCTGCGCGACCAGACGCTCAATCAGTTCGAGGGATTCCGCTTCGCCGTCTTCCCGCGCCGTGGCGGCCGCGCCCCGCTGCTCGACGATCCGCAGGTCCTGGAGTGGATCGGACGTTTCCTGGGTCGGCTGCATGCGGTCGGGCGATGCCGAGCGTTCGAGTCGCGAGCCGCGCTCGATATCGCGAGCTTCGGCCGCGAGCCGCGCGACTATCTCATGGCGCATGAATGGCTGCCGCGCGAACTTCGCGAAGTCTATGCCGGCGTGTCGCAACAGGCGCTCGACCAGGTCGCGTATTCCTTCGATCGCGCCGGCGATGTCGCGGCGATCCGACTGCATGGCGATGTGCACGAAGGCAACGTGCTGTGGTACGACGGCCTGACCGAGCGCGGCCCGCACTTCGTCGACTTTGACGATGCCCGTTCCGGCCCCGCCGTGCAGGATCTGTGGATGCTCCTCGGCGCCGATCGCACCGAGCAGACACAACGCTTGAGCGACCTGCTCGCCGGTTACGAGGACTTCAGCGATTTCGACCGCCGCGAACTGCACCTGGTCGAGGCGTTGCGCACCCTGCGCCTGATCCATTACGCCGCGTGGATCGCGCGACGCTGGCAGGACCCTGCTTTCCCGGCGGCCTTTCCGTGGTTCAACACGCCGCGCTACTGGGAGGATCGCATCCTCGAGCTGCGCGAGCAGATCGCCGCGATGCCGGAGCCGCCGCTGGTGGCCTGACTCCCGGCGGCGCTGCACGCCGCTAAGCCACCGCGGGGAGATCAGGTTTCGCTGCAGCGCACAAGATACAATTCCGTTCCAAGCGTCCACTGGGCCCCCGTTCGGGCCCGACCCTCATGAACGCTCCTGTCCCGCCCCAGGCCTTGCGCCCCGAGCCTGCCGTCGCCGAACCGCCGGCCCGGCTGCGCGAGATTCCGTACAACTACACGTCGTTCTCCGACCGCGAGATCGTCATCCGCCTGCTCGGCGCCGAAGCGTGGCGCGTGCTGGACGAACTGCGCAGCGAACGCCGCACTGGCCGCTCGGCACGCATGCTGTACGAGGTGCTGGGCGACATCTGGGTCGTGCGCCGCAATCCTTATTTGCAGGACGACCTGCTTGACAACCCGAAGCGTCGCGCGGCGCTGATCGAAGCGCTGCATCACCGGCTCGGCGAAATCGAGAAACGACGCGAGCCGGCCGACCGTGAACGCGATGCAAAGGTGGGTCAGCTCCTGGCGGCCGCACGCAAGGCGGTACAAAGCTTCGAGGTCGAGTTCCGCTCGACCTGGGACCTGCGCAAGACCGCCCGACGGGAGCTCGCGCGCCACACGCGCGACGACAACATCCGCTTCGACGGCTTCGCACGCGTGTCGCATGTGACCGACGCCACAGACTGGCGCGTCGAGTACCCATTCGTCGTACTGCAGCCCGACAGCGAAGACGAGATTCCGGGCCTGGTGCGGGGGTGTATTGCACTCGGCCTCACGATCATTCCGCGCGGCGGCGGTACCGGCTACACCGGCGGCGCGATCCCGCTGACGCCGCTGTCGGCGGTCATCAATACCGAGAAGCTCGAGGCGATCTCCGAAGTCGAGGCCGTCGCGCTGCCGGGAGTCGACACGCGGGTGCCGACGGTGTTCTCGGAAGCGGGTGTCGTCACCAAACGCGTCAGCGACGCGGCCGAGCGCGGCGGGTATGTCTTCGCCGTCGACCCCACCTCGGCCGACTCCTCCTGCGTCGGCGGCAACATCGCGATGAATGCCGGTGGCAAGAAGGCCGTGCTGTGGGGCACCGCGGTCGACAGCCTGGCTTGGTGGCGCATGGTCGACCCCGACGGCAACTGGCTCGAAGTGCAGCGCGTCGGCCACAACCTCGGCAAGATCCACGACGCCGCAGAGGCCGTGTTCGAGCTGACGTGGAAGGACGGCCGGCAGCCCGCCGCCAGGGCGAAGGCGCTGCGCACCGGGCGCATCGCCCTGCCCGGCGCGAGCTTCCGCAAGGTGGGCCTCGGCAAGGACGTCACGGACAAGTTCCTTGGCGGTGTGCCCGGCGTGCAGAAGGAGGGGTGTGACGGTCTGATCACGTCGGCTCGCTGGATCGTGCACCGCATGCCCAAGCACATCCGCACGGTGTGCCTGGAATTCTTTGGCCGCGCGCAGGAGGCGGTGCCGTCGATCGTCGAGATCACCGACTATCTGGCGCGACGCCCGGGCGGCGCGATCCTTGCGGGGCTCGAGCACCTCGATGATCGCTACCTGCGCGCCGTCGGCTATGCGACCAAGTCGCGTCGCGGCGGGCTGCCGAAGATGGTCCTGGTCGGTGACATCGTCGGCGAGGACGATGCCGCGGTAGCGCATGCCACCTCCGAAGTCGTGCGCATGGCCAACGCACGCAGCGGGGAAGGGTTCGTGGCTGTCAGTGCCGAGGCACGCAAGAGCTTCTGGCTCGACCGCGCCAAGACGGCGGCGATCTCCAAGCACACCAATGCCTTCAAGCTGAACGAGGATGTCGTCATTCCGTTGCCGCGGATGGGCGAGTACACCGACGCCATCGAACGCCTGAACATCGAGTTGTCGATCGATAACAAGCTCGAGTTGCTGGACGTGCTCGACGCCTACCTCGCCTCGCCGTTCGCGCTCGGCAAGTCCAATGACGTTGAGGTCGACCGCCTGTCGCGTTCGGAGATCGTCGGCGACCGCGCCGAACAGGCACGCGAGCTCATCGCGTACACACGCCGCCGCTGGCAGTGGCTGCTGACGCACTTCGACGCACCGCTGGCTGCGTCGCTGCCGGAGCTGAACCAGCTCGGCCTCACGCACCTGACCACCGAATTCGATAAGCGCCCCGGCTTGCGCATCATCGACTTGCTGCAGGACCATACGGTCCGCGTGTCTTGGAAGATCGAGGTTCGCGCACCACTGGAGCGGATCTTCGCGGGCGCCACATTCGCGCCCGTGCTGGCACAGTGCGAAGCGATCCACAAGGAAGTGCTGCGCGGCCGCGTGTTCGTCGCGCTGCACATGCATGCCGGCGACGGCAACGTGCACACCAACATCCCGGTCAATTCCGACAACTACGCGATGCTGCAGCGGGCCAACGCCGCAGTGGCGCGCATCATGGAGATTGCACGCGAACTGGACGGCGTGATCTCCGGCGAGCACGGTATCGGCATCACCAAGCTCGAGTTCCTGACCGACGACGAGACCGCCGACTTCCGCCGCTACAAGAACGCCGTCGACCCCGAGGGCCGCTTCAACAAGGGCAAGCTCCTGCCCGGCGCGGACCTGACGAACGCCTACACGCCCAGCTTCGGGTTGATGGGCCACGAGTCGCTGATCATGCAGCAGAGCGACATCAAGTCGATCTCGGACGCGATCAAGGACTGCCTGCGTTGCGGCAAGTGCAAGCCGGTGTGCTCGACGCACGTACCGGGTGCGAACCTGCTCTATTCGCCGCGCAACAAGATCCTCGCGACGTCGCTGCTGATCGAGGCCTTCCTCTACGAGGAGCAGACGCGGCGCGGCGTCAGCATCAGGCACTGGGACGAATTTTCCGACGTCGCCGACCACTGCACCATCTGCCACAAGTGCCTGTCGCCCTGCCCGGTCGATATCGATTTCGGCGACGTCAGCATGGCGATGCGCGACCTGCTGCGCCGCATGGGCAAGAAGAAATTCAACCCCGGCACGGCCGCCTCGATGTTCTTCCTGAACGTCAAGGACCCGCAAACGATCAAGATCGCCCGCACGCTGATGCTGGAATGGGGCTACAAGGCCCAGCGAATC
>Ga0316600_10000153_pt1 | contig 42474 bp, 37 predicted proteins | sample OWC_soil_day5_CT_FD_207652 | JGI IMG/M metagenome (GOLD analysis project Ga0316600, IMG submission 207652) | Wetland soil microbial communities from Old Woman Creek delta, Ohio, United States - OWC_soil_day5_CT | ecosystem: Environmental > Terrestrial > Soil > Wetlands | place: USA: Ohio... | reverse complement strand
TGCTGCGGCGCGAACAGCAGCTCGGCCTCGCGCAGCAGCCGGGACGCCGGCTCCAGCATGGCCAGCGCCGCATCGGTGGGCGCCAGGCCCTGCCCCGAGCGCACCAGCAACGGATCGCCCGTCAGCGCGCGCAGCCGCTTCAGCTGGGCGCTAACCATCGGCTGCGTGCTTTGCAGGCGCATCGCGGCACGGGAGACACTGCGTTCGCTGATCACGGTGAACAAGACCTTCACGAGATGGAGGTCAATGGTGGCGATGATCGGGCGCTGCGCCATACGAGCCATCATATATTTAATAGTTACGAATGCGTATATCAAGCGGCGCCGTCAGGCGTTAGTGTTGGCCCTGTCTCAGCAGCGAGGGCAAGCATGGAAACCCGACCGATCCGCTTCGTGCACCGCGGCCGCATCGTCAGCGTCGACGGTGCCGCGCCGACGCGCAGCGTGCTCGAATGGCTGCGCGAGGACGCCCGCTGCACTGGCACGAAGGAGGGTTGCGCCGAGGGCGATTGCGGGGCCTGCACGGTGATCGTCGCCGAGCTGGCCGACAGCGGCGGCGCCTCCGGTACGCAGGCAGCAAAGGCGACGTTGGTCGGCGGCCTGTCGATGCGCCCTGTGAATGCCTGCATCCGCTTCCTGCCCACGTTGGACGGCAAGGCGCTGCTCAGCGTCGAGGACCTGGCCGCGCCGAGCCACGGCGAGCTGCACCCGGTGCAGCAGGCGATGGTCGAGTGCCACGGCTCGCAATGCGGCTTCTGCACGCCCGGCTTCGTGATGACGTTGGCGGCCTCCTACGAACACCACAACGAAGCAGGCACCGTGCCCAGCCGCCAGCAGCTGGCCGACGAGCTGTCGGGCAACCTGTGCCGCTGCACCGGCTACCGGCCGATCCTCGATGCCGGGCAGCGCATGTTCGAGCTGCCGGCACGCCGTCTGGACACTGCGCCGCTGGTGGCGCTGCTGCAGCAACTGCGCGCCGACTCGCCGCTGCACTACGTGGCGCCGAACCCGGCGGTGGTGGAAGCGGGCCAGCCGCGCCAGGACCATTTCTTCGCACCGCGCACGCTGGACCAGCTGGCCACCCTTCGTGCCGAGCGCCCGCAGGCGCGACTGCTGGCCGGCTGCACCGACATCGGCCTGTGGGTCAACAAGATGTTCCGCGACCTGGGCGACATCGTCTATGTCGGCGAGGTCGACGAGCTGAAGCGCATCGGCGAGGCCGACGGCGCGCTGCATATCGGCGCCGGCGCCGCGCTGGAAGACGCCTGGTCGGCGCTGGCCGCGCGCTGGCCCAGCGTCAACGAAGCCTGGTTGCGCTTTGCCGGCCCGCCGGTGCGCCACGCCGGCACGATGGGGGGCAACGTGGCCAACGGCTCACCCATCGGCGACAGCGCGCCGGTGCTGATCGCGCTGGGTGCGAGCATCGTGCTGCGTCATGGCCCGGCCACGCGCGAGATGATGCTCGAGGACTTCTACCTCGACTACATGAAGAACCAGCTCGTACCGGGCGAGTTCGTCGCCGGCATCAGCGTGCCACTGCCGACGCCGACGCAGCAGCTGCGCGCCTACAAGATCAGCAAGCGCTACGATTGCGACATCTCGGCGCTGTTCGCCGGCCTGGCCATCGAACTCGACGGCGATGTGGTGCGCAGCGCGCGCTTCGCCTTCGGCGGCATGGCGGCGATCGTCAAGCGCGCCCGAGGGGCCGAGGCCGCCGTCTCCGGCCAGCCCTGGACCGAGGCCACGGTGCAGGCGGCGATGCTGGCGCTGGACAGCGAATTCACGCCGCTGTCCGACCTGCGCGCCAGCGCCGACTACCGGCGCCAGGTGGCACGCGGCTTGCTGAAGCGTCTGTGGCTGGAGACGCGAAGGAGTTCACCGCTGGCGCAGGCCAGCGTGTGGGCGCAGGCTGACGCGGCCAGCGCCTGAGAAGGGAGGCTCGAGCCATGAACCAGATCACCGACGCCCCATTCGCCACGGTCTCCTCCACAGGCGTGATCGGCCGCGACCATGCGCACGAGTCGGCGCACCTGCACGTGGCCGGTACGGCGACCTACATCGACGACCTGCCCGAACTGGCTGGCACGCTGCATGCGGCGCTGGGTCTGTCGCCGCTGGCGCACGGTCGGCTCAAGGGCATCAAGCTCGACGCGCTGCGCGCCCTGCCCGGCGTGGTCGACGTGATCGCGGCCGAGCATATTCCGGGTGAGAACCAGTGCGGCCCGATCGTGCACGACGACCCGATCCTCGCCGAGGGCACGGTGCAGTACCTGGGCCAGCCGGTGTTTGCGGTGATCGCGCACACGCGCGATGCGGCAAGGCGCGCCGCGGCACGGGCCAAGGAGTTTCTGGACATCGAGCCGCTGCCCGCCGTGCTGGCGGTGCGCGAGGCGCATGCGGCGAAGTCCTACGTGGTGCCGCCAATGCACCTGGCGCGGGAATCGGCGCCCGGCGCCTGCCAGCGCGCCATCGCCGCGGCGCCGCAGCGGCTGCAGGGCAGCTTCGTGCAAGGCGGGCAGGAACAGTTCTACCTGGAAGGCCAGATCAGCTATGCCGTGCCGCTGGAAGGCGACGGCATGCGCGTGCACTGCTCGACCCAGCATCCCAGCGAGATGCAGCACGTCGTCACGCACGCGCTGGGAACGGCGGCGCATGCGGTGCTGGTGGAATGTCGGCGCATGGGCGGCGGCTTCGGCGGCAAGGAATCGCAGTCGGCGCTGTTTGCCTGCATCGCCGCGGTGGCGGCACGGCGGCTCGGCCGGCCGGTGAAGCTGCGCCCCGACCGCGACGACGACTTCATGATCACCGGCCGGCGCCACGGCTTCGAGTTCGACTACGACATCGGCTTCGATGACAACGGCCGCATCCTCGGCGCCGAGGTGACGATGATCTGCAACGCCGGCTACAGCGCCGACCTGAGCCCGCCGGTGATGACGCGCGCCATCTGCCACTTCGACAACGCCTACTGGCTGCCCGAAGTCGCCATCCACGGCTACTGCGCCAAGACCAACACGCAGAGCAACACCGCCTTTCGCGGCTTCGGCGGGCCACAGGGCGCGCTGATCGTCGAGCTGATCCTGGAACGCATTGCGCACCGGCTGGGACGCGATGCGCTGGAGGTGCGGCGCGCCAACTTCTACGGAAAGAGCGGCAACAACATCACGCCCTATCGGCAGACGGTCACCGACAACGTCATCCACGAACTGGTCGACGAGCTGGCGGCCAGTTCCGACTATGCCGCGCGACGCCATGCCGTCGCCGCCTTCAACGCCAGCAGCCCGGTGCTCAAGCGCGGGCTGGCGCTGACGCCGGTGAAGTTCGGCATCTCCTTCAACGTCAACCACTACAACCAGGCCGGCGCGCTGGTGCACGTGTACACCGATGGCTCGGTGCTGGTGAACCACGGCGGCACCGAAATGGGCCAGGGCCTGAACACCAAGGTGGCGCAGGTGGTGGCGCACGAACTGGGCCTGGAACTGGAGCGCGTGCGCTGCAGCGCCACCGACACCAGCAAGGTCGCCAATACCTCGGCCACGGCGGCCAGCACCGGCAGCGACCTCAACGGCAAGGCGGCGCAGGACGCGGCGCGGCAGATCCGCGAGCGGCTGGCGGCGCTGGTGGCCAAGGAGCATGGCATCGATGCGGCCACGGTTTGTTTCGAAGGCGGCCGCGTGCGCGCTGCCGGCGTGGATCTCGACTTCGTCGAACTGGTGGGCCGGGCCTACGTGGCGCGCGTGCAGCTGTGGAGCGACGGCTTCTATGCCACGCCAGGGCTGCACTGGGACCGTGCCACGCTGACCGGCCGGCCCTTCTACTATTTTGCCTACGGTGCGGCGGTCAGCGAGGTCATCATCGACACGCTCAGCGGCGAATGGAAGCTGCTGCGTGCCGACCTGCTGCACGATGCCGGCAAGTCGCTCAACCCGGCCATCGACATCGGCCAGGTCGAAGGCGCCTTCATCCAGGGCATGGGCTGGCTCACCAGCGAAGAGCTGGTCTGGCACCCGAAGACCGGCGCGCTGCTGACGCACGCGCCCAGCACCTACAAGATCCCCACCGCCAACGACGCGCCGCGCATCTTCAACACCAAGCTGTTCGACAATGGCAACGTCGAGGACAGCATCCACCGCAGCAAGGCGGTGGGTGAGCCGCCGCTGCTGCTGCCCTTCAGCGTGTTCTTCGCCATCCGCGACGCGGTGGCTGCGGCGGGTGGCGACAAGGACGACCCGGTGCTGTCGGCGCCGGCCACGCCGGAGGCGATCCTGCGCGCGCTGAATTCGGTGGCCTGAATCGATGGACGCATACCGGGCTACGCTCTGAACCCGAAGCAGAGGAAGGCAGCACCCGGCGCTCGGCTGTCTTTCGAATTCGAGCCTGCGCTCAGTGAGCGAGCGTTGTAGTGCGATGGTGGCCACCCGCGGGCGCAGGCCCCATTCGCGGCACGCTGGCGGCTGAACAACCTGGTCGGTGGTGAAGAGGTCACGGCGGCGAACAGCAATCGCTCGCCCGCGAGCGTGGGCCGGACAACGCGGGTGACGCCATTGCGCTACCGCAGCCGACTCGGCACGCCGGCCTGCGCCAACCCGACGGCTTCGGCAATGTCAGCAACGCGCTGCAAGCTGCACTGCCGTGCGTCGACCCGGCTTCGAACCCACGCTTGCATCAACCCTTGCGTGGCGCCCACAGCAGGTACAGGCTGAAACCCAGCACCCACGCCGGGAACAGCAGCGCCGCCCACAGCGTCTGCGTCAGCCCCAGCACCAGCAGCGTCGCCAGGCCCCAGGTGACCCAGACCAAGGGCCTCGGCATGGCGCCGGTGCGAAAGCACAGCGTGGCCAGCGAGAACATGAACACACCGGCCATGCGCAGCGCATAGGTGTTGGTCAGCTCGTAGGCCAACCGGCCGCCGAACGCGAAGGTGCCGCTGTCGAAGAAGCGCTCGCCGTACTGCGCATGCGCCGCCAGCAGGGCCTGCGTGGCCGCGGCGGCGACGAAGCACATGCCCAGGAACAGCACGCCGCTGCCGAAGTACACCGACGCCAGGAAGCGGTCCTCGCGCGCGCCGATGTGCGTGCGCACCACGCCGATGAACCAAAGGAAGGCGATGCCGCCCCAGGCCAGCAGGTGCGTGGCCAGGCGCAGCGTGCCGGCCGGATCGGCCAGCCAGCCGCCGCGCTCGGCGATCGAGCCCGGGATCGACAACCGCACCAGCAGCAGCGCGCTGCCGAACAGCAGCGCAAAGGCCACGCCCGCCGCCGCCGCGGCGCGCGGCACCTGCGGTGGCGCGGCCGGGGGCTTCATCCGTCCTTGCGCAACGCGCTCTGCACCTCGTCGAGGTTCTCGGCCACACGACGCTGCACCAGCTCGTAGGCCTCGCGCTGCGACTTCGCCGCCATGTCCGACAGCTCGCGGATGTCGTTCAGCGCCAATTGCAGAGCGCCCACGGCCAGGTCATCGAGCCGACGCACGCTCTCGCTCGCGCCGGCCACGCCCATCGCCATGCCGACGCTGCGCAGCTCGCCCGCGGCGTCCTTGATCTGCGCGGTCTGCCGCGCCACCACTTCCTGCAACCCGGCGTACGAGCGCTGGCTGGCCGCCATCAGCGCCTGCAGGTCCTTGCGCCAGCCCTCGACCAGGCGCCCGGCCAGGCCCGCCAGTTCGAGCCGGCCCAGCCGCCCGAGCAGCTCCTGCAGCGAGCGCTCGTCGGGCGGCGCCGCCGACACGGGGGGCACAGCGCGGCGTGCCGCGGTCTTGCGCACCGGTGCCTTTCGAGTCGCAGCTTTTGCTGCGGCTTTCTTGCTGGCCATCTTCGGTATCGGCATGCGCTGCTCCTGCTGCTTGCGCTGTCGTGGATCAGGCTGCCGCAGCGTCGCCCCGCCGCGCGGCCTTGCCGCCGGGCGCGACGCGGAAGCGCACCGCCATGTCGAAGGCCGTCTTGGTGAAGGCCAGCACCTCGGCAAAGCCCTCGTCGGACAGACGCCGCGCGTCGTCGTTGCCGCGGTACAGGTTGGCCAGCTCGCGCTCGCGCCCGGCCAGCGCCACCAGCTTGCCGATGCCCAGGTCGTCGAGGGCCTTCCACAGCGTAGGGTTGTAGCTGCGCGCCAGCTTCATCGCGAAGGTCGACGGGTCGTGCCGGCCCAGCACCCCGGCCAGGCGCAGCACCACCTCGAAAGGCAGCGCCACCGTGCCGCCTTCCGCCTGCTGGAGCAGCTTCGGGTCGTCCAGCCCGATCGCCTGGCTCAGCTCGCGCGTGCTCATGCCGGCGGTTTCGCGCGCCTGGCGCAGCATCGTCGCCGCCTGGTCGATGCGCTCGCGCTCGCGCGGCTCGCCGGCCCGTGCCTTGGCCAGGTTCAGCGACAGCTCGCCGGCGCTGCCGGCCACTCCGAGCAGGTTGTCGGTCCAGCGGCGCAGCTCCTTGGCGACATTGAGCAGCGGCGCAGCGGCTTCCAGCGACGGCCAGGCCGGCGTCGGCAGGGCCGGTTTGACCGCTTTGGCGGGCTTCGCACTGCGGCGGGTCTTGGCGGGCGTGGGCATCGCGGGTCTCCTCTTCTTCGGTGGCAACAGGTCCTTCAGGCGCGCAGGTCCTTGACCAGCGCGGTGGCGTTCTGCGCCACCAACCCATAGATCGACAGCTGCGGATTGGCGCCGATGCTGGTGGGGAACACCGAGCCGTCCATCACCGACAGGTTGGCCACCTGGTGATGCCGGCCGCGGCTGTTGACCACGCCGCGCTTCGGGTTCTCGCTCATCGCGCAGCCGCCCATCAGGTGCGCGGTGAACAGCGTGGCGCGGAACTTCTGCAGCGGCAGTTCGGCGATGGCCTTCTTCGCCTCGTTCCAGCTGCCCACGTAGCGCGCGTCGAGGTGCGCCGCCCGCACCTGCTTGGCACCGGCCGCGAACTGCAGCTCGGCCATGCTCAGATAAGCGCGGCGCGCGCCCTCCCACACATAGTCGCTCAGCTCGTAGTCGAGCATCGGACTGCCGTCGTCGGCCAGGCGCACGCTGCCGCCGGGGCTCTGCTCGACGAAGCCGTCGCGCAGCAGCGCCAGCACCGCGTTGGTGTGCACCAGCGCCGCCATCTCCTTGCGCAACTCGTCGCCAAAGGCATTGAGCACGCCCGCACCGATGCCGGGGAAGATCGGCGCCACCTCGAGCTTGTAGCCCATCGGACCGGTGGCACCGTCCTTCCACTGGAAGTGGTCGGAGGCGGTGCTCTGCGGCGCGCCGTAGAAGGGGTCGATGCGCTCGGGCATCTGCGCCAGCGTCAGCACCACCGGATGGATCAGCGTGTGCGTGCCCAGCCGCTTGTGCGGGTCGGGCAGCTGCGATCGCAGCAGCAGCGCCGGGGTGTTGATGGCGCCGCCGGCGGCGATGAAGTGCCTCGCCTTGATCGTCACCAAGGTGCCGCTGGGCGTGCGGCCATCGTCGCGCAGTGCCTCGCCGACGGCTCCCGTGATCTTGCCGTCGGCATGCTGCAGCTGGCGCACGCGCAGCCGGTGCACCAGCGTCGCGCCGTGGCGCAGCGCCTCGGGGATGGTGGACACCAGCATCGACTGCTTGGCATTGACCGGGCAGCCCATGCCGCAGTAGCCCGAATTCCAGCAGCCGCGCACGTTGCGCGGAATCGCGTGCGCCTCCCAGCCGAGCTTCTGGCAGCCGCGCATCAGCACGCTGTTGTTGGCGTTCTGCGCCTCCCACAGCGCGACGTCCAGGCGCTTTTCCATCTGCTCGAACCAGGGCTTCATGTCATCCACGCCATGGCCCACCACCTCATGTTCGGCGGCCCAGTGCTTCAGCGTCGGCGCCGGCGTGCGGAAGCTCGAAGTCCAGTTGACGGTGGTGGAGCCGCCCACCGAGCGCCCCTGCAACACCGCGATGGCACCGTCCGAGGTGGCACGCGCGGCGCCTTCCTGGTACAGCTCGCGCATGGCGCGGCCCTCGTCCATGTCGCGGAAGCTGTCCGAGGTGCGCAGCGCGCCCTCTTCCAGCAGCAGCACCTTCAGCCCGGCAAGAGCCAGGATCTCGGCGGCCACGCCGCCGCCGGCACCGCTGCCGATGATGGCCACGTCGGCGTCCATCGTCTGCGGCGCGCTCAAGCGGGAGGCATCGATGACCTTCCAGCCCGAGGCGATGCCCTCGGTGTAGATGTCGGGTACAGCCATGGTTCTTCCTTAGGAATTGACGGCCTTGAACACGTAGTCCAGCGGCCCGGGGTAGCCGGTGGCAGGCCAGCTCTCGGGCAGGACGTAGAAGCTGGACGAGGTCAGCTTGACCAGCACGTTGCCGCCGGCATTCAGCGTGGCGAAGCGGCTGCCGCGCCAGCGGGCCAGGAAGGCCTGCATCTTGTCGATGCCGGCTTCGTTCCAGGCGCCCACACCGGTGAGCACGTAGCGCAGCGGGCCGATGGCCAGCAGGTCGAGCAGCTTGCGCACTTCCTGCCGCGCACCCTGGCCCATGGCCGCGAGGGTGCCGTCGACGTTGCGCAGCACGGCCTCGAGCAGGGTCTTGCGCTGGGCCGCGTCGAAGGCGCCGAGTTCGGTCACCACCGCCGGTGCCAGCGCGCTGAACAGCTCGACGTCGCCCGGCTGCAGGAAGGCGTAGCCGGCCACCGGCGTCTTGGTGTCACCGCTGCAGCCGACCGTGCCGGCCAGCGTCAGCGCCAGCGAGAAGCCGACGCCGACCTTGAGGAAATCGCGCCGCGCCAGGCTGCGGTCGTCAGCAGGGTCGAAATGCATGCGCGTCTCCCGTCAACTGAACACACCACCGTACTGCTTGCGCAGGTCGGCCTTCTGCACCTTGCCCGTGCCGCCCACCGGCAGCGACTCGAGGAAGACCACGTCGTCGGGCACCCACCACTTGGCGACACGCTCGGTCAGGAACGCGAGGATCTGTTCCTTCTCCAGCGCCTGCCCCGGCTTGCGCACGATGAACAGCAGCGGACGCTCGTCCCACTTGGGATGTTTGACGCCGATCACCGCCGCCATCGCCACCGCGGGGTGCGCCATCGCGGCGTTTTCCAGGTCGATCGAGCTGATCCACTCGCCGCCGGTCTTGATCACGTCCTTGGCGCGGTCGCGGATCTGCATCACGCCGTCGGCGTCGATCGTCGCCACGTCGCCGGTGGGGAACCAGCCGTCGCGCAGCGGCGACTCGGCGCCCTTGAAGTAGCCCGAGACGATCCACTGCCCGCGCACCATCAGCTCGCCCTGCGCCTGGCCGTCGCGCGGCAAGTCGGCGCCGTTCTCGTCGATCACCTTGATGCGTACACCGAACACCGCCTTGCCCTGCTTGGCGATGACCGCATGTTGGTCGGCGGGCTTTAGCGCGTCGTGCTTGCTGGTCAGCGCGCTCATCGTCGCCACCGCGGTGGTCTCGGTCATGCCCCAGCCGTGGCGCACCTCGACGCCGTACTCGTCCGCGAACTTCGCGATCAGCGACTGCGGCATCGCCGAGCCGCCGACCGCCGTGCGGCGCATGGTCGTGAAGCGCAGCTTGTGGGATTCCACGTGCTGCAGCAGCGCCAGCCAGATCGTCGGCACGCCGGCGCTGACCGTCACGCGCTCGCTTTCCATCAGCTCGTGCAGGCTGGCGCCGTCGAGCTTCGGCCCGGGCAACACCAGCTTGGCGCCGACCATCGGCGCGGCATAGGGGATGCACCAGGCATTGATGTGGAACATCGGCACCACCGGCAGGATGGTCTCGCGCGCCGACAGCGACAGCACGCCCGGCGTACAGCCAACCAGCGCGTTGAGCACGATGGCGCGGTGCGAGTACAGCGCGCCCTTCGGGTTGCCGGTGGTGCCGGACGTGTAGCACAGCGCGGCGCCGCTGTGCTCGTCGAATTGCGGCCACTCGAAGTGTTCGCTGTGCGGCGCGATCAGGTCCTCGTAGCTGAGCACGTTGGCCACGCCTTCGATGGCCGGCGTGTGGGCGGCGTCGGCCAGGCAGACCCAGGCCTTGACCTTGGGGCAATGCGCGGCGATGCCCTTGATCAGCGGCGCGAAAGTCGCGTCGAACAGCATCACCTGGTCTTCGGCGTGGTTGACCACGTAGATCAACTGCTGCGGGTGCAGCCGCGGGTTGACCGTGTGCATCACCATGCCGCTGCCCGAAACCGCGTAGTAGGCCTCGAGGTGGCGGTGGTTGTTCCAGGCGATCGAGCCGACCGCGCTGCCGGCGGACAGGCCCAACTGGCCGAGCGCATGCGCCAGCTTGCGCGCGCGTTTGGCGCAGTCGGCATAGGTGTAGCGGAACAGCGCTCCGTGCGTTTCGCGCGAGACGACCTCGACGTCGCCGTACTGCGCGGCGGCGTGTTCAATCACGTCGGACAGCAGCAGCGGCTGGTCCATCATCAGTCCGGGTTGAATCATGGTTTTCTCCTCGCCTCAAGGCGTAACGATGTTGAAGGACGGATCGAAGACGACGATGTTGGCCACCAGCGCGCCGAAGGCCTGTGGGTTGCCCTCGACCTTGACCATACCGGCTTGCACTAGCTCGGGCAGCTTCTTGCCCTGCAGCAGCATGGCCAGGAAGGCCGGGCGCGTCAGCGTGATGGTGACGTCGGGGTTCTTCAACATGCGGCCCTTGGTGTTGTTGAGCACCGAGTTCGACAACTCCAGCGCCCAGGTCTCGTTGACGTCGGTGAAGCGCATCTGCACGGCCGCCTTCAGCCCGTCGGTCTTGGTGTGGTCCAGGCGCAGCGCGATGAAGTCGAAGAGCAGCTCGTTGGTCATGCCGCGCACGGTGTCCGGGCCGCTGGAGCTGAGTACCGAGGGCTTCGGGCCAACGCGCAGCTCCTGCGCACCCAACAGGTAGGCGTTGCGCCACGGCGCCGATTCGGCCTGGTAGCCCAGTTGCTCCAGCGCGTCGGCCTGCAGCGCGCGCGCCTCAGCATTGGCCGGGTTGGCGAAGACCACGTGGTTGACCATCTCGGCCACCCACCGGTAGTCGCCGTCGGCGAAGGCCTTGCGGCCGGTGGCCAGCACCGCCGCCTCGCCGCCCATCGCGGCGACGTAGCGGCGGGCAGCGTCCGCCGGCGGCAGCCGGTGCAGCGTGGCCGGGTTGCCGTCGTAGTAGCCGAGGTAGAAGTTGTAGACCGCACGCAGGTTGTGGCTGAGCGTGCCGTAGTAGCCGCGTGAGGCGGCGTCGGTGGCCAGCGCCTTGGGGACGAAGGTGTCGCTGCCCAGCTCGTCCATCACCAGCCCCTGGTTGGCCAGGTGCAGCGCGCGGTCGTGCAGGAAGCGGTAGGTGTCGCGCTGGTTGGCCAGGAAGCCGCGGATGTTGTCCTTGCCCCAGGTGGGCCAGTGGTGGCTGGCAAAAGCCACCTCGGCATCCGGGAACAGGTCCATCGTCTCGTTGATGTACTTGCTCCAGCCCAGCGCGTCGCGCACCTGCGCACCGCGGATGGTGTAGATGTTGTGCATCAGCTTGGTCGCCACTTCCGACAGGCACAGCGCCTTTTTGTCCGGGAAATAGAACATGAACTCCGACGGCGCCTCCGAGCCCTTGGCCATCTGGAACTGGATGCGCACGCCGTCGATGGTCATCTCTTCGCCGGTCTTCTTGATGTACTGGCTCGGCGGGATCAGCCCCGGCACGCTGCTGCTCAAGCCCAGCCCCAGGCCGGTGCCGAGCGTGCCCTTGTCGCTGGCCGGCAGGCCCACGCCATACATGAATTGAGCGCGCCGCGACATCGCATTGCCAGCGAGCACGTTCTCGGCGATGGCGTATTCCATGAAGGCGTCGGGCGCGATCAGCTTGACCTTGCCCGAGCGCACGTCGGCCTCGTCGACCACGCCGCGCACGCCGCCGAAGTGGTCGACGTGGCTGTGGGTGTAGATCACCGCGACCACCGGCTTGCTGCTCTTCAGCGTGTCCATCGCCAGTTTCAGGCCGACACGCGCCATCTCCGGCGTGAGCAGCGTGTCGATGACGATCCAGCCGGTGTTGCCCTCGACCAGCGTCATGTTCGCCAGGTCGTAGCCGCGGATCTGGTAAATGCCATCGGCCACCTTGAACAGGCCCTGCGCGTGGTTCAGCTGCTGCATGCGCCACAAGCTGGGGTTGGCACTGGCCGGCGCGTCGCCCTTGAGGAAGTCAAAGCTGCGCGTATCCCAGACGGTGCGGCCATCCGCCGCCTTGACCAGCGGGTCGTTCAGCGCGGCCAGCTTGCCACGTGTCGCGTCGTCGAAGTCGCGTTTGTCGAAGGCCGCCACGGCCTGGCGCACGGAGGCGTTGGCGCGTTCGGTGGTCGACGTTGCCGGCTTCGCCGTCATGTTGGAGGCGGTCGGCGCGGTCGGCGCGGACGCGCAGCCGCCGAGCAGCAGCGCCGCGCCGATCAGCGCGGCCAAGGGGTAGGGAGGGGTCTTCATTTTTGGTTGGCTCCTGCTTTGGGTTTTCGTGGATGGGTCGTTGTTTTGGCGCGGGCGGTGCGGCCGCCGCTCGCCGGTGCTTTGCTTGCGCTCGCGCCGGCGCGGTGCGGCGTGGCCGCCGGCTTGCTGCGGCGCCGTGCGGGGGGTGGTGCGGGGAGTGGTTCGGACGGCGGTGCGGGGGGCGTGGGCGCCAGCGCCGCGCTCAGTTCGGCGAAGGCCTCCCCAGTCAGTTGCGCCAGCCGTTCGAGCTGCGGCACGGCGTCGGGCATGGCCAGAAGCCCGAGCTGCAGGCGTGTGCCCAGCGTCACCGCGGTGATGTTCAGCTTGTGCCCGGCCGCGATGACCGACACCGGCAGCGCCAGCTCGACTGCCGCACCCATCAGCCAGCGCTCGCCTTCGACGCCGAACGGGTTCGACACCATCAGGTTCGAGTGCATCGGCGCGGCCTTCGCCGCGACCCGCTCCACCAGCACCGGCAGCGCATGCACCAGTGTGGTGTAGAGCATCACCGCCTCGCTGCCGCGCTGGCCGAGCGAGGCCTTGAGACGGCCCGTCTCGGCGCGGATCTTGTCCAGCCGCTGCAGCACCGACGCGTTGCCCACGCCAAGCGGAAACTGCAGCACCGCGATCTGGTTGCCGCCCTTCGCGCCGGCCAGTGCCACCGGCATGTCGGCCACCAGTGAGCCGGCGATCTTCTGGCCGCGCTCGGCCAGGTAGCGGTGCATCGCGATGTCGAGCACCGTCAGCAGCATGTCATTGATGGTGGCGCCATGGGCCTTGCCCAACGCCTTCATCTCCGCCAGCGGCAGCGTGGACCAGGCGAAGGAGCGTTTGGCCGACAGCCGGCCCTCGAACACGCCGGGCACCTTCAGAAACGGTAGCGGCAGTCCCCGGCCCATGCCCAGGCCGGCCGAGCGCAGCCCCTGTTCGGCCATCATGCCGGCCACCCCGGCGGTGGTGCGCAGCAGCCCGGTGGCCACGGCGCCGCCCTTCAGCAGCCGCTGCACCAGGCCGGCGCGTTCGCGTTCGGCGGCGCCGCTGCGGGCGACGCCGTCCCACAAGGCGCGCACCTCCTTGTCCTTCGCATCGGGGCTGAGCCACTGCGTGATCGCCTTGACGAAGGTGCGCCCGTCGATGATGCCGTGGTGCACCTTGCCGTACAACGCGATGCGTCCGTCGGCAAGGCCGTCGATGATCCAGAACTGCCACAGCAGCCCCGAGCGATCGAGCAGCGGCTCGTGCAACACGCACACCTGTTCCATCAGCTGCTGCATCGGCGCCTGGTCGAGCGTCAGCCGGTGGACGTGGCGCTTCAGCTCGGGATCGGCCATCGGCTCGACCGCCGGGGCTTTGAGCAGCGACATCTTCAGCTGGTAATTGAATGGCGGCCCGGGCGGGCGCTTCAGCATCTTGTTGCGCAGTTTGTCGGCAAAGGCACCGGGCTGCACCGTGGCGGGCGGGCGCAGCAGCACCAGCGGGCCGATGTTGAACGGGCGCTCGGGCGATTCGAGCATGAACATCGCCAGGTCCATCGCCGACAGCGTGGGCATCGTCTCCTCCTTCGTTGTGGTTGTGGTGGGCTCTCAGTGCCCCGGCTTGCCGCCCAGCGAGGGATCGGCTTCGCCAAGAAAGTACTTCATCGACAAGCGCTGCACGAAGCTGCCGTAGGGCGGGTGGAACAGCTGCGTCGGGAACCAGCGCCGGCGCTCGAACACGGTGCGCGCATGCGACAGCTCACGGAAGCCCTCTTCGCCGTGGTAGTTGCCGATGCCGGAGTTGCCGATGCCGCCGAAAGGCGCGTCGTGGTTGATGGCGTGCCAGCCCCAGTCGTTGAGCGTGACGCCGCCGGAGTGCGTGCGCCGCAGCAGCTCGTCGCGCTCGGCCGCGTCGCCGCTGAAGCAGTACAGTGCCAGCGGGCGCGGGCGGGCATGGATGAAGGCGATGGCGTCGTCCAGCTGGTCGTAGGGCACCACCGGCAGCACCGGGCCGAACAGCTCGTCCTGCAGCACCGTCATCTGCGGCGTCGCGCCGGTGACGATGTGCAGCGGCAGCTGGCGGTTGCCGGCGCCCGAGGGTAGCGGCGCGCAGGCGGTGACGGTGGCGCCCTTGGCGCGCGCGTCGTCGAGCGCGGCCTGCAGGCGCTGGAACTGGCGCTCACTGACCACGCTGGTGAAGTTGGGGTTGCCTTCGGTGCGCGCGCCGTACATGGCTTCGAAGCTGGCCTTGACCGCGGCCACGAACTCGCCCTGGCTCTCGCGCGGCACCAACGCATAGTCGGGCGCGATGCAGATCTGGCCGCAGTTGACCGACTTGCCGTGCGTGATGCGCCGCGCCGCATCGGCCAGCGGGTAGTGGCGCGAGACCACGGCCGGCGACTTGCCGCCGAGCTCCAGCGTCACCGGCGTCAGGTTCTGCGCCGCGGTGCGCATGACGATCTTGCCGACCGCCGGCGAGCCGGTGAAGACGATGTGGTCGAAGGGCAGCGAGGTGAAGACGTTGGGGTCGACCAGTTCCTCGCCGACCACCGCCACCAGGTCCTCGGGGTAGACCTCGGCCAGCAGGCGCTTGAAGACCGCGTTGGTGGCCGGCGTGATCTCGCTCATCTTGATCATCACGCGGTTGCCCGCCGCCAGCGCGGTGACCAGCGGGCCCATCGCCAGGTAGATCGGGAAGTTCCACGGCACGATCACGCCGACCACGCCCTTGGGCTGGTAGGTGACCTTGATGCGGTTGCCGAGGAACAGCAGCTCGGTCGAGCGCGGGCTCGACTTCATCCAGCGCTTGAGGTGCGAGATGGCGTGGTTGGCTTCGAGCACGGAACCGAGCAGGTCGAGCATCTTCGACTCGGCCGCCGGGCGGAAGCCGAAGTCGGCGCTCATCGCCTCGGCCAGCAGGTCCTGGTAGCGCTGGGTCTGGCGCTTCAGCGCCTTCAGCCGCGCCACGCGCTCGTCGCCGCTCGGGTAAGGCTGGGTCAGGCAGGCCGCGCGCTGCGCGCCGTACAGCCGCTGCACGCGCTCGACCGCGGCCAGCGCCGGTTGCGATTCACGTGTGTGTTCGTTCACCGTCGTCCTCCTCGTTCAGCGCTTGGCGCTTTCTTCGACCACCGCCGTCACCCTGTGCAGCGCGGCGCGCAGCCGCTGCGCGCTGACCGGGCGCTCCAGGAAGTCGGTGGCGCTCAGCCGCGCCACGTCCACCGCGGTGCGGAAGGCACTGTGCGGGCCGAGCATCACCACCGGCAGCATTTCGCCGCGCCGGCGCAGGCCGCGCACCAGCTCCAACGCGGCCTTCGCATCGGGTTCGACGCTGCAGAGCAGGCAATCACCCCCCTGCGCCGCCAGCCAGTCGGGCAGCGTGGCGCCGTCCGTCAGGAAGACGATCGTGCGCACGCGGCCTGCCAGCGCGGACTCGATCCAGCGGCATTCGGCCGGATCGCGTTCGAGCACATACACCGTGTTGAACATCGCCTCCCTCGCAGCATCGCCATGGTGCTGCGTCGGGACCGGGCGCACCATCCGTGCGCCCACCGCAAGCCTACTTAGGTGGCGCTGCGCTGCCGTCCAGCGCCTGCTGGTAGTTCAGCCGCATCAGCTCGGCCATCGAGGCCACGCCCAGTTTTTCCAGCAGCCGGCTGCGGTGGTGCTCGACGGTGCGATGGCTGAGCGAGAGCTGCTTGGCGATCAACTTACTCGGCAGGCCCTGCAGCGCCAGCTGCATGACCTCGCGCTCGCGTGCGCTGAGCAGCGCCAGCGACAAGCCGGTGGCGGCCGCAGCTTCGGCCGGCGGTGGCGTGCGGCGCCGCTGCGCATCACGCTGCAGGGCCTCGTTGATGGCATCGAGCAGCTGCTGCTCGCGATAGGGCTTCTGCACGAAGTCGACGGCGCCGTCCTTGATGGCCTTGACCGCCATCTCGAGGTCGCCATGGCCGCTGATGAAGACGATGGGCAGCGTGGCGCCCATGGCCTTCAGCTGCGCCTGCAGCGCGAGGCCACTCAAACGCGCCATGCGCACGTCGAGCACCAGGCAGCCGGCGCGCTCCGGGTCGAAGGCGGCCAGGAAATCCAGCGCCGAGGCAAAACACTCGTTGCGCAGGCCGACCGAGGCGACCAGCTCGACCAGCGAGTCGCGATAGGCCTCGTCGTCGTCGACGATGAAGACGGTGGCTTCGGTCATCCGCTCTCCGGTGGGGCAAGGGGCAGCGTGAACTCGAACAAGGCGCCGCCGGCCGGATTCTGCGCCGCGCGCAGCGTGCCGCCATGCGCCTCGATAAGCCGCCGGCAGATCGCTAGGCCGACGCCCAGGCCCAGCGGCTTGGTCGAGTGGAAGGCCTCGAACACCTGTTCCAGTTCGGCTTCGGCAATGCCCGGACCATGGTCGGCCACCTGCACCGACATCCATTCCGGCGCGACGCGTGCGATGCTCACCTCGATCCGGCGCGGCGCCCCGGGCGGTGCCGCCTGCATGGCCTCGATGGCATTGCGCAGCAGGTTCAGCAGCACCTGCTGCACGTGCACCTCGTCGGCCACCAGGCGCGGCAGCACGCCCGGCCGCTGCAGCTCGATACACAGATCGTGCTGCTCGCATTCACCGCGCAGCAGGTCGATGCAGGCCGCGGCGATGCGCTCCAGGTCGATTTCGCTGAGCTGCAGCTCGTGGCGCTTGACCATGCCGCGCAGGCGCGTCACCACGTCGCCGGCGCGCGCCGACTGCGCGACGATGCGGTCCAGCAGGTCGACCACCTTCGGCAGATCGGGCGCGGGCCCGGACGCGCGGCGCCGTGCGGCGAGTGCGTAGTTCTCGATCGCACCCAGCGGCTGGGTGATCTCGTGCGCCAGCGCCGCCGACATCTCGCCGACGGTGTGCACCCGCACCACATGCGCGAACTGTTCGCGCCACAGCGCGGCTTCGGCTTCGGCGGCGCGCTCGCGCTGCTCGGAATGGCGCCGCACGTGCAGCGTGGCAAAGACCTCGGCCAGCAGGCGCACGCCGGGCAGCAGTTCGTCGGGCCAGTCGCATTCCGCGTGTACCGCGGCCACCGAGAACACCCCCACTCGTTGGCCGGCGATCGTCACCGGCACCGCCAGCAGCGAGCGCACGCCCAGCTCCTGCATCGCGCGCCGGTCGGCGCCGGCATCGGCCGGCAACTCGTCCAGTCGCGCGAAGCGCACCAGCGACTCTTCGCTCAGGCGCAGGCCGATCCACGGCAGTTCTTCCTGCGACCAGGGCTCGGCCGCGGGCGCACCGTCGGCGAACCAGTGGTGCGCGCGGCGGTAGCGCTGATCGTCGCCGATTTCCCACAGCGTCGCCCGGTCCGCGCCGAGGAAACGCGCGATATCGCGCAGACCCGTTTCGATGATGCGCGCTTCATCCTGCGGCTCGGCAATCAGCAGCGCGCTCAACGTGCGCGAGGCCAAGCGTTCGAAGTCGAGAGCGCGCTCACGCTGCGCTTCGGCATGCTGGCGCGCCAACACACCGGCAAAGACATCGGCCAGCATCCGCATGCGGCCCAGCAGCTCGCCCGGCCATTCGCGCTCGCGGCGCAGCGCCCCGAAGGTGAGCCCTCCGCGCAAGTTCCCGGCCACGAGCAGTGGCATGCCGACATGCGACTTCAGGCCGACGCGCCGCCACGTGGCCTTGTCCACCGCCGCCTCGGTCGGTACCTCGTCGAGCCGCGCAAAGACCACGGGCCGGCCCGCCTGCGCCATGCTCAAGGCCCAGGGATTGCTCTGCCCGACGTTCAGCCATGGCGTTCGCTCGACGCCTTCCAGCGCCCAGGAATGTGTGGTCTCGATGCGCCCGGTGACCGGCGACACCGCGATCAACGAACAACGGTCGATGTCCAGCGCGAGCACGATGCGGCGCAGCGCGTCCTCGATCGCCGCATCGATGCGTTCGGCAGCCAGGCCGATGAAGCCGGCCGACAGTTCGGCGAGCAGTCGCTCGAAGGCCTGCAGCTCTGCGTTCGGCGAAGGTGGCTGCGGATTCACGCCGCTCGGCGGCGGGGCAACGGGGGCGTTGGACACGACGGGTTCGCTCTCCTGCGGCCGCGGGGTCGCGTTCGACATCGTAGCGGGCGTCGTGAGCCCCCCTTCGCGGACGGCATCTCCTATACTGAATTCACCCAGCCCGGGCCCAGGCCAGCCTCCGGAGCTTGCACCATGCACCTCAGCACGCAGCAGTTTGCCGACACGATCGTGGTCGCCCCAGCGGGCCGCATCGACCACCGCAGCGCCGCCGAGCTGGAAGCGGCCTTGACGCCGCTGCTGGCCGAGGCCGCCGCTCGCCAGGGCCCGCTGGTGCTGGACTTCGCGGCGGTGGAGTACATCAGCAGCGTGGGCCTGCGCGTGCTGATGATCGCCGCCCGGCAGATGCGCGCAGCGCAGGCGCGCCTGGGCGTGGCCGCGCTGCAGAGCGTGGTGGCCGAGATCTTCACCATCAGCCGCTTCGACAAGGTGCTGGCCGTCAGCCCCACGCTGGAAGCCGCGCTGGCCCAGTCCTCCGACGCGGCGCTGGCCGCCTACCGTGCCGCCGGCGGGGTGCAGCCGACATGAAGGGGGTGCGGTTCTGGGGCACGCGCGGCTCGCTGCCGGTGGCGCTGACTTCGGCCGGCCTGGGCCGCAAGCTGCGCGAGTTGCTGCGCGCGGCGCGCGGCCAGGCCATCGCCACCGACGCCGACATCGAGCGGCTGCTGGCCGGCCTGCCCTTCGCGTTGGCCGGCACCTACGGCGGCCACAGCGCCTGCGTGCAGATCGACACCGGCGGCCCCGACTTCGTGGTCTGCGACATGGGCAGCGGCCTGCGGCCCTTCGGCCAGGCGGCGATGGCGCAGCGTGGTGGCAAGGCGCAGACTTTCCACATCTTCATGTCGCACCTGCACTGGGACCACATCATGGGCCTGCCGTTCTTCGTGCCGGCCTTCATCCCGGGCAACCGGGTCATCGTCTACGGCAGCCACCGCGAACTGGAGATGGCGCTGCGCCGCCAGCAGGAGCCGCCGTCCTTCCCGGTGGGCTTCGACACCATCTTCGAAGGCCGCATCGAGTTCCGCCACCTCGAGCCCGGCGTGACGCACGACGTGGCCGGCCTGCGCGTGAGCACCATGCTGCAGCGCCACACCGGCGATTCGTACGGCTACCGCTTCGAGGCGCAGGGCAAGGTGCTGGTCTACAGCACCGATTCCGAGCATCCGCTGGCCGACCCGGCGCACACCGAACGCTTCGTGCACTTCTTTCGCGACGCCGACCTGGTGATCTTCGACGCCATGTACTCGCTGGCCGATGCCATCTCGGTCAAGGCCGACTGGGGCCATTCCAGCAATGTGGTGGGCGTCGAGCTGTGTCAGCTGGCCGGCGTGCGCCACCTGTGCATGACGCACCACGAGCCGGTGTTCGACGACGCGGCCATCGAGGCCATGCTGGCCGAAACCAGGCGGCTCGAGGAAATCACCCGCAGCGCAGCGCCGCTGCAGGTCAGCGCCGCCTACGACGGGCTGGAAATCGCCTTGTGAGCACGGCCGGTTCGCAAGAGCCGGCCAGCGAGCGCCCGGACCGCGTGCGCCTGATCGGCGCTGCACTGCTGCTGGCGCTGGTGCTGTTCGTGGCTTTCAGGGGGCCGTGGGTCGAGCGGCTGCAGGCGGCCTGGTTCGACGTCCATCAGTCGTTGTGGCCGCGCCAGGTGGCGACGCTGCCGGTGACGGTGGTGGCCATCGACCAGAAGAGCCTGCTCGAGATCGGCCAGTGGCCCTGGCCGCGCAACGTGCTGGCGCGGCTGCTGCGCGTGATCCACCGCGCCGAGCCAGCGGCCATCGGCATCAACATCCTGATGCCCGAGCCCGATGCGCTGTCGCCCGAGCGGCTGCTGGCCCAGGCGCAGGTGGAGGACCGCATGCTGGCCGAGGCGCTGCGCGCGCTGCCCACGCACGATGCGCAGCTGGCCAAGGCCGTCGCGGCGGTACCGGCCGTGCTCGTGGTGGCCGGCACGGCCGAGCCGACGCGCCAGACGCTGCGCGCCGCGCCGGTCACGGTGCACGGCATGGCACCGCCCTCCAGCGACGCCACCGCAACGCGCTTGGCACTGCCCGAATACCCTGGCGCCGTGACCAGCATCGACGAACTCGACAGCCGGGCCGGCGGCTGGGGGCTGATCTCGGCCGAGAGTTCGCGCGGCGTGATCCGCCGCATGCCCACAGTGGCCAGCATCGACGGCACGCTGCTGCCCTCGCTGGCGGTGGAGATGCTGCGCGTGGCGCAGCGCGCGCCGTCGCTGCGCCTGGCGGTGTCGGGCAGCGAGGTCCGCAGCGTCACGGTGGGCAGGCTGCACGTGCCGACCGAGGCCGACGGCGCGGTGCGCGTGCACTTTTCGCCGCACCTGGCGCAGCGCTTCGTCTCGGCGGTGGACGTGCTCGACGGCCAGGTGCGCGAATCCGAGCTGCGCGGCCAGCTGGTGCTGATCGGGCTGACCGGCGTGGCGCTGCAGGAGTACCAGAACACCCCGATCGGCCAACGCATGTCCGGCAGCGAGATCCAGGCGCAGCTGATGGAGAACCTGCTCGACGGCTCGATGTTGCAGCGCCCCGCCTGGGCACCCAAGCTGGAAGCTGCGGTGCTGCTGGTGCTGGGCGCGCTGCTGCTGTGGGCCGTGCCGCGCTGGCGCACCTACCCTGCCGCACTGCTGCTGCTGGCCTGCGTGGCGCTGCCGATCCTGCTGGCCTTCGGCGCCTTCCGCTGGCACCAGCTGCTGTTCGACGCGTTGACGCCGTCCTTGAGCCTGCTGCTGTTCTTCGGCGTGCTGCTGCTGCTGACGCTGGCCGAATCCACCCAGCACGAACGCAGGCTGCAGCAACTGGTGCAGGCGCAGCGCGAGGACGGCGCGCGCCTGGCCGGCGAGCTGCAGGCCGCGCAGCAGGTGCAGACGGCCAACCTGCCGCGACCCGAGACGCTGCACGGCGACCCGCGCGTCGAGCTGCACACCACGCTGCAGCCGGCGCGCGAGGTCGGCGGCGACCTGTACGACTTCTTCATGCTCGACGAGCGGCGGCTGTTCTTGCTGATCGGCGACGTGGCCGGCAAGGGGCTGTCGGCATCGATCTTCATGGCGGTGAGCAAGGCGCTGTACAAGAGCGCGATGCTGCGCACGCCCGAGGCCGACATCGGTGCGATCATGGTCGTGGCCAACCACGAAGTCTCGCGTGACAACCCGGGCAATCTGTTCGTGACCTGCTTCGCCGCCATCCTGGACCTGGAAAGCGGTGAGTTGCACTACTGCAATGCCGGCCACGACAACCCTTACCGGCTGCATGCCGGCTACGACGCGCCGCGGCGCATAGCCGACGGCGACGGCCCGCCGCTGTGCGCGATGCCGGATTTCGACTACCGCGGCGCCCGCACCCGGCTGCTGCCGGGCGAGCTGCTGTGCCTGATGACCGACGGCGTGACCGAGGCGCAGACGCCCGATGGCCAGCTCTACGGCAACCCGCGGCTGCAGCACCTGTTGCTGGAGCTGCAGCGCCGCGGCGCCACGGCGCGCGAGTTGGTCGAAGCGCTGCGCTCGGATGTCAGCGCCTTCGCGGCCGGCGCTGAAGCCGCCGACGACCTGACGATCCTGGCGCTGCGCTGGCATGGCCCGGCAGGAGCGGCAGGGTGAAGCTAGCGCACCAGGATCTCCACGCGCCGGTTGCGCGGCTCGGTCACGTTGTCGGCGGTGGGCACAATCGGCTCGCGCTCGCCGCGGCCGACGACGACCACGTTCTCGATCTGGATGCCACGCGCCAGCAGCGCCTTGCGCACCACCTCGCCGCGCTGCTTGGACAGCAGATCGTTGAAGGCATCGGTGCCCACGGTGTCGGTGTGACCGATGACCAGTACGTCGGGCACGGGCCGTTTGGCGATCTCGGCGAGCACGCTGTCGATGACACGTTTGGACTCGTCCGTGAACTCGTCCTTGCCCTCGATGAAATACAGCGTGAACTGCTGCGGCGGCAGCGGCCGCGCCGCCAGCGCATCGCCGAACTGCGAGCGCACCTGCTCGGCACTGGAGCTGGCCTTGAGCGGGCCCTTGCTGGTGAGCTCGGCGGCGGCGTAGGGCTTGTCGAGCAGCAGTTCGCCGCCGTCCTGCTTGACCAGCACGGCCGTGTCGCGGCCGTCCGGGTCGGGCAGCAGCACCACGCTGCCCTGCGGCTTGGTGGCACAGCCCGCGAGCAATGCCGCCAGCAGCAGCGCCGCGCCGGCGCGGCAGACGCTATTCACCCGCCGAGACCACGAAGTCGGTGCCGCGCACGCCCAGCTGCGCCGACGGCGTGCGTACCGTCATCGCCTGCGGCGACTGCTTGGCGATGCGCCCGGACACCACGGCCAGCGTGCCGCGCTGCAGTTGCGCGTCGAAGCGGCCCTGGCTGGTGGTGGCGTCGAAGTCGAAGCGCTCCAGCGACAGGATGCTGTTCGGCCCGGCCGAGAGCAGGGAGTTGTCGCGCATGGTGATGCCCACCGAACCGTCGGCGCCGGTCTTCAGCGTGTCGGCCAACTCCAGTTGCATGCCGACCTCGGCCGGCAGCAGCTGGCCCTTGCGCTCCACCGACACCTGGCCCTTGCGGGTCTTGATCTGGCCGATCTCGGCCACGGCCGGCAGGGCCACGGTCAGCGCCAGCGCCAGCCAGGCGCTGCGGGTCAAGCGCAGGCGCGGAAACACGGTGTTCATGGTCTTCTCCTGGTCTGGACGACGTCACCCGCCGCCGGCATGCCGCCCGAAGCTTAACCTGCGCACTTGATGGACGCCGACGCACCCCAGCGCTTGCGCGCGCGCATGGAGGACCTGCAGGTCGCGCGGGCCCTGGCCGAGGCCGTCTGCGCCCGGCAGGGCGTGGCGGCGGGCGACACGCTGCGCCTGGTGTTGGTGTTAGAGGAACTGTTCACCAACACGGTGATGCACGGTCACCGACGCGATTGCGACGCGCCGGTGCTGATCGGCCTGCAGGCCAGCGAGACGCACCTGCATCTGCGCTACGCGGATGACGCACCGCCCTTCGATCCGCTGCACTACCTGAAAACCGCCTCGAGCGAAGAAGATGTCGAGCGCGAGCACCCTGGCGGCTGGGGGTTGCGACTCGTGGCCGAGATGACGGAGCGCTTCGACTACGCCCACGTGGGCGGCTTCAACCACCTGACGCTGGCACTCAAGCGCGGTGGCTGACGCGCCGTGCAGCGGCAGGCGCTGACGCTATGGCTCCAAGCCCAGGTGCGCGAGCAGGCCGTCGCAGGCGTCCTCGATCAGGTCGAGCACATGCTCGAAGTCGGCCGCCTCGCCGTGGTACGGGTCGGGCACCGCCATCGCGTCGTGCCTGCGGCAGAAGTCGGTCAGCAGGCGCAGCTTGTGCGCCTGCGGCGGCGGGCACAGCTGGGTGGCGCGCAGCAGATGGCCGTCGTCCATGACCAGCACCCAATCGGCACGATCGAAATCGCCACGGCTGAAATGCCGTGCGCGCAGGTCGCTCATGTCGTAACCACGTTGCCGCGCATGGCGAAGGCTGCGCGCATCGGGCGGATCACCGGCATGCCAGGCTTCCAGACCAGCGGACCCGACGCTCAGCCGGTCGCCCAGACCCAGCGCGGCGATGCGCTGGCGCAGCACGGCGTGCGCGGTCGGGCTGCGGCAGATGTTGCCGGTGCAGACGAAGACGACGTGCTGCGGCTTCAGCACACCAGCAGCGCGCGGAAGTCGTTGACGTTGGTGAAGGTCGGCCCGGGCACCACCAGGTCGCCCAGCGCGTGGAAGAAGCTGTAGGCGTCGTTGCGGTCCAGGTACTCGCCGGCCTTCATGCCTGCGGCCAGCGCGCGCGCCAGCGTATCCGGCGTGACGATCGCGCCGGCGTTGTCCTCGATGCCGTCGATGCCGTCGGTGTCGGCGGCCAGCACGTGCACGCCAGGCTGGCCCTGCAGCGCGATGGCGCAGCCGAGCAGGAACTCGCCGGCACGGCCGCCGCGGCCGCCTTTGGACTTGACGGTGACCGTGGTCTCGCCGCCGCTGAGGATGACGCAAGGCTTGGCAAAGGGTGTGCCGCGCCGCGCCACCGCGCGGGCCAGGGCGGCATGCACCTTGCCCACCTCGCGCGATTCGCCCTCGAGCTCGTCGCTGAGGATATGCGCCTCGATGCCGACCGAGCGCGCCAGCTCGGCGGCGGCTTCCAGGCTTTGCTGCGGCGTGGCGATCATGTGCACTGCATGGCCGGCGAAGCGCGCGTCGCCGGGCTTCGGGGTTTCGAAGGCGCCACTGTCCAGGCCGGCGCGCGCAGCCGCCGGGATGGAGATGCCGTAGCGCTGCAGGATGCGCAATGCGTCGGCACAGGTGCTGGAGTCAGGCACGGTGGGGCCGCTGCCGATGACCTCGGGCGCATCGCCGGGCACGTCGCTGATCAGCAGCGTCACCACCTTCGCCGGCGCGCAGCGGGCGGCGAGGCGCCCGCCCTTGATGGCCGAAAGGTGCTTGCGCACGCAGTTCATCTCGTCGATGGCCGCACCGCTGTTCAGCAGCGCCTTGTTGATGGCGCGCTTGTCCTCCAGCGACAGGCCCGGAGCCGGAAGCGACAGCAGCGCCGACGCACCGCCGCTGACCAGGCACAGCACCAGATCGTCGACGGTCAGGCCCTGCGTCAGATCGAGGATGCGCTGCGCGGCACGCTCGCCCGCCGCATCGGGCACCGGGTGCGAGGCTTCGACCACTTCGATGCGGCCGGCCGCAGGCGCCGGGCCGCCCCCGGTCTGCAGGGCGCCCCCTCGGGGAGCAGCCGCATCGCGGCCAGGAGCCGACATCAATGCCTTGTAGGCCGGCGGCACATGGTGGTAGCGCGTGACCACCAGGCCGGACAGCGGCGCGTCCTCAGGCCACAGCGCGTCCACCGCCGCAGCCATGGCGCCGCCCGCCTTGCCGGCGCCGAGCACCAGCGTGCGGCCCTGTGGGGGCGGCGGTAGATAGCGCGCGGTGTTCTGCGCCGGCAGCGCGCGCGCCACGGCAACGTCGTACAGCACGCGCAAGAACTCGCGCGGCTGGGTGCGAGGGTCGAGTGCGGCACTCAAGCTCGATATCCGAGGAATGCGCAGCGTGTCAGGCCATCGAGCGGACGCCGCGGAACCGGCTCTGCCGCTCCGCTGGCGTCGCCCCCTCAAGGCGGAGCGCCGAAGGCGCGGCGGCGGTGGGCCACATCATGCCTTGGCCACCTCGTGGTGGGCCATCAGCTCCAGCGCACGCACCAGCGCCGAATGGTCCAGGTCCTGCATGCCGTTGGCGGCGCAGGCCTGCATCAGCTGTGCGGCACCTGCCGTCTGCGGCAATGCCACACCCAGGGCGCGTGCGCCGGCCAGCGCCAGGCTCAGGTCCTTCTGGTGCAGCCCGATGCGAAAGCCGGGGTTGAAGGTCCTCTTGATCATGCGTTCGCCATGCACTTCCAGGATGCGCGAACTGGCAAATCCGCCCATCAGCGCCTGGCGCACCTTGGCCGGGTCGGCACCGGCCTTGCTGGCGAAGACCAGCGCTTCGCCGACCGCGGCGATGTTCAGCGCGACGATGATCTGGTTGGCCACCTTGGTGGTCTGGCCATCGCCGTTGCCGCCGACCAGGGTGATGTTCTTGCCCATCAACTCGAACAGCGGCTTGATGCGTTCGAAGCTGGCTTCGGGGCCACCGACCATGATGGTCAAGGATGCGGCCTTGGCGCCGACCTCGCCGCCGGAGACGGGAGCGTCCAGGTAGTCGCAACCCAGGTCGTTGATCTTCTTCGCGAAGGCCTTGGTCTCGATCGGCGAGATCGAGCTCATGTCGACCACGGTCTTGCCTTTGCTCAGGCCCGCCGCCACACCTTCCTTGCCGAAGAGCACGGCCTCGACGTCGGGGGTGTCGGGCAGCATGGTGAAAATCACGTCGGCACGCTCGGCCACGTCCTTGGCGCTGCTGCATTGCGTGGCCGAACTCTCCGCGATCTGCGGGTGCAACTTGCTGCGCGTGTGCACGAACAGCGCGTGGCCGGCCTTGATCAAGTGCAGCGCCATCGGCGCGCCCATGATGCCCAGGCCGATGAAGCCCAGCTTCTGTGGTGAGGAAGTCATCTCGTCGTCTCCGTGGGATCAGCGGGCCAGCGCCTGAATCCAGCCCAGGCCATCTTCGGTGCGCGCAGCGGGTTTGTATTCGCAGCCGATCCAGCCCTTGTAACCGATGCGGTCGAGGTGCTTGAACAGGAAGGGGTAGTTGATCTCGCCCGTGCCGGGCTCGTTGCGCCCCGGGTTGTCGGCCAGCTGGATGTGACCAATGCGCGCCAGCTGAGCACTCATGGTGTTGGCCAGCTCGCCTTCCATGCGCTGCGCATGGTAGATGTCGTACTGCACGAAGGCGTTGTCGGCGCCCACCTCGTCCAGGATCGACAGTGCCTGCGCGGTGGTATTCAGATAGAAGCCGGGGATGTCGAAGCGGTTGATCGGTTCGATCAGCAGGTTCAGCTTGGCCTTCTTGAACTCCGCGGCCGCGTAGCGCAGGTTGGCGACGAAGGTGCGGCGCAGCGTGGCCTCGTCCACACCGGCCGGCGCCTTGCCGGCCAGGCAGTTGAGGTGCGGCACACCCAGTGCCGTGCCGTACTCGATGCCGCGGGCCACGCCGGCGCGAAACTCCTCGACCCGGTCGGGGTGGCAGGCCATGCCGCGGTCGCCGGCATCCCAGTCGCCGGCCGGCAGGTTGTGCAGCACGAGCTTCAGGCCGTGGGCCTTGAGCCGCTGCTGCAGCTCGGCGACCGGCCAGGCATAGGGGAAGAGGAACTCCACCGCCTTGAAGCCGGCCTGGGCGGCAGCTTCGAAGCGGTCGAGGAAGGGATGCTCGTTGAAGAGCATCGTCAGGTTGGCGGCAAACTGGGGCATGGGTGTGGTCTCGCTTGGTGTCTACGGCCGGAGCTTCGCACCTTAACCTGGCTGCGCCAAGTTGGGCTGCGACGCCAGCCCTTTGGGCTAGTCAAGAAGTCCGATGGCCGTGGGCGCATCGGCAATGCTGGCGGCAAGTTCCTCGAACTCGTTGATGGCGTCGATCTCGGTGCCCATGGAAATGTTGGTCACGCGCTCGAGCATCACCTCGATGACCACCGGCACCTTGAACTCGGCCATCCAGGCACTGGCCTGCTGGATGGCCGGTTTGATCTCCTCCTGCCGGTGCACGCGCACGAACTTGCAGCCCAGGCCCTCGACCACTTTCTGGTGGTCCACGCCGTAGCCCTGCAGCTCGGGGGCGTTGATGTTGTCGAAGCCCAGCTGCACGCAGTAGTCCATCGAAAAGCCACGCTGGCTCTGCCGGATCAGGCCCAGGTAGGAGTTGTTGACCACCATGTGGATGTAGGGCAGCTTGAACTGCGCGCCCACCGCCAGTTCTTCGATCAGGAACTGGAAGTCGTAGTCGCCCGACAACGCCACGATGGTACGGCTGGGGTCGGCCGCGCGCACGCCCAGGGCCGCGGGGATGGTCCAGCCCAGCGGGCCGGCCTGGCCGCAGTTGATCCACTGCCGTGGACCGAAGACATGCAGGAACTGCGCCCCGGCGATCTGGCTCAGGCCGATGGTCGACACATAGGTGGTGTCGCGCGGGAAGTTGTTGTTCATGCACTGGTAGACCCGCTGCGGCTTCATCGGCACCGCCTCGTAGTTGGTCTTGCGCAGCAGCGTGCGCTTGCGCTCGCGGCATTGTTCGACCCACTCGCTGCGGTCCTTCAGTTTGCCGGCGGCCTTCATATTGGTGGCGACCTGCACGAACAGCTGCAGCGCGGCCTTGGCGTCGGAGACGATGCCGAGGTCCGGCGTGAACACGCGGCCGATCTGCGTGGGTTCGATGTCCACGTGCACGAACGTGCGGCCCTTGCAGTACACCTCGGTGGAGCCGGTGTGGCGGTTGGCCCAGCGGTTGCCGATGCCGAGCACGAAGTCGCTGGCCAGCATGGTGGCGTTGCCGTAGCGGTGCGAAGTCTGCAGCCCGCACATGCCGGCCATCAGCCGGTGGTCATCGGGAATCGTGCCCCAGCCCATCAGCGTGGGGATCACCGGTACGTCCACCAGTTCGGCAAACTGCACCAGCAGGTCGGACGCATCGGCGTTGATGATGCCGCCACCGGCCACGATCAGCGGCCGCTCGGAGGCCTGCAGCATGGCGATGGCTTTCTCCACCTGCTTGCGCGTGGCCGCGGGCTTGTAGGCCGGCAACGGCTCGTAGGTATCGATGTCGAACTCGATCTCGGCCATCTGCACGTCGAAGGGCAGGTCGATCAGCACCGGGCCCGGACGGCCCGAGCGCATCAGGTGGAAGGCCTGCTGGAAGGCGCGCGGCACCTGCGCCGGCTCCAGCACCGTGGTCGCCCACTTGGTGACGGGCTTGACGATCGAAGTGATGTCCACCGCCTGGAAGTCCTCCTTGTGCATGCGCGCACGCGGCGCCTGGCCGGTGATGCACAGGATCGGGATGCTGTCGGCGCTGGCCGAATACAGCCCGGTGACCATGTCGGTGCCGGCCGGCCCGCTGGTGCCGATGCACACGCCGATATTGCCGGCCACTGCGCGCGTGTAGCCCTCGGCCATGTGCGATGCGCCCTCGACGTGGCGCGCCAGCACATGGGCGATGGTGCCGCGCTCGCGCAGCGCCGAGTACAGCGGGTTGATGGCCGCGCCGGGCACGCCGAAGGCCTGCGACACGCCTTCCTTCTCCATCACCTGCACCGCGGCCATGATGGCCTTCATCTTTGCCATGGAAGTCTCCTGCTTGGGGGGTTGCCTCAATGCTCGGGCCGCGGCCCGGGCTTGAGAAGACCCGCGCACAGATATCAGCTATTCCGTGGCGGAATGGCAAGGCACCAACCGGCCAGAGAGGGGTTGCGCCGGCAGGCGGCTTGCACTAGAAGTTCACAGTCCCCCAGCCGTCAGATCGGAGATCGTCATGGTTGCACCCTTGCACAGGCTGGCTCGGCTCGTCGCGCCAGCGCTCCTCACCTCCACGTTGCTGGCCGCCTGCGGCGGCGGTGCACTGCTGGTGCTCGGTTTCATCGGCTCGGCCGGTGGCGACTGGGTCCAGGACGACCGGCAGGACCTCGACGGCCTGCAGATTCGCAGCACCTGCGGCCCCACTGGCGACAGCGAGTGCCGCATCAACATCCAGCCGGTGGGTGGCCAGGATGTGTTCGCCTCCAGCTTTGCGCTCACCTACACCAGCAACCTGCCCGACGGCAGCTGCTCGGCGGGCGGCAACGGCAGCGCTGACGGGCGCCGGCTCGAGCTGAGTGGCTGCTTCAATGGCGAATACGTCAACATCAATCAGGCAGTGTCGGACAACGGCACGGTGCGCATGTTCTTCAACTTCACGCCGCCGCTGAACCAAGGCATCTGGGTCGAGCTGCAGAACGAGCAGCGGCGCTTTGCCTTCAGCGACAACAGCACCGGCTGCGAACTGGGCACGCCGAACGTGCCGGTCGCGGTGAACATCGTGTCGGCGGACATCCGCAACCCGGCAGGCCCCTTCGAGACGACGATCCAGTCCTTCACCCTCCAGGGCGCCGCCGCCTGGAGCGGCAGATTCATTGGCGTGTCAGGCATGCGCCTGACTCGCGGCAACGACGTGCTGGAGCTCGAGCGCCGCCAGGGCAGCGCCACCTGCTGAGCCGCTTTCAGCGCAGCAGCGGAAAGAAGCGCTCGCGCCGCAGTTCGGCGCGATGCGACCCACCCTGGCGATAGACCTGCAAGGTGCAGGCCTCGCGACCGGCCAGAGACGCCCAGGCCTGCGGCACGCTCCACTGGCGTGCATCGGCGCCGTCGATGGCCTGCACCTGATCGCCCGCGGCCAGGCCGGCCGCGGCGGCCGGGCCGGTCTCGAACACCGCGCTCACCGTCAGTGAGCTACCGGCCTCCAAGCGCAAGCCGAAGCCGCCCGGCAGTGCCGGCGGCTCGGGCAAGCCGGGCAGCTCGACCATGAGTCGGTGGCCGGGGCCGTCGAGCGTGACCGCACCGGACTCGAACAAAGCCACGCCCAGGCTGCCGGCCAGGCGGTCGAAGTGCAGCCCGCGGCGGGCGGCAGGACCCGATTCCAGCGCCGCAGGCACCTGCCGGGCCACCCAGCCCGGAGCGCTCACCCGGTCCAGCCGCGCCAGCCGCGCGCGCACCACACCACCAAGCTCGCGCACCGCCGTCTCGGGCAGCGGCGGCGCGCCGGCGAGCAGCAACTCGGCGCGACGGGCAAACAGCAGCATCGCGCCGGCATTGCCGGTGTCGAAGACGAATTCGTCGGCCGAACGTTCGCTGAGGGCCAGCGACACCACCGGCAGACCCTCCTCCCAGCGCAGCGGCAATACCGCAACGCCATCGGGCGGGTCGGCGGACGGCCCGGCCCATTGCAGTGTGCCGCGCGCGAAATCGAAACGGGTGCGGCGCTCGCGCAGCCAGGGTGCGCCCAACGCGCCGTCGAGTGCGGCACCGGTGGTGCCCAGCAGCTGCTGCAGGTCCAGCACGATGGCGGGCGTGTCGCTGCCCATGCCGGCCCCCAGCAGCGGCGGCAACAGCGCGCGCTGCAAGGTCTGCACCCCGCCGGCCATGGCCACGCGCAGCGGCGGCAGCGGACGCAGCGCCAGGCGCTCGGCCAGCGCCGGCGAGAGCAGCGCCGCGCTGGCGCCGCTGTCGACCAGCCATCGGGTGGCCCGGCCCTGCAGATCGATCTCCACCCAGGGCAGGCCGCCCAGGTCACCGGTGCGCAGCAGCTGCAGCGGCAGCGTGGCGCCGGCGGCGCCGGCCGGCAAGGCGCAGGCCGCCAGCGGCCACTGCAGCAGGCGGCGGCGCGTCAGCGGCATCGCTCACTCCAGCTCGCTGTCCAGGTCGCCGATCAACTCGGCCACCTGCGCGCTCATCCGCTCGAGCGCGGCGCGGGCAGCCGCGTTCAGCGCCTCCTTCCGGGCATCTAGCTGCACGATCTCCTGCGGCGGCGCGCCGCCGCAGGCGTCGAGATGGTGGATCGACTCGATGACCTCGTTCAGCCGGAACATCGCTCCGCGATAGACATCGTTCTCGATCGAGGCCAGCACCTCGCGCACGTCCTCGCACAGGCTGCGGCGCTCGCGCCAGGCCGAGGTGATGCGGTCGCGGTGCAGCGCCAACCGCGGGATGAAGCGCTCGCACACCGCGTTGTAGGCCGCCACGCTGTCGCGCACATGGTCGAAGGCGGCCTGGTTGACCGACAGCACGGCCAGGCTGTTGCCCATCGAAGCCTGCCACCTGAAGGCCACCTGCTTGAACTCGGTGCTTTCCTCGGCCAGTTCGTCGAGCATGCGCCGGCGGTCGGCGCTGCGCAGCGTCTCGATCATCATGCTGCAGTGCTTGAACAGCTCGTCGGCCAGCGTGCGCGCGGCGGCGGCGATGCCCTCGTCGCTGTGGTCGGTGGCCTCCAGGTAGAGCATCTCCTCGGGGTCGATGCCCAGCGCCTTCATTTGCGCGCCCACGTCCTGCAGCAGCACCGGCAACACATAGGCGCGCTGCAACGCCTGCTGACGCTGCAACGCCAGCGCGGTCTCGCGCTTGACCCAGTCCGAGGCCAGCGCATGCTCGTCGATGAACACCAGCACGAAATCGCAGTCGTTGCGGATCGCCGACTCGATGCGCGGCGCGAAGCGCTGGCCCGGCGCCATGGCGTCGCGGTCGAGCCAGATCGACACGTGCGCGGGCAGCGGCTCGGTCAGCCGGCGCACCAGCGCCTTGCTCTCGCTCGCATGACTGAGGAAGATCTTCATCAGCGGCCCTTGTAGGGGCCACCCGGTGCGCTGTCAACATGGCGACCACGCCAGGACACCGCCGCCGCGGTGAGGCCTTGGCCACCCGTCGCGCAGTCGCCTCGGCCGCGCAGCGCGGGCAGGCAAGGTTCAGGCAACGAGCAACGATGCCAGCACGCGCACGTCATCGAGCTCGCCGAGGCGCTGCACCGCGTCGAGGAACCCGGCCAAACGCTGCGGCGCGGGCGGCCGTGGCGCATAGGCGATGCAATCGTCGAAGCGCGCGCGCTGCTGCGTGTCGCTGAGCGGGTGGTCGGGGAAGCCCGGCGCAATGTCCAGCGAACGCGTGTGCGTTCGCCCGTCGTCGGTGCGCAGCCAAACGTCCACGGCCGTGTGGCCGCGGGCATTGAGCGCCGCGTCGGGCTCGACCGTGATCCGCTCGATCAGCCGGCCCACTGCCGCGTCGCGCACCGCCTCCACCCGAAAGTGCGGCAAGGTCGAGCCGCGCCGCACGATGGCATTGGCCACGCAGTACTGCGCGCTGAACTGCGCATCGACGCGCGGGTTCTCGCCGATGCGCCAGGGCTGACCCACCAGCTTGAACGAGTACGGCGGCAGCACCACGCGCACCGCCCTCACCTGCTCGGGCCGCAGGTCCAGCTCGGCCACCAGTTGCAGCACCAACTCGGTCATGCCCTGGGTGGCGCCGCAGCTGGGGTACTTCTTGAACATCATGCGCAGCAGCCGCCACTGGCTGCCCAGCCCATCGGCCAGCGCGTGCACGTCGAGTTCGCCGCGTCCGTACAGATAGCCATAGCCGTAGAGGCCGCCCAGAAAGTTCACCGGGCCGGTGAAGCCGCGCCGCGCCATCTGCGCGCAGACCACGCCGGTCTCGGCCACCCAGCCCTGGATCGCGCGCACCGCCAGCGAGCCGTCGATGTTGCTCTGGAAGCTGCCGCCGCAGCGGTTGAAGGCCAGCGCCAGCGCATGCAACGTCTGCTGCGGCGTGAGCTCGAGGATTCGTGCCGCGGCTGCCGTGGGCGCGAAGACCACGGCAATGCCGGTCGGGTCGAAGCCGTCGTACATGGCCTCGCTGAGGTTCAGCCGCGAGCTGATCTCGGCGCCCACCGCCAGCGCGGCCAGGAACTCCGCACCGGTGCAGCCGCCGGCCGCCTCGGCCGCGGCCAACGCGGCCGGGACCAGCGACGAGCCGATGTGGATGCCCGGCGCCATCGCGTCGCAATAGTCGAGCGCGCGGCACATGGTGCCGTTCAGTTGCGCGGCGCTGGACGCCGGCAGCTTGTCGCCGTAGACGAAGCTGGTGGCCTGCGCCGTGCCGCCGCGTTCCAGCAACAGTTCGCGCAGCGGCTCGATGCCGTCCTCGGCCGCGCCGGCCACCGCCGCGCCGGTGGCCGCCAGCAGCACCAGTCGCAAGATGCGCTGCGCGTCGGGCGGCACGTCGCGGGCCTGCAGCGTGCAGACGAATTCGGCAAGGCGTTGTTCGACGTTCATCGCCGGGTTCCCTCAGGGCGCGGCTGCGCCGGGTGTGACCGGCGTGGCCGCCTGTTGCTCGACCCAGCGCGCCAGCTCGCTGACGCTGACGCCCGGCCCGGCGGCCAGCGCGGCGGCACGCCACAGCTGCTGGCCCAGGCCCGAAAGTGGCATCGGCACCTGCGATTCGCGCCCCAGCTCCAGCGCGATGCCAATGTCCTTGAGCATCAGCTCGAGCTTGAAGGGGTCGTCGAAGCTGCGGCTGAGCACGCGCTGGCGGATGTGGTTGCGCGTGATCCACGAACCACCGGTCGACTCATCCAGCACGTCGACCATGGCCGCCGGGTCCAGGCCCAGGCGCTTGCCCAGCACCAGGCCCTCCATCGTGGCGCTGAAGGTCATCGACGTGATCAGGTTGTTGATGCACTTCATCGCATGCCCCGCACCCAGCGCACCGACGTGGAACACCGCGCGGCCCATCAGGTCGAGCAGCGCGCGCACGCGCGCCACGTCGGCCACGTCGCCGCCGACCATGAACACCAGCTTGGCCTCCTGCGCGCCCCACTGCGCACCGGACACCGGCGCGTCGACCATGGCCACGCCGCGCGCGGCCAGCGCGGCGGCAGTCTGCCGAGTCAGCCAGGGCTCGGAAGACGAGGTATCGAGCAGCAACGCGCCGGGCTTCAGGCCGTGGAGCAGGCCTTGCTCGCCCAGCGCCACCTGCTGCACCACCTGGCCGTTGGGCAGCATGGTGACGACGATGTCGCAGCCTTCGGCCAGCGCCGCCGGCGTGCCGGCCGTACGCGCCGCGCCACCCAGCGTGCCGGCCAGCGCCGCAGCCACGGCCGCATCGGCATCGTGCAGGCGCAGCCGATGGCCGGCGTGCGCCAGGTGCGTGGCCATCGGCTGGCCCATGACGCCCAAGCCGATGAAACCGATGTCCAAGGTCTGCATGCCCAAGTCTCCGTGGTGGTGCCTTGCGTGCAGCTTAGCCGGTTGGCACCGACCGGCGCTGGCGTCGGCGACTCAAGATCGCCTCCCGGCGACCGAAAGCCACGACATGGAACGGCTCGACCCCGGTGCCCTGATCAGCTCGCTCGCGTCCCCGGGCGCGGCCGGCTTGCAGCTGTCGGAGCTGATCGGCGCGTTGAGCCATGCACTGGACATCACCGAAGGCCAGCCCAAGGGGCATTGCGTGCGCTGCTGCTGGATTGGCATGCACATCGGCCAGGACATCGGCCTGGACGAGCGTCAGAGCTGGGAGCTGTACTACACGCTGCTGCTCAAGGACCTGGGCTGCAGCAGCAATGCAGCGCGCATCTGCGAGCTGTACCTGGCCGACGACCTGCAGTTCAAGCACGACTACAAGAGCGTCGGCGACAGCCTGCCGCAGGTGCTGCGCTTCGTCTTCAGCCACACTGGCCTGGGTGCCGGCATGACGCAGCGGCTGCGTGCCATCCTGAGCATCATGCGCAACGGCTCGCAGATCGCGCACGAGCTGACGCTGACGCGCTGCACCCGCGGCGCCGACATCGCGCGGCAGCTGTGCTTTCCCGACGCGGTGGCCGAGGGCATTCACAGCCTGGATGAGCACTGGAACGGCCGCGGCAGGCCTCACGGCCTGGCCGGCGAATCGATTCCGCTGTATGCACGCATCGCGCTGCTGGCACAGGTGGTGGATGTGTTCCGCACGGCCGACGGTCCCCAGGCCGCGCTGCGTGAGGTGCGCGGCCGCGCCGGCCAGTGGTTCGACCCGGTACTGGTGTCGGCCTTCGAACGGGTGGCTGCCAAGCCGCAGTTCTGGTCGGCGCTGGCCTCGCCGACCATCAACCCCGCGGTGCTGGCGCTGGAGCCGGGCCGGCTGCGCGTGGCGCTGGACGACGGCTACCTCGACGACATCGCCACGGCCTTCGGCCAGGTGGTGGATTCGAAAAGCCCCTTCACCAGCGGGCACAGCACGCGCGTGGCGCAGTACGTGGACCAGGTGGCCGCCGTGCTGGGCCTGTCGGCGATGCGCCGGCGGTGGCTGAAGCGCGGCGCGCTGCTGCACGACGTGGGCAAGCTGGGCGTGAGCAACGCCGTGCTCGACAAGCCGGGCAAGCTGGACAAGCTGGAATGGGAGCAGGTGCGCGCCCATGCGCAGCACACCCAGACCATCCTGTCGCGCATCGGCGCGTTCAGCGAACTGGCCCAGGTGGCCTCGGCCCACCACGAGCGACTCGACGGCGCCGGCTACCCGAACGGGCTGTCCGGCGATGCGATCGCGCTGGAGACACGCATCATCACCGTGGCCGACGTCTTCGACGCGATTTCGGCCGACCGACCCTACCGCGCGGCCGTGCCGGTGCCGCAGACGCTGGACATCATGGCCCGCAGCGTAGGCACGGCCATCGACGCGCTGTGCTTCGAGGCGCTGAAGCAGGTGCTTGCCGAAACCTAGCGGAACACGCCGTCCCAGGGCCCCGGATCCAGGGTGGCCTGCAGCCCGTCGTCGCTGGCCAGCGGCCGGTTCATCGTGAACAGCGACTCGGGCGTGAGCACCGAATAGTCCATGTAGCCCAGCCGGGCCAGCGGCCGCATCTCTGCGGTTTGCACCAGGCCGTCCTTGATGAAGGCATCGTCGATGTAGACGCCGACCACGGTGCCGAGGACCATCGTGTAGGCCGAGGTTCCGCCCGGCCGCGCCGGCGGCAATGGCAACAGTTGCCACAGCTTGCATTCGAAAGCCGCAGGTGCCTCGGCCACGCGCGGCGGCTTGACGGCACGCGATGGCGCCTTGGTCAGCCCGGCCAGCTCGAACTCGTCGACGCCAGCGGCCACCGGCGCCGAGCTCAGGTTCATGGCCTCGCGCAGCGCCCAGCTGGCGATCGAGCAGGTGAACTCGCCGGTGTCCTCGATGTTGCGCAGGCTGTCCTTGGTGCCACCGCTGCTGAACATCACCATCGGCGGCCGGTCGCTCACCGCGTTGAAGAAGCTGTAGGGCGCGAGGTTGGCCACGCCGTCCTTGCCGAGCGTGGCGATCCAGCCGATCGGCCGCGGCACCACCAGGGCCTTGAAGGGGTCGTGAGGCAGGCCATGGTCGCGCTGGGCAGTGTCGTAGTGCATGACTCGAGCTTATCCGAGCGCTACAGTTGCCGCATGGACACCGTGGCCGGGCTGCAGCTTTTCATCCGCGTGGTCGAGACCGGCAGCTTCAGCAAGGCCTCGGCCGACCTGGGCATCACCCAGCCCACCGCCACCAAGCACGTGGCGGCGCTTGAGGCGCGGCTGGGCGCCAGGCTGTTCCACCGCAGCACGCGCGGCGTCACGCCCACCGAGGTAGGTGCGGCCTATTACGACAAGGCCAAGGCCATCGCGCGCGAACTGGAAGACGCCGACAACCTGGCTGCACTGATGCAGTCGCGCGTGCAAGGCACCTTGCGCATCAGCACCTCGGTGGCCTTCGGCCGGCGCGTGATGACGCCGCTGGTGCTGCGCTTCATGCAGCGGCACCCGGGGCTGCAGATCGACCTGAGCTTCGACGACCGCTACGTCAACCTGGTCGAGCAGGGCATCGATCTGGCGATCCGCATGGGCCGCCTGGCCGACTCCTCGCTGGGAGCGCGCTACCTGGGCATGAACCCGTGGGTGCTGGTGGCTTCGGCCGACTATCTGCAGCGCCGCGGCACGCCGGCCGAGCCGGCCGAACTGAGCACGCACGACGCGCTGATCTACAGCAGCGTGCAGGGCGACGAGCGCTGGCACTTCAGTGGGCCCGACGGCCAGGCGCAGCACGTGCCGGTGAAGGGCCCGCTGCGCAGCAACAACCTGTCGGCGCTGCTGGCCGCGGCCCGTGCCGGCTTCGGCCTGGCCGCGCTGCCCTGGTACGTGGCCCACGACTCGGTGCGCGATGGCACGGTGCAGCCGCTGCTGACCGGCTGGACACTGCCGGCGCAGGAGATCCACGCGGTGTTCAGTTCACCGCGACTGGTGCCCACCAAGGTGAGCGGCTTCGTCGATTTCCTGCAGCAGCGCTTCGACGGCGAGTGGTGGTGCGGCGAGGCGATGCGCAGCTGATCACCCGCACAAAGGCACCCGCAACCAACCTGCCGGTGGTGCACGGACCGCGCTTGCGAGCGCGACAGCAACCCGTGCCATGCGCTCTTCAATGACGGCAGGTCAGGGCAGCAGCTCGGGGCGGAAGCCGTTCGGCGTAGCGCCGTGCTCAGACGTACAGGCTCTTCAGTACGCGCATCGTTTCGCCCACCGCAGCTTCTGGAGCCAGCGCGGTATCGGCAATGTTGGCCACGACCTTCGACTCGTCGTGGTCGAGCTTGCCGCTCTGGGCCCAGGTTGCAACGACAGGCGCTGACAGGTAGACGGAAAACGAGTGATGCTCCGAGCCGGGCCGCTCGCCGATCAGGTGCAGCATCGCACGCCGGCTTTGCTTGTCGGTGATGTGGCCGAACAGCACCTCACCCGCACGGTAGCCGGCGCGCACCCGCCCTGACTTGCAGACCAGCGTCTGCGGAGCCACCTTGTGGCCGGCCTTGTCCAGCGCCTTGCGCAGCAGCGGCAGGAACTTGTCGGCATGCCCTGGGTCAGTGATCGCATTGCCGTTGAGCCCGTCCGAAACCATGATCTGCACGTCGTAGCGCCCCGACTGCGCGTCGCGCAGCTTCTCCAGCACAGGCAACGATGCCGCGTTGATCGTCTCGCCCGACGGGGGGTGCAGGATGTAGTCGTCGCGATTGGCCGATGCCGTCATGATCGCCAACGCCGGCGCCACCTTGCTCGGGTAGTCCTCGGGCAGCACGGTGTAGATCATCTTCTTGCCGTCTTCGACCAGCCCGCGAATGTACTGGTCCAGCTTCGGCTCGATCGACCAGGGCTTCGCGCCATGGCCTTCTGCGATCCAGACCCCGTGGCTGCGCACGGCGGCCATCTTGACGTCGGCTTCGGCCAGGATCAGGGCATCCGCACGCGTGTCCTTCTTCGCGCGCAGGTACTGCAGGTAGACCCACGTCGGGTCACCGAAATGCGGCCCCGGCGAACCGTCAGCTCGGATCACGCCAAGTCGTTGGTAGAAGGCCCACATCGGATCGTTGACGCGGTAGCCGAACTTGTTGCGAATGCGCACATGGTCCTGGCTGGCCGTCGTCAGGTACGACAGCATCGGGTCGTTCTTCGTCGGCAGTGCCATCAGATACGCCGGATTGGCCGGCATGATCTGGTCGATGCACCAGTCCAGGTCGTCCAGCCCGACCGACATGTGCAGCGTCGAGCAGATGTCCAGGCCGATCGGCAGGCCGTGCAGCTTGCCCATGGCGATGTCCTCGAGGCAGCAGCGCACCAGCTGCTCCTTGGTGCGGAAGACCTCGGGGCCGATGAAGCCTGCGACATCGTTGACGATCACCCACGCCTCGCCGCCGCGCGCCTGCGCGACCTTTTGCTTCAGCGCCCGGGCGAAACCGTACTTGCGCGACTCGTGGATCACCATGTCGAAGCCGGCGCCCGCGCCGTTGGTGGCGTCGGCGCCCTGACCGGTCTCGAAATACAAGCCGTAGGGTCCGGTTCGCGCGGCAGCGTGCTTCAGCATCTTGTCGACGCTGACATCGAACACCGCGTTCGCCGCGACCGTGCTGCCCAGGCTCTGGAACCACAGCGCGGTCGCGCCCGGAAACTCCTGTTCGACCTTGGCCTGCGCGTCGATATGTGCCAGGCAGCAATGCGGCATCGCCGCTTCGAGCTTGAAGGTCTTCAGCAGATCCTGCAGTGCGCGCTCGATGCCGGCGATCTTGCCCGGCTCGCCTGACACGGGGTTGTTGCCGAGCACGACATCGCCGACACCATAGGACCAGCTGTCGAAGACCTGCCAGACGATGTCGTCGGGATCGTCGGTGGGCGAATTGGGCTGCACGCGCGCGCCCATATAGCCTTTGGCGCCGACCTTCGAGCCCGGCAGCGGGTTGAACACTGTCTGGCCGAGTCGGGTCAACTCGGCGTTGTCCATCAGCTTGACGACGATGCCGATGATGTCGCTCGGAAGGCCGACCATGAGCGCCTTGATGTCGGTCTCCGGCTGGGTCAGAAGGAAGCTCTTCAGCTCCGACATCTTCCACGTGCGCACACGCTCGAACGTGGCCCTGTCGGTGGACTGAAGGATCAGCGCGTACACCGCGTCGTCGAGCATCGGCCGGTCGGCAAGGTCGCCGACCGTGCTGTTGGCGATCAGCGTGCGCGCATTGGCCCGAGTCGCCGGCGTGTCCGCCGAGATGCCGAGCGACTCGTCGCCTTCCTTGTATTCGTTGGCCGAGCCGATCACGGCCTTGTAGAAGTCCTGGTCGAACTTGCCGCGCTTGCGCGTGACGAAGCCGACCACGTCCTCACCCGCCGAGACCTCGGCAATGGTGACCTTGGCCGGTGCCTCGCTGGTCGGGCCCGCCACGGGGCCTGCAGGCGGCACTGGTTTGCCGCGGTCGCAACCGGCGAGTACCAGCCACGTGCCGCCCACCGTACCGACGATGAAACGGCGCCGGTTGGGCCCACCGGCCGCCAGGTCGGGGCCGCAATCCACATCAACCTGGGTCGCGAGCATGGTGAGCTCCTTTGCCATGGATGGTTGAGCGCACTGTCCTCCTGCCAAACCCGGGAGTCAATCGCCGGCAGCCCCAAAATTGGGGATGGACGCGATCAATGGCGGCGCCGGAGTTCGGCCCGGCAACGCGTCTACCATCGAGCCGTGTGCCACACCGAATCATCATGAACACCCTCATCCAACGCCTGGGCGCCTGCTACAGCGGTGCCGTGCACGACGTGCTGCGTGGCATGGGTCACGAACACATCGTGCTGCCGCCATCGATCAAGTCGATCGCACCGGGCCAGAAGCTGGCCGGCCCGGTGTGGACCGTGGCCGGCCACATCGACCGCAGCAAGAGCCGGCATGACTGCCTTCTGGGCTGGTGCACTCTTCTGGCCAAGGCGCCGGCGGGTCACGTCGTGCTGTGCCAGCCGCACAACCACGAGGTGGCGCTGATGGGTGAGCTGTCGGCGCAGACGCTGGCCGCGCGCGGCGTGCTCGGCTACGTGGTCGACGGCGGCTCACGCGACACCGACCTGGTGCTGGAACAGGGCTTCCCGGTGTTCTGCTCCTTCCTGACGCCGTCGGACATCGTCGCGCGCTGGATCCCCCATGCCTATGGCGAGCCCATTGACATTGGCGGCGTCACCATCCGCACGGGCGACTGGCTGCTCGGCGACCGCGATGGCGTGGTCATCATCCCGGCCGAGATCGCCGAGGAGGTGGTGACGAAGACCGAGCAAGTGGTCGCCACCGAAAGCGACATGCGCCGTGCGCTGGTCTCGGGCATGGACCCGGTCGAGGCCTATCTCAAGTATGGAAAGTTCTGAAACCTTTGAAGCTCACCATCATCCCCGTCACCGCCTTCCAGCAGAACTGCTCGCTGGTCATCTGCCCCGCCACCAACCGCGCCGCCTTCGTCGACCCCGGCGGCGAGGCCGACCGCCTGTTCGAGGTGCTTGCAAAGCGCGGCGCCACGCTGGAGAAGGTGCTGGTCACGCACGGCCACATCGACCATTGCGGCGCAGTGGCCGAGGTGGCCGAACGCGCGGGCGTGCCGATCGAAGGCCCACACCCCGATGAGTCCTTCTGGATCGACCAGCTCGACAGCCAAGGCCGCATGTTCGGCGTGCCCGGCGCGCGCCGCTTCACGCCCGACCGCTGGCTGCACTGCGGCGACGAGGTCACGGTCGGCGAGATGCGCTTCGAAGTGCGCCACTGCCCCGGCCACACACCGGGGCACGTGGTCTTTGCCAGCACGACTTTCGGCGTGGCCTTCGTCGGCGACGTGCTGTTCAAGGGTTCGATCGGCCGAACCGACTTTCCGCGCGGCGACCATGCCACGCTGATCCGCTCGATCACGACCCAGCTCTGGCCGCTGGGCGATCAGATGCAGTTCGTGCCGGGCCACGGGCCGATGTCCAGCTTCGGCGAGGAGCGGCGCAGCAATCCTTTTGTCGGGGATGCAGCGCTGGGCCTGGCAGCGCGCGCCTAAAGCCTTGCACCGGGCGACAGCCTGCTGGCCGGGGCCAAGCGCGTCGCCGCGGAACAGAACACCAGCTTTCGCGCGCCAGTGGAGGCCGGCCTGAGAGAGGTGCCCGGTGAGCACCGCAAACCTGCGGCGCCATTCCGGCTGCGGCGGGTGACGACCAAAGGCAAGGGCTTGCGGCCGCAGTTTTGAGGGCGCGTCTTGGCAGCGGCTGCGTGACCTGTCCTACGGCGGCCCGGCACCAGGATCGCGTCGACACCAACCTGCGGGTCTGTGCGCATCGCGAGGGTTCGGCCTTCCATTCCGCCGCTTTCGCCGGTCTGGCGCAGCGCGCCGAAGCGCGCGCGGCCTGGGCCATCGCCCGGCCCTGCCTGCACGAGCTCTTTTCGATCCTCACTCACCCGCGCATCTACAACCCACCGACCCCAGTGACGTGCGCGCTGGCACAGATCGCCGCCTGGCTCGAGAGTCCCACCCTGGTGCTGTTGACCGAAGGCGACCGGCACTGGACCACGCTTCGCGCACTGGTGTCGAAGTCGCGCATCGCCAGACCCGCGATCCATGACGCGCGCATCGCCGCCTTGTGCCTGCAGCATGGCGTGAGCGAGCTTTGCTCAGCCGACCGGGACTTCGGCCGCTTCTCCGCGTTGCGGGTCGTCCATCCAATGCCGACACGCTGACGGCGCAGCAAGGCCGTCGCCGACGATGCCGTGCTCACCCTGCAGCAAGCGCTGCCACGTTCAATCCGGCTTGCCCAGCAGCGGGATGCCGCTGTCCGACCCTGTGCCCAGCAGCCCGACCTTGGTGTAGACACCCAGCTT
>Ga0316600_10000152_pt1 | contig 42531 bp, 54 predicted proteins | sample OWC_soil_day5_CT_FD_207652 | JGI IMG/M metagenome (GOLD analysis project Ga0316600, IMG submission 207652) | Wetland soil microbial communities from Old Woman Creek delta, Ohio, United States - OWC_soil_day5_CT | ecosystem: Environmental > Terrestrial > Soil > Wetlands | place: USA: Ohio... | reverse complement strand
CATCGTAACACCTATTACCTCGTAGCCTTCACGCACAAGAAGGGCGGCAGTTAAAGAACTGTCCACCCCTCCGCTCATGGCTACAACCACTTTGGGTTTAGCACACATTCAACAATCACTATCCTTCTATTTGTTTTGTTTACTCATATAATCTTTGATAGCTTCATGCATAGCATCCGCTGCTAAATTAGAGCAATGCATTTTTACAGGAGGTAGTCCGTCTAGCGCTTCTGCAACTGCTTGATTGGTTACTTTTAATGCTTCATCCAACGTTTTTCCCATTACCATTTCAGTTACCATGCTACTCGTTGCGATTGCTGCACCGCAACCAAATGTTTTAAATTTTACATCTTTAATTACGTTATCTTCTACTTTTAGATAAATTTTCATGATATCTCCACATTTGGCATTACCAACTTCACCCACACCATTTGCATCAGCGATTTCACCCACGTTACGTGGATTGGAAAAATGGTCCATAACTTTTTCTGTATAATCATTTGTAGACATAATCTATGACACCTCTTAATTTCAATTATTTTTTATAACAAGTTTTACATTCTTTTGACGTAATACCCATAGAGTTTTCTGCACAAAGGGGCGACATACTACGTAAGCGAGCAATGATTTGCGGTAAAACTTCTAAGGTATAGTCAATATCTTCCTCTGTATTATCACGACCTAGACTTATACGAAGGGAACCATGCGCGATTTCATGGATTAAGCCCATTGCAAGTAATACATGGGATGGATCAAGCGAGCCAGAAGTACAAGCAGATCCACTAGAAGCCGCAATTCCTTTCATATCTAAGCTGAGCAATAAGGATTCTCCTTCGATATATCTAAAACTAAAGTTCACGTTCCCCGGTAAACGTTTCGTTGGATGACCATTTAATTTGATATCAGGAATTTGTTCTTGAATCCCTTTGATTAATTTATCGCGAAGTGCAATAAGCTGCGCATTTTTTTCTACAAAATCACGTTTAGCAAATTGGGCTGCCATTCCAAGTCCAACAATTGCTGGTACGTTTTCTGTACCCGCACGCATCTTGCGTTCCTGTGCGCCACCCAATTGAACTGGCTGAATTTTTACACCACGACGGATATAAATTGCACCGATTCCTTTTGGACCATAGAATTTATGACCAGATAGAGATAATAAATCAATATTCATATCTTGCACATCAATTTCCACGTTTGCTACTGCTTGCACAGCATCCGTATGGAAATAAATACCACGTTCTTTAGCAATTGCACCGATTTCTTTGATTGGTTCGATTGTACCAACTTCGTTATTGGCAAACATAATGCTAATTAAAATTGTTTTATCAGTAATCGCTGCTTTTAACTCATCAAGACTAATCATACCATCTTCATCTACTGGCAAATAGGTTACGTCAAAGCCTTGCTTTTCTAACCATTGGCAAGTATGTAGAATCGCATGATGCTCAATTTGTGTTGTAATAATGTGATTGCCCTTATTTTTATTAGCAAAAGCAATTCCTTTTAACGCAAAGTTATCACTTTCACTACCACCACTTGTAAAGAAAATCTCATTTGCGGTAGCGTTAATCAATGCTGCAATATTTTCTCTTGCTTCGCTTACTTCTTTACGAACTTCACGTCCAAAAGAATGTACACTCGATGGATTACCAAATTTGATTGTCATATATTCAAGCATTGCATTCGCTATCGTTTTATCAGTTGGAGTTGTCGCTGCATGGTCGAAATAAATACGTTTCATAATAAAAGGTCATCTCCTTATTTTTTCTCCTCACGGCATAAATCAGCCAATGAGATGGAATCTAAAACACTATTAATACTATCACAAACTTTTGCCCAAACCCCTCTGGTCACACAAGCTCCAGCTTTTTCGCAATAGCTATTCTCGTCTGCCTCAGTCAGCAAACAATCTACTAAAGCAATGGGGCCTTCCATCGTTGTGATGATATCTCCCACTGTAATACAAGCGGGATCTTTTGATAATACATAACCACCTTGCGCCCCACGAACGCTTGTCACATAACCAGCATTTCGTAAAGTGCAAATTAACTGTTCAAGATAATGCTCAGATATACCTTGACTAGCGGCAATACTTTTTAGTGATATCGGGCCTTCTCCGTAATGTAAAGCAAGTTCATACATTGCAGCCACCCCATACCGTCCCTTTGTTGATAATTTCACAAAAACCTCTCCTATTATTCGGTTATTTTTTATTCCCGACTAAAACAATCGGTTTTGTCTGGTATTAATATAACAAATATTTTAGACATTGTCAAAGATATTTTTTATCATTTAGTCTGTTGAAAATAAATAAAGACTATACTAGAAAAATTTATATACTATATCGCTTAGTATTTTCTCTTCCAGCACTCTTCTAACCTATTTTTGATCACTTTTTCTCTACCATTTTCTGTCGGCATATAATACCGGCTATTTTTTAATTCATTCGGCAAGTATTGTTGCTTCGTAAAATTATTTTCATAGTTATGCGGATAGAGATATTCTGTACCATGTCCGAGCTTAGCCGCTCCTTTATAATGTGCATCACGCAAATGTAGTGGTACTTGACCACAATTTTTACCTTTCACATCGGCAATCGCTGCGTCAATCGCCATATAAGCCGCATTACTCTTTGGCGCAGACGCTACATAAGTAACCGCTTGGGCTAGCGGAATTCGTGCTTCCGACATACCAAGAAATTGTACAGCTTGTACTGCCGCCATAGCAACAACAAGCGCCTGTGGATCAGCATTGCCGACATCTTCTGATGCACAAATTGCGATGCGACGTGCAATAAAATTCAGATTTTCGCCAGCCACGAGCATCCGTGCTAAGTAATGAAGCGCTGCATCTGGATCACTGCCACGCATACTTTTGATAAAAGCCGAAGTCGTATCATAATGATTATCACCAGTCTTATCATAGGTTTGCAGTTTTTCGCCAATAATTTCTTTGATAGTGCTCTCATCGATTTGCCCACCTGTAGGCAATAGCGCACTGGCCTGTTCCAAAATGTTCAAAGACACTCTTGCATCCCCATTACCAACTGCAGCAATCGTGTGCAGGATTTCTTCACTGCAAGTAAGATGAAACAAACCTAAACCACGCTCAGTATCCGCTAAAGCCTGTTTTAATATCAGAACAATTTCCTCATTGGTCAGCAAGGTTAACCGCACGATGCGCACGCGCGATAATAATGGTAAATTTACTTCAAAGTAAGGATTTTCTGTTGTAGCACCAATGAGAATGAGTCTGCCATCTTCCACATACGGCAATAGCACATCTTGTTGTCCCTTATTGAAACGATGGATTTCATCGATAAATACAATCGTACGTTTTTGATAAAACTGCAACCGTTCTTTGGCTTCTTCTACGATTTTGCGAATATCCGCAATCCCAGCTGAGACAGCATTAAATTTTTCAAAATGACTATTCGTCGTGGTAGCAATCATTTGTGCAAGTGTTGTTTTTCCTGTACCCGGTGGTCCAAAGATAATCATGGAAGGAATCGTATCACTATCAATCATCTTACGTAAAAATCTTGTCTTGCCTACCGTCTCCTCGTGACCAATAAATTCATCAAAATTTCGCGGCCTCATACGAACGGCTAACGGGCTATTATTTTTATTATTTTGCTGTGTTGAATAAGAAAATAAATCCATACTATCACCCTTATTATTTTTCTCCTGTTGATCCTATCCCGCCTTGACGAATGGCATTTTCACTAACCAGATCATCATCGACTGTTAAGTATTTATAAAAAACGCCTTGTACAATGCGCATACCTTTTTCGATATCGACAGGCTGATCACCATGATTAAACACAGCAATCATAATATGCCCTTCGTTATCGACATTATTATAATAATCAGCATCAATGATGCCTTGACTATTAATTAGCGACAATGATTTTTTGATCGAAAAACCTGAACGAATATGAATTCCTAAATATTCATCCGCTTGCATATACGCTTTTATTCCCGTCGGAATGATACATACTTTATGTGGCTCTAAAACCACATCTTCACTTGCTTCTATATCATAGCCAGCACTCGCAATCGTCTTGCGAGTTGGTAAATTGATCTGTTCTTCTTGATAAGCTGTAACGACTTCAAAACCTCTTAACTTCACTACTTCATCTCTCCCTATGTTATCCTTTATCTCTTTATTATATAGAAAAAGAGTCGAGCATCCTAGTGCCCAACTCTTATTTTACTTAATTTTAAGCTTTTACATCATCTTTTTTCTCTGTAATGCAATTCGCACTAAGTGGTCTGAATGGTGTAATCGTTGAAATCGCATGTTTATATACGAGTTGTTGTTTATTATCATTTTCGATAATCACAGTAAAATTATCAAAACCTTTGACCGCTCCACGAAGTTGAAAACCATTTACCAGATATATAATAACGGCTACATTTTCCTTGCGTACCTGATTTAAAAAACTATCTTGCAAATTTATTACTTTAGTTGGCATAAATAAAACCCCCTGCAATTTTGATTCTAAGCAAACTACTTCACCTATTTATTATTCTACCTAAGTGAATATTTTCCTGCAATTTGTTTGTAAACATTTTCCATAATGTTTTCAAAACCTACACAATCAACATCATACCACTCGATATACGGCATTTTTCGAAACCAAGTCAATTGCCGTTTAGCAAAATGTCTCGTTGATTTTTTAAGTGTATCAATGGCGAAATCAAGAGAAACTTCGCCCTGCAAATAAGCAAGAATCTCTTTATATCCAATGCCTTTCATCGCCTGACAATCCGGTGCTACCCCTTGATTTAATAAGCCTTCTACCTCTTTTACCAAACCAGCTTCTATCATCAAATCAACCCGTTTATTAATGCGCTCATACAGCTTGTTACGTTCCATCGTCAGCCCAATAATTTTCGCCTCAAAGCCAAGCGTATCCACTTTTTTTTCCTGTGAAATATTTTCGCCGCCAATATGATATACTTCCAAAGCGCGAATCACACGACGAAAATCATTCACATGTAAGCGTTCCGCTGATTTAGGATCTACTTTTTGAAGCATTGCGTGAACATATTCTTTACCATGAACACTTGCAAGCTTTTCTAGCTCCATACGAAACGCCTCATCACCCGGCGTTTCATTGAATTGGTAATCCTCAACTAGAGATTTCACATATAAGCCAGTACCACCGACTAAAATAGGAATCTTGCCTCGTTGATTAATCGACGAAATCTGCTGACTCGCAAGCTCTTTAAACTTAGTTACATTAAATTCTTCCGTAGGTTCTAAAACATCAATCAAGTGATGTACAATGCCTGCTTGTTCTTCTAAGCTAGGTTTTGCTGTACCAATATCAAATCCATGATAAACGAGCATCGAATCACCAGAAATAATTTCCGTGTCGAGCCGTTTGGCTAGTTCAATTCCAAGATTGGTTTTCCCCACAGCCGTAGGGCCAATAATGCCAATTAATCGTTCCATATTATTTGTTTGCATGTATAACTCCATAATTCACACTACTATATTTACCACCAACAACATGTTCTATCTGCAGTCTTTTAAATTCACTACTACAATTTGTTTCTTTCATTACAACGCATTTTCTGGCAACCCGTTTTGCTTCATGTAAAATATCAGGCTCAACAGCGCGATGATCCGCAACATAACGCATCGGTTGTAAATTGATACTTTCCTTAATTGGCCTGCGAAACATGGGATCTATGTAAACAACATCAAAACTATCATCCGGCAATTGTAAAAGATATGTATTATAATCAGCATGAATCACCTCAATCCGCCGTAAAGCACGTTGAATGGATTGCTCCTCGGTTTTATACTGTTTTAAGCCCTCTCTTACAATACAAGCAGTCACTGGGGAAGCTTCTAGTCCCACCACTTTTCCCTGATCGCCGACAATATAGCTCTCTATAATGGCATCGGTTGCTAAGCCTAGTGTGCAATCGAGCACTGACATACCTAGTTCTAGGCTCATTGCTTCTACCATGTTGTCTAGTTTACCCGCCATCAGATTTTTTATACGAAGCTGCGCCATATTTAAATGAAAAAACAACTCGCCATTGGGTGTATGGGCAATTAAGCCCTGCTTACTTACAACAAGAATAATATCCTTTTTTTCTCTATCACGCAATGCATCAATAGACTCATTATTACGTGAAACAAAATTTACATTTAGCTGCCTTGCAATTGATTTTGCTTTTACAATAAAATCTGTTGTTGTCTTTTGTCCAGTCGTTACAATAACATTCATATTTTCACCCGTTATGTCCGCTTAAACATTTTTGCCAACTCACCGCTGTCAAATTTTATAATTGATGGTCTGCCATGTGGGCATGTATATGGCAATGTCGTATTGGTCAATTCATCGAGTAAAATTTGCATTTGACGAATATTTAAAAGATCGCCTGCTTTAATTGCCGCCCGACAAGCAGTAATTGCTAGACAAGCATGGCGAATTTCTTGTGCGGTTGGCTGGTGCAAATTTTGCAAGGCTTCTAAAATTTCGCGAACTACCGCTTCCGTTTCGCCAACTGGAATATCTGCGGGTACTTCTTTTAGCCGCATCGTCGTTGGCCCACTTGCTTCCATAGCAAAACCAAGGCTATGAAATAAAGTCTGGTTCTCCATAATCAAGTTACATTCTTTATCATCAAAATCTAAAAATAAATGTACCAACAATTGTTGTGAAGGAATTTCCTCCGTCATTTTAGCAAAGCGATCATACAAAATGCGTTCATGTGCCGCATGCTGATCAACAATATATAGCCCTTTACCATCACTCGCCACGATATAGCATTTATCCACTTGCCCCATCGGCATCAATACTCCTTCGTAGACAAGCGTAGATTCTATAGTTTCATCTTGTGCGATTGACGATTCTGGTTGCGGTGCTACTGCCCCTAACATCGGCTGCTCTGGCAAACGGACTTCATTTCCCCGCATAGTTTGAGCCTCAGCAAAGGTTATTGTATTTTCCTGTACGTTCATCATAGGAGTCGTGCTCGGTATATATTGCTGCGGCGTGGGGTGTGACATAGGAAAGCTCATCGGTGTATAATGACGTTCCAAGTTTTTCACTGACGCGGCAATATGATCCAACTGATCAGGGGTTCTGATCGCATCGAGGATTGTTTTATAGACGGCTTTAAACAATCTGCCTTCATCTTCAAATTTCATTTCGCTTTTTTGCGGATGCACATTCACATCAATGCTCTGCTGTGGGACAGTGATATTCAGCACTACAAGAGGATAGCCTGATTTCGGCAATAATGAATGGTAGGCATTGTCAATTGCTTTGGCAATACTGCGACTACTGATTATCCGTCCATTCACGATATAGGTCTGCCACTGCCTGCTGCTACGAATAATCGTTGGCTTAGACAAAAAGCCTGTAATCGCAATGCCTTCATCAGCAAAATCCAGTGACAATAATTCATCACTGACTTTCGTTCCGTAAATATTTTTCAATGTATCAAATAACTTACCATTTCCCGGCGTCGATAATACCAATTTATTATTATTGATAAATTTAAAAGCAATTCCTGGATTAGAAATAGAAAGCTTCACAATAATTTCGTTGATATGTGATCCTTCCGAGTTTGGTGTTCTCAGAAATTTTTTCCGCGCTGGTGTATTAAAAAATAAATCTTCCACCTTAATCGTCGTGCCAATATTGCCACCAGCTTCACGTGTATCCTTCATTTTTCCACCATGAATCTCTACCAAAGTCGCAAATTCGCTTGTTTGCAGTCTAGTTGTTAAAGAAAACTTAGATACAGACGCAATGGTTGGCAGCGCTTCACCACGAAAGCCCAGTGTATGAATAGAAGTCAAGTCACTGGCACTTCTTATTTTACTCGTTGCATGGCGAAGAATCGCCAGTTGTGCATCCTCGTAGCTCATACCGCTGCCATTGTCGGTGACACGCATAAAGCTAATACCGCCCGACATGATTTCTACTTCTATTTTTGTACTACCAGCATCGATGGCATTTTCAATTAACTCTTTAATGACCGAAGACGGTCTGTCAACGACCTCACCGGCTGCGATTTTATTGGCAGTCGTTTCATCTAATATACTGATAATGCTACTCATAATTTACCAGCCTCGCCTTTAGCTTGTTTTTGTAATTGATATAAAGCATTCATCGCTTCTAGTGGTGTCATACTCATAATATCAAGGGCTAAAATCTGCTCACTTACTCCCGAAGCAAACAGCGACGGCATCTCTACATAAGGTTGCGTTGGTTTTACCTCTTCCACCTCTTGTGGTTCTTCTAACTTTGTTTCAACTTTTTCATCGATTGATTCTGCTACTGTTGCAGCTACAGTCATCGGTACGACATGGCTATTTTCTAAATCCTCTAAGATTTTCTTCGCACGATCCGTCACTACTTTTGGTAAGCCTGCCAATTTCGCTACGTGAATCCCATAGCTCTTATCTGCACCACCGGCGATGATGCGACGTAAGAACACAACCTCACTACCACGTTCCTTTACTGCAACACAATAGTTTTTAATTCGCTTATCATATTCTTCCAGATCAGTTAATTCATGATAATGCGTCGCAAATAACGTTTTTGCGCCAACTTTATCACGTACATGTTCGATTACTGCCCGCGCGATACTCATGCCATCAAAAGTACTCGTACCACGACCAATTTCATCAAGAATGATCAAACTATTTTTTGTGGCATATTTTAAAATTTGTGCAACTTCGTTCATTTCCACCATAAAGGTACTTTGTCCGCTGACCAAATCATCACTGGCCCCAATTCGGGTAAAAATTCGATCAACTGGACTAATCATCGCTTCACGCACAGGGATAAAACTACCGATTTGCGCCATCAACGTTAACAGTGCCACTTGACGCATATAGGTCGATTTCCCCGCCATATTCGGCCCAGTAATCACCATGATTTCACTATCCACGTGGTTTAAAATCGTATCATTTGGCACAAACATTTCTCGATCCAAGATACGTTCCACCAATGGATGACGACCATCTTTAATAATAATTTCACCACTATTAGTAATCGTCGGTTTAGTGTAATTATAGCGGTGAGCGGCTTCACTTAAACTCACCAACGTATCCACAATAGCGACTTGATGTGCTGTTTGTTGAATACTGCTGATAATCGCCTTGATTTTATCACGTATTTGAATAAATAATTGATACTCTAGTCCAACTATTTTTTCCTGCGCACCGAGAATCTTCGTTTCAAATTCTTTTAATTCAGGCGTAATATAACGTTCAGCATTTGCCAAGGTTTGTTTGCGAATATAATAATCCGGCACTGCGCTTGTATTGGAATGAGTAACTTCAATATAATAACCAAAAACTTTGTTATAGCCAATTTTCAACGATTTAATGCCAGTTGTTTCTTTTTCTTTTTGCTCCATATCCTGCAGCATTTTACGACTATCTTTCGCAATCATACGAAGTTCATCTAATTCTGCATGATAGCCTTCTTTGATCATACCGCCATCGCGCAAAGAAATTCCTGGCGCATCGACAATTGAATCATTGAGCAGATGCACAACATCTTCATAAATATTCATGTTTTCATGAGCAAATTTCAGCAAATTCGTTTTACTGCTATTCAGTTCATTTTTAATGTGCGGCAAACTAGCCAAAGATAATTTAAGTGCAACCAAATCTCGTGCATTGGCTGTACCAACTTCAATTCGCGTAATCAATCTTTCGAAATCATAAATCTCTTTTAACGCTTCTTTTAAGTTCTCACGCATACCAAAATCATCAACAAGTTCGGCAATGGTCGCTTGACGATCATTGATTTTTCCGATGCTAATCAGCGGATATTCTAACCATTTTTTCAGCAATCGACTGCCCATTGCAGTATGTGTAAAATCAAGAACACCCAATAGCGTATCTTTTTTACTGCCATCACGTAAATTGCGTGTAATTTCTAAATTACGCAAGGTATACGTATCAATAATTAGATTTTCACTCGCATCTAAATAAGTTAATTGATTGAGATGGGTTAAATCTGTCTTTACCGTTTGATGTAAATAATCCAATAAAGAAACAACTGCTTTTTTCGCAATTGCTACTTTTGGATGGTCTTCTGCTTTAAAATGATCTACTAAAATATCATCCGTACACTCTATCGGTTCGCCAATTTCGGTGAAACTACAATTGGCTAAGCGTAAATTTACGAATTCCCTTAATTCCACTTGATAGCCGAATTGCCCTACAATGATAATTTCCGGTGGCATCAAACGATATAATTGATCAAATAACGTTTGTTTTCCATTGCCGTCTTCATATATGCCATAAAAACACTCACCGGTAGAAACATCGGAGCCCGCCAAAGCAATTTGCGCACCTTCTTGGTAAATAAGTGCGATATAATTATTCGTCGAATCGGTCAATACAGATTCGGAAAGTACCGTACCTGGTGTAATAATTTTGATTACTTCACGTTTAACTAGGCCTTTACTAGCCTTGACATCACCAGTTTGTTCACAAATGGCTACTTTATAACCTTTATTAATTAATTTTACGATATATGTCTCAGCGGCATGATAAGGCACGCCACACATCGGTATACGATCTGGCTGGCCTGCTTCTCGCCCTGTAAGCGTAATTTCTAATTCACGTGATGCCAGCTCAGCATCTTCAAAAAACATTTCGTAAAAATCGCCTAACCTAAAGAATAAAATTTCATTAGGATGACGACTTTTAATATCTTTATATTGTTGCATCATTGGAGTGTATGTTGTCGCCATGTTTTCTCCCCTCAAACTATCATTATTTTACAAGCTCACCTTTTAAAACCCAAGTTTGAGCATGTGTAATTTTAATATTTAATAACTGTCCTACTTCTTCCGTGCCTTCCTTTTTCCAAAGAACAATTTTATTCGTTCTCGTGCGGCCAGAAAGCACAGTTTCATCTTTACGGCTTTCGCCTTCTACCATAACTTCCAGCATTTGTCCCTCAAATTGTTGATTAATTTCTAAACTAATTTGATTTTGAACATCCATCAATTGTTGCAAACGTTCTTTCTTCACTTCTTCTGGTACTTGTTCTTCCATCGTAGCCGCTGGTGTGCCAGAACGTTTGGAATACAAAAATGTATAAGCTACATCATAACGGATGTCCTTTAAAAATGCCAAAGTTTCTTCGAAGTCTTCCTTAGTTTCCCCTGGGAAACCAACGATTAAATCCGTACTAATACTCGCATTTGGTACACTCACACGAATTTTTTTCACAAGTTCACGGTAATACGCAGTGGTATAACCACGATTCATCGCTTTTAAAATTTTATCACTGCCATATTGCACTGGCAAATGAAAATGTTCGCAAATATGTTTGCTGTTTTTTATTACTTCAATCGCTTTATCGCTTAAATCACGTGGATGACTCGTCATATAACGAACTCTTTCGATACCAGGTACTCGATCCACCGCTGCTAATAAATCAGCAAAATCAGCTTCTTTGCTGTCTTTACTATAAGAGTTTACATTTTGACCAAGCAAAGTAACTTCCTTGAAGCCTTCACTCACGATTTCTTCTATTTCCTTTATGATATCCGTCATTGGTCGGCTACGTTCTCTACCACGAACATAAGGAACAATGCAATACGTACAGAAGTTATTACAACCATACATAATCGGTACCCACGTAGAAATGTTGCCATTACGCTCCGTCGGTACTTCACTCGGCATTTCTTGGTCCCCTGTTGCCATAGCAGTAACCCTGCCATTCGAAGTTTGAACTTCCTCAATTACTTTTGCCAATTCATGGACTTGATTCGTCCCCATAACAAAATCAACATGCGGTGCTTTCTCAAAAATTGCATCGCCATCTTTTTGCGCCATACAACCAGCAATCCCAATAATCAAGTCTGGGTTTTCCGTTTTCAAACGCTTTAAGTCACCAATTTTACCAAATATTTTATTCTCCGCACTTTCACGCACGCAGCAAGTATTCACCAAAATCAAATCTGCGTCTTCCATGACCTCAGTCTTACTATACCCCATAACCTTCAACTGCCCCGCCAAACGCTCCGAATCATTTTCGTTCATTTGACAGCCATATGTGATTACAAAGAAGAATTTTGATTGTTTATTTGCATTGATATTTATTGGATTTTTATTTTCAGACATTTATATTCCTCCGATTATTTCATTAAATAAAATTATAACATATTATACCTTAGTTCTGCTAAATTATAAATCAACTGACTTTCAAAATAAAACAAAAAAGCGGCAATCAAGTACATTTCTTGTACTAGTTGCCGCCTTTTAATCTAGTGGCTGTTAATAAACATTTGCCATCATTTGTATGGGTTGGATCAAAGTCTTTAGTCCAACGTACAACACAAAAGTAAAATCCTCTGTGCCAAGTTTAAATCCATCGTTGGCAGGTGTAGACAAATAACTACTTCCATCCAAATATAGACTTTTCCCACCGAATTTACTTTTTGCTGCTAAAATAGTCGTCTTCCCATGAACCGTCCAAACCTTTCCTGCTTCATCTTTAATCCCATCATCAAAAGGTAATAAAGATACTATCTAATCGTCTACCTGATACATAAATATATCTCGTCCAAAATTAATTTTTTTCGAAAGCCAATATATCCATCTAACCTCTTATTTTTCAATTTTATTTGTCCTGTATATCGGCTTTCACCTATATACATTCTTTGAACTGCAATTTTTAAGCACAAAACTAAAAAAATCTGGCATTGACACATTTTTATGTATCAATGCCAGATTTTTCATTACGCTACTGCATAACCAATACTGACTGCCGCAATAGCTTCCCAAATATTCTTTTGTGTTTTCAATTTACTCTGAGTCAGTTCCTGCTCCTGAACGTATGCTTTGTAAGAAGACGTTCCCCACCCAGACTCTAGAAGGTCTTGAGCTATTAAAACTGATGCGGGTGATTGAAAAAAGTCGCATTGCTGCTACAGGTGCAAGGCATTCGATAAATTTTTCTGGCGTCATAATCATCCGCCTTCCGTCCAACGATAATTATCACCAATGCGACCACTACGTACGTCAACATGTACGAAAGTACCCACATCCTCAAAGTAACGTCCAACACCATCTGCACCTAACGATTCAGCTATTTGCGCTAATTCTTCAACTCCAATTTCAGATGCATCAATATCGGCAGCTGTGCAAGGATCTGCGTTATGCTGACTGCCTTTCACCCCTCCAACTTCTGCGTTATGAGCATCACATCTATAACAACAATTTAAAATAATTGGTTGTCCTGCTTCTTCTCTGATATCATCTAATAATTCTTGTAAATTTTCATCTACTCCATCAGGGGGTAACGTACCGCAACATTTACATCTAAATTCGTCTTCGCTAAAATATTTAGCCATTTAAATCGTTCCTCTCTTTATTAATATTATTTTTAAAGCTAATTGGCATCTCGCCAATAGGTGAATTTTTTTCGCTATCAGTAGCGTATTTAGTCCATGCCGCTTTAGCTAATCCAATTACTCCACCGAAGCCAGTGATTACGACAGTTATGCCAGACCAACAAGAACCGAGTTCAAATTTTGTGCCATATAGACCATTTGACCAATACCCGAATATCCAAGAAAATGCGATTATACAAAGCAATGTCATTAAGATAACTGTCATGAAAATAACAAGCGCAAGCCAATTCTCCTGCGCCCAATTTGAGAAATTCAACAATTTTTCTTTCATTAGTTCACAACCTCCAAGCTAATGTATCACACCATATATGGCAACTGCTGTTGTTGCTAGCCAGGCGATTATGCTAGCAATATTCGTCTGTTTCATCTCTCGTTTTTCCAGCATTGTTTCTACTCGCGCTAGGCGATCCGCTAGATCGTCAATTTTGTTAAATAGTTTTTGAATTGCATCATCACTCATCACACCTCTCCTCTCTAAAAAGCCCTTCATTTATATACATTCTTTGAACTTGGATTTTTAAATACATAACGACAAAAATTTTATGTCCTAATTCCTATTTCTCATTAAATCTACCAATCACCCGCACAGACAAATAACAATCCAGCTCCTTTTTAAACAGCAAGTACAAATTCAAGCTCAACCACTTACCACTAAAAAAGAACATCGGATTTATATAATATTGCACTTGTACATCATTACAAATTTTCGCATCCATTCTAGCAATAATCTTGCGTGCAATCTATTCCTCTGCCTATCAGACATGCATAAATACTTTGCAATCTGCTCATTCTGCATAGCTTTCATCACATTGCCACTGCGATACATAATCATATTGCTGCTCTTGTATATCCTAGACAGCCTATACAGCTTTGCTACCTCATAATCTTTCAAATTATCTGGTAGGTCCATACCTTCAAATGATTTTGTTGCAGCCTTATTCCTCCAGAATAAATATCCCTTTTCATCGTCCCAGTAATTTATGCTGTATTCGTTTCTGCTAATTATTTGACCAGTAAGACTATCAACTGATCGTGTAATATGTTTAATTTCACTCACATAAGCTCACCGACTTTCAGGGGTAAAATGACAATATCTTTATAAATAAGAAAATACCTATACAGCCTTATATCGCAAGACCTTATAGACATTCTAACCTTTATTTTTGATACGACTTCTATATTAATAACATATATCTCGTATCAAACTACATTTAATAATTGTAATTATTTCCCAGCAAATAACAATATACTGCATACTGCGCACACAGCAGGAGGGTAAACCATTTACGCAGCATTGCCCTATAAATAAAAATCCACCGGCTTAGCCGGTGGTATTTCATATGCGCCTGAAAGGCTACTTTCCCAGCAGCGCCAGCAGGCGCATATGACGTCCTACAACCGCATGAGATTGTTACTTGCTACCCGTAAACGGGTTATCGAACTCCTAAAACTTAACTGATCATATATTTTATCTTCTTGTAGCTGATTCGCTATATATTCTGCTATTTTTTTATCATTCTTTCCTGCTGTGTCTACATAGAATCCTCTGCACCAAAATTTTCTGTTTCCATATTTATATTTTAGATTTGCATATCTCTCAAATATCATTAAACTACTTTTTCCTTTTAAATATCCTACAAATGCAGATACACTCATTTTCGGTGGTATTTCTACCAACATATGAATATGCTCTGGGCATACTTCTGCTTGTACTATATTTATTTGTTTCCATTCACATAGTTCTTTTAAGATTTGCCCTATTTCTTTACGTTTTTCTCCATAAAATATTTTTCTTCTGTATTTTGGTGAAAATACTATGTGATATTTACATCTCCACTTTGTATGTGCTAAGCTATTAGTGTCATTCATTTGAATGCCCTCCTTTTGAATTTAGTTGCGGCTGATCAGACCTCTTCTAATTTTATCAAAAGGAGTTTTTCATCGCTAAAGCTTTTTCCGAACCACTGGCACAGCCAGTGGTTTTCTTTATACAATAAGAAAAACACACGATTTCTCATGTGTTCTATTAAGCGTTATTATTCAATTTTTCTTATTATAGCATATAATTCAGCTTATTTTTTCCCAAAATTTCGATTGTCCAAATTAATTGTTTTTCTATCTAAATTTAAATTTTTAACACTTTCATTATAACCGTCAATGATTTCATCAACAAATTCTTTCTCAACAGAGTACCTTCTAATTGAAATTAATTTACACTCTTTTCCTATAAAAGAATCATCTATCTCGTTTTTTCTCTCTTCTGTCATTACAACTATCAGGATATTCTTCCGATAATTTTTTTCTTTTCTCTTTTTCTAAAGAAATTAATAATTCGTATTGTGCAATTAAAGCTAACAATGATGGACGAGCTGCCGCAATTTGATTCATTTAAAACACTTAGGAAGCTCTCTCTATCCACATAAGTAGTTTCTTTAGTAAAGATATCTATCTCTTTTATTTTTGTTTCTGTGTTAGTAATAAATCTTTTTATTCTTGGATTAAGGATAGCTCTACGAATGAAGTGAGGCTTATCACGTGTCGGAACAATTAACATTAGATATAGATATAGCAACGAATACGATTCGAAAGCTAAAGAAAAACAGGAAAATAAAATTGCAGAAGGATGCCTTCATTCACTCCGATCAAAGAGTTCACTATACTAGTCCCATATTTCAGAAATTGGTTAAAAAATATGGATTGGGTCAGTCTATGGCGAGAAGAGAAAATTGTTGGGATAATGCACCTCAGGAATCTTTTTTTGGACACTTTAAAAATGAAGCTTATATAAAGACTTGTGATACATTAGAAGAATTGAAAAATGAGATAAAGCAATACATGATTGACTACAACTATTATCGGTATCAATGGAACTAAAAAAAGATGACTCCTGTTCAATACAGGAATCATCTCCTTAAAACTGCATAGTCTTTTTTCATTGTCCTTTACAAAGGGTACACATTAAAGTACATTTTTGTACCTAGTTGCCGCCTTTTGATCTAATTATTCACTTTTAATATCATTTTTAAGCCGCCCACCTCAGAATTACGTAAGACGGACGGCTATCATGTAAAATCTATATAAACAAAGAAACGACATAGGATGAGAAAAACTGCCGCTTCTTTGATTATTTGAACGACTTTATATTATGCATAATTTTATGTAAGTACTCTATCGTTTCATACCTGAAACAATTACCTATTTACTGCCTATAATTTTCTTTCCTACATCATTGGTAATATCTTGCCCACCGTAAATCGTAGTACTTTTATCTACCACAACAGCCAAGCCTTTGGCATCAGCAACTTCCTTAACGGCGGCTATAACCTTATTTTGAATGCTTTCAACGAACGAATTTTTCTTTTCATTTAAACCCTGTTGCAATTGAGTATAATAGTCTTTCTTTTCTTGGTCTGTTGTCATTGTAGCAGACTTCTCATCAAACTCTTTTTGCGCTTTCTCTGCTTCTGTTTTCAAAGTTTGCTCTGCTACAGCCGTATCCGGATGCTGTGCCATTAAAAATTGAAAATCAACAACTCCGACAGCATTTGTACTTGTTACCGACTTTGCAGATGCTGTACCGCTAAAGCTAGCCAATCCCATAACTAAAACAAACGCCAAAATTACTACTCGAAAGTGTTTTAAAATAATCATTGTTCATCACCTTTTCATTCTTCGTTTTAATCCCTAAAGCCTAATTATGTAATTGATTTACGTTGTTAAAACTTTATCAAATATAATTTTGAAATCCTTTTGAAAAGCAAAAATTTATACCAAAAAAATTTCTATCAATTCAACAATTTCTTCATAAGAGAGTATTACACTTCAAAAATAAGTTGTTTTATCATTTATCATACATTTTAATTTTTCCATATAAATACATCACCTTTCTAAATAAAATGATTGGGGCAATACCTTTTTCCTACATTATCTATACAATCATTTTTTACTCTTTCGACTTTTTATATTTATGCCTCTAAAGGAAATTCAAAGGGAAAGGTTTTACAATTTAAACATATGATGCGTTCGTGATGTTGTTACATAAGTAAAAAATGGCTACCGCATTAGCGATAAATTAATATCGCTAATGCGATAGCCCCTCTTTTCTATCATCGAGCCTTTTGAACTTGGTCATCATTATAAAATTAAGTAGCTTCGATTAATACTTCTCAATAAACCAAAGCCCTTCATCACAAAACAAATAAATATCTCTCCCACAAATTTTACATGTATACCTTGTCCCTTGCCCTCCGCCTTTTAAAGATGCAGCCTGACGTATATCTGATATTTTATCAACTTCCAGATTACGCCCATTCCAATCAATAGATATGGGGCGAGTTTTTCCATCAATATGATGCTCAGCGATTACTTTGATAAACTTCTTTTCCATACTAGCTCTGCTTTCTATCTAAAAAATGACACTGGATGAATAACATGATCATCCTTGGGATTAAAGCCAGACAATGCTTGATCAGTCAACATTGCAGCTCTACAAATAGATTCATTTCCAAATCGCCTTCGTAACATATCAATGACTTTATCTAGTTTCTCATGCTTTTCTTTTGTTACATCAAATAAATCTAATTGTATATGATCGGTTTCAGTAACTAAATTAGCACCTCGGACACCAATACTACGAATGGGTTTGTACCAGTTATAATTTTTCTCGAATAATTCTATTGTTTTATTAGCTATATCATTTGATGTATAAGTTGGCTCGTTTAATTTACCTTGCCTATCAAACCAATACAACTCTTTATCTCTTATTGTGATAGCAACTGTTGTACATTTTAATCCATGAGCACGCAATCTAGCCGCAACGCTTTCAGATAGTACATAAATAATTAACTTTACATCATTAAGATTAAGCAAATCACGTGGCGTTGTTGTACTATTGCCTATAGATTTAACTATACTTTCTTCACCTAATTTGCGTACAGGTGCATAATCAAGTCCATTTGCAAATTTCCAAAGAGTTTCACCCCATACACCTAATAATAGTTTTAAATCGTGCAAATCTTTATTGGCCAAATCACCAATTGTATTAACATTACGACTGTATAGTTTATTTCGTGTGGATCTCCCTACATATAACAATTCACGTACATTTAACGGCCATACTTTTTCTTTAAACGTTTCTTCCCTAATTGTTGTTGTTGCATCCGGCTTTTTCATATCACTGCCTAACTTTGCAAAGATCTTATTATATGAAACACCAACAGAAACTGTTAATCCTAATTCCTCTTTCATTCTTTGCCGTATTGTATTAGCTATAAACTCACCGTCACCAAACATTTTTATAGAGCCTGTTACATCAAGCCAAGCTTCATCTATTCCAAAAGGCTCAATCTGATCAGTATATGTGGCATATATTTCACGTGCCTTGCGTGAAAAGCGAAGATATTTTTTGAAGTCTGGCGGTACGACTACTAAGTTAGATGCTTTTTGTTTAGCTTGCCAAATCGCTTCACCAGTTTTGATTCCAAATTGTTTTGCAGGATAATTTTTTGCTAGCACAATACCGTGCCTAGCTTCTATATCACCACATACAGCAACCGGAATACTTTTAAGTTCAGGTCTATATAAGCATTCAACACTCGCATAAAAGTTGTTGAGATCAACATGTAAAATTGTACGAGACATAAATATAACTTCCCTTACATCGAACATATGTTTCATGTTATCACTAGTATTACTACAAAACAACTGTTTTATTCTGGATAAAATATGGGCTGCTCTTGTATAATAGCGTTAAAGGAGTTGTTACGATGTGCGGCAGATATGTAATTTTTTCTGATAAAGAAAATAAGGAAATCATGGAGATAATTCGGCAAGTAAATGAAAAGCATAAGAATATAAAGTTAGGAGAAATTTTTCCGACCAATGTAGCACCTGTTATATTAAAAGATAGAGTTGATACATTTAAGTGGGGTTTCCAAAACTTCACTAAAAAAGGCATAATAATTAATGCTCGTTCTGAAACTGTAGAGGAAAAGCGTATGTTTAAGACTTCTTTTTATGAAAGAAGATGCGTAATTCCCTCTACAGGCTTTTACGAGTGGAAAGGAAAAGAAAAGTATCATTTTACTTTACCGAATTCGCCTACACTCTACATGGCAGGCATCTACAATGAATTCGCTGATGAAAACTGCTTTGTTATTTTAACCACGAAGGCAAATCAATCAATGAAACAAATACATGACAGAATGCCATTAATTTTAGAGAAAGATATGATTCATGATTGGATAAATGATGATAGTGCTGTTATGCATATACTTCATCATGAGCCTTCTATGCTAAAATATGAACTTGCAAGCGAGATAAATATACCATTATTTTAAACGATTCTGCAAAAATAAAAGGCGGCAACCACGTATATTTTTTATACCTGATTGCTGCCTCTTGATCTAATTATTCATTTTTAAGCCGCCCACCTCAGGATTACGTAGGACGGACGGCTATCATTGTAAAATCTATATAAACAAAGAAACGACATGGGATGAGTAAAACTGCCGTTTCTTTGATTATTTGAACGACTTCATATTAATATAGAAATGTGACATTTCTGTGACAAACTTATTACCGTAAAAAAAATCCGACATCGATACATTTTACTATACCAGTGCCGGTTTTGGTTACTTACTAACGCTCAATTACTTCAAAGCTGACAGTTTTGTCCAAATTCAGACATTCTTTGATGAGTTGACTCATTAATTTGGGGTTATTACTGTTGTCCGCTTGATCAACAAATTGTTTCTTTGTACTTTTACATATCAAACTCTTGCCGATTAAACATTTTTTGTCTATCTTAATATGTCTTTCCTAATTCAAATCTTTTTATCGTGATATAAGAATTTGATAGAATCATTTTGTTGCAAACGATCAGATAAATTATTATAAACACTCCACAAGTAAGTAATAAGCTGCATGCTTTCTTTTAAAATATCTTCAATTATAAAATTTTCTATAACTATCTTTTGGTAAAACCTCATTATTAGAATTAAACCTAAAATTCAGTTCTAATCAATAAATAGTGACCAATTTACTCTATCACTATTATGCCTCCTTTTGACTACAATAAATAAAAAAGACAGCATAACCAAGTACTACTTCAGTACCTAGTTACGCTGTCTTTTTTACATTATTTAATTTCTACCACTTCAAAGCTAATAATTTTCTCAAAAAATACATATTCTTTGCTCTTTTGTTCCCCCACAACCTTATGAAACATATAATGTGAATTCCCCGTATCAACAGTACGATTAGACCACTTGACGAATTCATCGCCCTCTTCAGCAGATACTTGATATTCCCGTTCACTAGAATCATTCATGGTAATTCGTAATAAGACTTTCCCACGTGAATAGGGTTTAAGCTCTCCTATTTCATCAAGATCAATCGCATCGAGGTCAAAATATCCGCTACTTTGTGATGTCACTGTGACATAGTGCTCAGTACCCAATAAGCCCGTTTTTTCAAACACTAATTTTTGTGGTTCTTGGGTTTGTGTGCCATATTGAGAAAAAGTATACGGTACCCCATCAATGGTAATCACTATGGCATTGGTGCGATTGTTAAACATCCAGCTGATGTATCTAATCCTAGAACCAGTGAAATTAAATTTAATCATGTCCCCAACAACGTTTGTGCATTGGTCTGTGCCTCGTCAAGAATTACCGCCAGGGTTAGAAAACCACCCACTACCGACATAAGAAATATTAGAGTCTTTATCATCATACCGTTTCCAGCCTGATTCTGGGGCTGTTAATTGATCTCCTGCTCTTGCCATTTTTATTACCTCCAAGTAATGCTTATTTTGTAAAACCAATATAGCCAAGAAACTTTAATCGAAATGCTTGATCCTATATCGGCTTCCATTTAAATACATTCTTGTACTTGCAAATTTTAAACGCTAAATAAACTCATAAAAAAAATAAAAAGTTCCCTAAGCTAAAAACTTAGAGAACTTCTTATATCATCTATCCAACCTTTTGAATTCTGGCCTCATTATAAAATTCGTTTATTACCTCATCTAACTGCTGGCTAATCTTTAAAACTTCCGGATGAGATATTCCTTTTTCAAATGTGGTTATGTGCATTTTTTGCCGTAAACACTCAATTTTAGACCGTAAATATTCCATAACAAATCCTTTCCATATAATTCACATATCAGCTACTGTATTACGAAAATAATATAAATTTTGTTGAAGTAGCGAGATTTTATCTTCTCCTTATTTGACAATTTCTTTAAAGGCAGCTGTCTGTGCTTTAATGCCACGTTCTGCCGCAAAGCGTTCAATACTTGATGCACCAAAGAATCCATCAATCCCCTTGGTGTTTTTGATGACATATTCTGCATCAGCCGGCTCGGCAATCGGACCACCATGGCAGATTACCATGATATCCGGATTCACTTCTTTACCAGCTTCGATAATTCCTTCAATCTTTTTTACACAATCGTCTAAAGTCAAAGCTGTTTTTGCTCCGATGGTTCCCTTAGTAGTCAAGCCCATATGAGCAACCAAAATATCAGCCCCTGCTTTTGCCATTTTCCTTGCTTGATCAGCATCAAATACATATGGCGTCGTTAGCATATCAAGTTCATGTGCTTTGTGAATCATTTCTACTTCCAAGTCATACCCCATACCTGTCTCTTCGAGATTCTGTCTGAATATCCCGTCAATCAAGCCAACTGTTGGAAAATTCTGTACTCCTGCAAAACCTTGATCCTTTAATTGTTTTAAAAAAATTTCCATAACTCGGAATGGATCTGTACCACATACCCCTGCTAATACAGGTGTATCTTTTACAACCGGCAGAACTTCTGCTCCCATTTCAACAACGATTTTATTGGCGTCACCATAAGAGAGCAAACCAGCCAGCGAACCGCGTCCAGCCATTCTGTATCGCCCTGAATTATAAATGATAAGCATATCGGCGCCGCCTTGCTCGCTGCTTTTTGCTGTAATTCCTGTACCAGCACCAACGCCAACTAAAAATTTCCCTTCGGCAACTTCTTTTCTGAATTTTTCTATAATTTCTTCTCTTGTTAACTTATTCATGATAAAGATCTCCTTAAATTATTATTTATTCATTAAATCAATCAATTTTTGTGCCGCCGCTTCGGCAAATGCCTGATCATTGATATGTAAATCAAGCTCTTGCAGTTCTACAGTATCCTTATGAATATTGTCTTTTAATGTTTTAAAAAGCATTGCATCTTCCTCTGCTCCATAGAACGGCTGATTCTTTGCATCAATGCCAGATACACCTTTCAGAGGCAGCATGAGAACTGTTTTTCCTTTTGCCATGTTCAATTTTTCGGCAATTTTTGCGCCGATTACTTGGTTTTCTTCCATATTCGTCCTCATCAAAGTTACTGTTGGATTATGTTTATACAAATTGCGTTTTTTAAATTTTACTGGCACAGATTCAAAACCGCCAAAGTTTACCATATCCAAAGCACCTACTGACACAACTTGCGGGATACCGCATTGTCCAGCAGCCTCTAAACGATTCGAACCTGCATTTAGCACACCACCGACGATTTCGTCACACCATTCCGTGGTAGTCAGATCCAGTACCCCTTCAATGAAACCGGCACGAACTAAATCTTCCATAGATCGCCCGCCAACACCAGTTGCATGAAAAATCAAAACTTCATAGCCACGTTTTTCCAGATATTCACGGGCAAAATTTACGCACGGTGTCGTCACGCCAAACATTGTTGCCGCAACGAGCGGTTTCTTTTCTATATTTTTAAAATTTCCATATTTAACCATTCCAACAATTGCAAAGACAGCATTGCTAAAAATCTTCGTCGAAATAGAGTTGAGTCCAGCAACATCGACAACCGAAGGTATCATGATGATATCACTTGTACCAATGTATTGTTCTGTATTACCTGAAGCTACAGTCGATACCATGATTTTAGGTATACCAATTGGCAGTTTCCGCATCGCTGGAGTCACAAGCGAAGTACCACCTGTACCACCAAATGAAATGATGCCATCAAACTTTCCCTCTTTAAATAACTTCGGCACAAGTTCTTCCATGCCTTTTGACAAAATCTCTGTTGCCCAGGCACGGTCACCTTCCGCCACTATCGCTTTAATATCTTCTCCTGCCTCGGCTGCAACCTCTGTATTGGATACATCTGGCTTAAAAGCTGGTTCATACACACCAGTATGAATCGTAAAGGTATTAACTCCAAAATTCTCAATCAATTCTTTAACATATGAATATTCTGTGCCTTTTGAATCAAAGGTTCCTGCTATTGCTATTGTCTTCAAATAGGTTTCCTCCTGTTCATCTATTCATTAAAAATAATGTAAAATCCATTTTTTGTATATGTATATCTTAATATTTTTACAATAAATAGTAAATGTGTTTATGTCCTCAATTTATGTGTTTATGTCCTCTGTAAATTTTTTTTGGTGATACCCCAATATATTTTTTAAACATTTTACTAAATTGTGCATAATCACTGTATCCGACCAAGTTTGCAGCTTCTATACATTTTACCTTATTTCGTTTTAAAATGTCTTTGGCTTTTTTCATACGAAAGTTCACCAAATACTCAGGAAATCCACAGCCAACTTCTTGCTTAAAAAGTGCACTAAGTCGGCTGCGGGAAATATGGGCCACCATCGCTAAATCAATAAATGAAATTTCATTCATATAGTTTTTTGCCACATACTCTTTGACAAATTCCACATAATTGTTATGTTTCGTAATACCGTCTAACATTTTTGCCATCAGGTCATCTTCATTCAGTGTATCAGCTATTTTAAACGCCTTGGTGATTTTTATCAGCGACTCTTCAGAAGGAATTCGTTCAAAGGCTGATCCACCAATATAGCCATCAATGTTGGTGTTTTTATACATATACTGCACATCTATCGGTGTCTTTACCGGTCCCCCATAGATCATCTTAATGACATCCGGATTGATTTTATCACTTATAGAAAAAATCTGGTTAACCCGCTCAATCGCATTTTTTAAAGACAAAACTTTTTTAGCGCCAAGAATACCACCTTTCGTCAAGCCTAGATGCACGCAAAGGATGTCGGCCCCAGCCGCTAACATGTCTACAGCTTGAAATTCATCAAAGACAAAGGCGATTGTAAGCATATTCTTGGCGTTTGCAATTCGAACAGCCTCAACTTCTCGCTGATACAACTCCATTTCATCTAACACTTGACGAAAAGTGCCATCAAATAAACCCACGCTAGGAAAATTGTTAATTCCCGCAAAGCCGCAAACTTTAATTTCATCAATATACCTCGGTAAATCAATCGTAGGATCTGATGCATGTAGGCCAAAGAACACTGGAATTTTAAGTCCTAATGATAAAATCTCTTTCTGTCCGAAATCCATTACCATTGCATTGCTGTTGGCGTATGGCAAAAACCCCCCCAGCGAACCACGACCCATCTGACGATATTTTCCAGAACTCAATGCAAGTAAAAAATTTGCTCCACCTTTTACTACACATTCAGCGGAAAGACCTGACCCTACCGCAGCACCAATGATATAGTTGTTTATTTTCAATTGTAATTTTAATTTTTTCAGAAAATGTTTTCGCATTAAAACTCCCCACCAATCCGACTACATTTTATTATCATACTATTTATTATAAGGCATTTACACTTTGTTTCCACCACTTCCAGCAATTTTATAGCAAGTCCATAAAATCTTTCATAAATTCTTTAGCGCTACAAATAAATTCATTTTGAGCTCTCCTTCGTAAACTACTATCCCCACTCTCCCCTTGACTATAATAATAACAAAAAGTTCCCTAAGCAAATAAACTTAGATACCTTTCCTTTATCTGCCTTTCTAAACTCAGGACCTTTAAACCCAGGTTTTAGAAGTTTCTTACGCAAAAATATCATTAAGAAACCCTGACTTACTATAAGAGCATTCTTATCATTTTTTAAAACGAGTTATTCTAAAATTTACTCTTTCTTGAAACCTTGCTTTACTTTCATCAACTTTGGCATATTTAATATCAGACATTTCATATTCTTGCAGCTGTTGTTAAAATTTGATGTATTGATAGAAGCTAGAGCCTTTGCTAGACTAAATAAGTATTCTGTTTACATAAATCATCAACGCTCAAAATGAATATTTTTACCATTAAGTATCATGCCCTTTATATGTACTATAGAGTTGTGTTTATTTCTTAATAATCGTTGATAACCAACGGGAAGGAAGTTCCTTGTGATTAAAGAATGTAGTAATCAGCGCCTCAACATACTAACAATTATTATCGTACTTATTTTTACAATTCTTGTAAGCAGGTTAATATGGCTACAAATTTTTCACGGTCTAGAATTTAAACAACAGTCCGATAACAATCGAATTAGACTATTGCCTATTACAGCTCCCCGTGGTACGTTTTACGATAGAAATGGAGTACCATTAGTAAATAATAGACCTGGTTTTTCAATTTCTTTGGTGCCCATTGATGGACCAATTTCAGATGACGTTATTAATCGGTTAGCTAAGATATTAGATATCAATCCAGATGATATAAAAAAGAAGATTAAGCAGCAAAACAATCCGCTTCAGCCAACTAGAATCAAATCAGATGTTGGACCTGAAATTGTAGCCAAAATAGAAGAACGGCGAGGATATCTCCCCGGGGTAGTTCTTGAGGTTCAAGCAGTAAGAAGTTATATTAACAACGAACTCGGTGCCCATACTTTTGGATATGTAGGCGAAATTAGTGATGCTGAACTGGAAAAAGAAAAATCAAATGGCTACAAATCAGGAGATCTCCTTGGAAAGTTCGGATTAGAGAAAGTATGGGATAAAGATCTTCGTGGTACCGATGGCGGAGCCCAAATCGAGGTTAACGTATCAGGGATGCCCGTACAAATACTAGGTACAAAGAAACCAATCCCAGGAAGTGATCTTATTTTAACCATCGATGCTAAAATACAAAAAGCTGCTGAAAAGGCCATGGATCAGCGTCTAAGATACCTGCAAGACAAATTGGGAAATCCAAATGCCAAAGCCGCTGCTGCTGTGGTGATGAATCCACAAACGGGTGAAATATTAGCAATCGTCAGTCGTCCCACATTTGACCCTAATAAATTTAATGGTGGTATTTCAACCAAGGACTGGAAAGAAATTAATGATAATCCTAATAATCCTATGCAAGATAGAAGCATTAGTGCATCATATCCTCCTGGTTCTTCTTTTAAAATTGTTACTGGAACTGCAGCCTTAGAAACAGGTAAAATCACCCCAGAAGAAAAGTACTTCGATGCCGGTAGACATCCCCTCGCACCCGCCAAAGGAAATTCTCACAACGCCGCTTTAGGTTGGATTGATTTTAAAGTAGCCCTTGCTAAATCAGACAATGTATTCTTTTATGAATTAGGAAATCGCTTAGGTATTGATAGGTTAGAGGAATGGGCTCGTAAATTTGGTCTAGGCACACCAACTGGTATTAATTTGCCCGATGAAGATGACGGGCTGGTTGCCAATCAAAGATATAAAAAGAAGGTATACAATGAAGATTGGGTCCTATCCGAGACCTTTGACGCTGCAATAGGACAGGGATTCCAATTAACGACACCTATTCAACTTGCTACCGTAATAAGCATAGTTGCTAATGGTGGACATCGTTTTCGGCCATACCTTGTAAGTAAAATGGTTTCACCTACAAGTGGTGAAGTACTTAAAGCCTTTGGTCCTGAAGAGCTTGGTACTGTACCCATATCGCCTAAAACTCTAGACGCCATTCGAGTAGGCCTTCGTGATGTTGTTACACCAGCAGGTACTGCCGGATATATATTTGATGGTTTTCCTATTCCTATTGCCGGTAAAACAAGTACAGCGGAAAATCCCCATGGAGATGATCACGGCTGGTTTGTAGCCTATGGGCCTTATGATAATCCAACCATAGCCATTGCCGTAGTTGTGGAACAAGGTGGCTACGGCTCCGACTCTGCAGCGCCCATTGCGCGAAAGATAATGGAATCCGCATTTAATTTACCACCAAGCAGAGATGCCTCAGATATATACGCAGAAGAATTGTCAAAAAACGTTAAATCATTCTGATCCAGAAGTTGAAACAAATTCTTTTAATATATATGATAATGATACAAATAGTTCTTATTTATTATTAGAAAACGAGAAGCACTCTAAACTAAAAACTTGGGGTTCTTCTTCTATCATCAGACCTTTTGAATTCGATCATCATTATGAACTTCATCTAACTGTTGACTAATCTTTAAAGCTTTCTAGATGTGATATTCCTTTTTCCAGCTTCAATACCATTTTGTGCTGATACCATCTGATGAAATCATACATAAATACATTCTTTAGATCTATCTTTGATCTTTCATTAACTTTTGGTATTCATTGAGTAAAGCATCTAACATTTGGCTAGCTGATACAACTTGTGGATCTGTTAACTTACGTCCTTCTGCGATTTTATTAAGTTTACTCCGCAATTCTTCAATGCTTTTTAATACCTCTTCTAAATCTGACAATCCATCAACTCCTTTCATATGATAGATTGCTCAGCATCTAAAATTGATATAGCTGGCAGATTTAGGCATAAAAAAAAACACCCCGAAGGATGCTTAAAAATAAATTACGGTATTAATTTTTTTCTTCGACTTGCTCTAAATTTAACTGTGTTTTTTATATAACTTTTATGTAATATACATTATAAAACGGAGTCATTAAATCAAGTCCAACAGCGCACAGACTAGCGTATTGATTACCATCTTTAATCATCAAAAAATACACGTTTGGTGATATTGATAAGCCCATACATATTTTTTATAGTCTTCATCGCTATTGTATTTTTTTTCATAACATCACCAGTAATTTTTTTATCAAAATGTTTATATGTATACTTAACTACTCTTAGCCACTTTTCCGGTTCTTTAATCGTCATTGTTTCAAACTTACTAATATTGATTACCGCAGCTATAACAACTTCCATTCCTTCTGGCTTTAGCATCCCACCTTTCTATCACGTTGTCGTTGGCTCTTAGCAACGCTTAATAATATACCTTAGCCTTAGGAATCTGAACAAACACAGCCCCACACTTTAGATTTGCACATGTAGCATAATGGCTCTGTTCGCACTTTTTCGAAGTAAAACGGATTACCATACAACTCATTAGGCATTTCTACCACCTTGATTGTTTGATTTGTTTTTGCCACTTTACTTATATTTGTATAAATCCCCAATTAATCGGATATACTATGATTGCTTGACATGCATAAATCCACGTAAGCCAATTCTAATATTTCCTCATCCACTCTAAACAAGACCACCAACGGCGCTGGTCTTGTTTCTTTTTATAGCCCATAGAAAATCGTATAAAGCATAAATTAATCGGATATACTAATGTCGACATAGATCTACCGCAATAGAATCTATAGGTTTCTCTACTCCAAATAAGGCCACCAATCATGTGGTCTTATTTTTTTATCACATAAATCCAAAATTTAATGTATATACTAACATTGGTCTGAATTAATTACTCTAGGCGATCATAATTTTCTTTTCTCCTATTTCGCGCAAGACCACTAACAGTACTGGTCTTGTTTTTTTTTGCACAAAAATGCAATATCATCAACACTTCGAATCAGTATATATAAACCACCGTGCGCTTCTATATCACTTTTAAATTCTTCTTGATATTCGCTTAGTTGCCCTCATGAAGTTTTAACCTCAATATACACTGTCTGCCCGTCTATGAATGCAGTTAAATCACTCAGACTTTTATGACATCCAAGCCCTTGTTGATGCCGTATAACAAACCACCCCGACCATCTTAATTGATCGCGTATTTCGGTTTGAATTTCATTCTTGCTACTTTTTTTAATTTTTTGCCTTTTTTATCTTTAGCAAACGCTTTTCATACTCACGTTTGCTTATTCTCATTCGCATCACTTTTTATAAAATAGCAGAAAACTCCTCTATCCTACGACTCATTCATTTTTTCTGTCCTAATTTGTGTACACAAAACCGAGAAGACTGCAATTTTTACAAGTACACAGAACAAATACTATTTTCATCTAATAAAAACGATTTCAAGTCTTCGGCATAATCAATATCAGATTTTTTCTTAAAAGTCTTGCGACTATTATGGTAATATTCGCGAAGCGTATAATAAATATCACCTTTTTTACCTTGTAATAAAAACACCATAGAATTTCCAATGCCATAATCGCAGGCAACCCAAAGCGCATCAAAATAATCCGGTATTTCTTTTAATACTTCCTTCTTCCCACCGAACTGTTCTTATACCCTTTAGCAATTTACCTATCATAATATCTGGCGCCCTTCGTTGTTGTATACATTAACTCTTCTTCTAAGGGTTAGCAAGTCAATTCTGAACTATAATTTACACAACTATATTCTATTTTCAAGCATGAAAAAAGCACCCCGAAGGATGCTTAAAATTATTGCTTATTAATCTATAGTCATGTCATACGAGAGTAATTTTTCATTAAATTTTGTCCTATTACTAACACGAAGGGATGACAGTCCCTTTGAAAAATCTTCTCCATAAATACCTGGTGTCAATACTCTTTCTACAATTAGATCCCAAATTACTTCCGTAAGAATTGGTTTAAATTCATTTAGTTTTTTAGTTTCTTCACTTGAATGCCCATAAACAGTTATATGCACATTACTTTTAGTTTTTTCTTCTTCTCTGATTTTATTTATATAAATATCAACGAAATTATTAAATTGGCCATTTTTAAATTGCTTAAAATAACTTAAAACAACTTTCATTACTTCATCTTTTGAAAGCTCAGAATCACACATAAAAAACCCTCCTAATTTATATTTATTCTGTAAGCTTTCAATAAAACATATACATATCCTGCAATATTTTTTATTGAACCTACCAAACAGGCAAATACCAGTCCAGCTCCTATCAGAAATCATTCAATAGCTGCAAATATTGCCCAGCAAATAACTATACCTTGCACAAATATCAGAAGGTTAAACCATTCACGCAGCATTGCCCTATAATAGAAAAATACACGATTTCTCATGTATTTTATTAAATGTTATTATTCTATTTTTCTTAGTATAGCATATATTTTCGATGCTTTATTTCTGAGATGGAATTTATTTTTCCGTACTTTTTCTTTTATATTCATTTCAGCCTCAATAAAGGTGCTAATCATAGCACGATATACAGTCTCAACAACATTTTCATATCTGCATTAGCCTGCTTAGCTTTTTTCCTGACCTAGGAAATCACATGTTCTACTCGATCAGATGCTTTTACAGCTTCTTCACTTGTCTTAGAAATCGCTACTTACTTAACATACTTACCACGCGCAGCAATAAGACTTATTAATTTATTGTCAATTTCATCAATATTTTTACGGACTTGATCCAAATTTCTACATTTAGACATACTTCAATCACCTTTATATAATTTATTTTAAATCCACAAGTATTTATTCCATGTTGCGTATTTTCAGCATAACGACTTGAGATACTATAACATCAGTTACCGTTAAACGTGCTTTGAAGGAGAAGTAGCCATCGTCGTCTAATAATGCTGAAATTCTTTGACAAAAGAATGCATCATCTTTTCCTGTAATTAGTTTTTTGCCCACACCACTCACGCCTATGTATATAATTACTGTTTTAATATAGCCATTACAGATATGAAAATCTAACATCAATTTCATACCGCACATTTCTGTACGACTTTCAAGCGTTATTCTTCAATTTTTCTTAGTATAACACATAAAAACGGCCTTTGATTATTAAAATATATATTTTTTATATGAAAGCAACTTTAATTTTAAATTAATTAAAGGTTTTCATATAAAAATCACGAAATTTGTATGAATTAAATAAATTTAAAAAAGAGGTATTTATTTATGGAAAAATCATTATGGTCTGTTGATTTTCATTCGCAAGATCTTTCTTTTGGCTCTGGAATAGTAGCCTTTATCGACGATACTGTTGTTGGCGGTGATTTATCCTTTTATTACGTTGGCAAATATTGTGAAAAAAATGATGAATTATCTGCTACAGTAAAAATAACACAATTTTCACCAGGCGTCTCAGTTTTTGGTCCATTAAAAGAATGTACGGTCATTATTACAGGTAAACTAGAAAATAATAAAATTTCTTTTTCAGGGCATGTTGATCAACATCCAGAATTGAAAGTTTCAGCCCATATGGAAAAATTAACAAATATATAAAGATAAACTAAGGTCAACAAAATATTTGGCCTCAATTTTATGGTATAAAAAAGTGTTTAGACTGTTATTTCTTGTTATCTTTATTTATGGATTAAGTTTAACTAAATAAAAAAAGATGCAAGCAAGTATGAATTAATTCACTCAGTTGCATCGTCAAATTTGTAGCACTTATCACCTTTTCTAGCAATGCAGTTAATTCACTGAACGAATTCAAGTTTCTATTACTATAAGCTTAGTTTATGCCATTATCATGTATTTTTGCAATATGCCCAATTTTGCTAAAGGAAGAATGTCCTCCATGGAGAAATATACCAATAAATACATATAAGGAGGTTCCATTTCAATGAAAAAAATTATTAACAATCCTGACCAAGTAGTTGAAGAAATGCTCCAAGGTATCGTAGCCGCTCATCCGAGCATAAAAAGAGTACCGGGGTTTAATGTGCTCGTAAGATCAGTAGCTTCGCCAAAAGTAGGATTGGTAAGTGGCGGCGGTAGTGGCCATGAGCCAGCACATGGTGGCTTTGTAGGAAAAGGAATGCTAGACGGCGCAGTTGCTGGAGCAGTTTTTACTTCACCTACCCCTGATCAAGTGTATGAGGCAATTAAAACTGTAGACCAACAAAAAGGCGTACTCCTTATCATAAAAAACTATACCGGCGATGTCTTGAATTTTGAAATGGCTGGTGAAATCGCTGAAGCTGAAAATATTCAGGTAGAAAGGGTAATTGTCAACGATGATGTGGCTGTAGAAGATAGCACTTGGACAACGGGGCGACGTGGTATCGCTGGTACAATTTTTGTACATAAAATTGCTGGCGCCAAGGCTGAAACAGGCGCTGATCTATCCGACGTAAAACGTATCGCCGAAAAAGTAATCAGCAATGTTCGTTCTATGGGAATGGCACTTGATTCTTGCACAGTTCCATCAGTCGGAAAACCAAGCTTTTCTCTGGACGAAAATCAAGTAGAAATTGGTATAGGAATTCATGGTGAGCCAGGTACACACCGTGAAGAACTAAAAACCGCTGATGAAATCGTCAGCCATCTCATGGATAAAATACTAGGTGATCTAAACCCTGTTAAGGGAGATGAAGTCGCTGTTTTAATAAATGGACTAGGCGCTACTCCTTCTATGGAGCTCTACATTATAAATCTCAAGGTTTCTAAAATTTTAGCAAGTAAAGAAATACAAATTGCAAAAACATATGTAAATAACTATATGACTTCCTTAGATATGGCTGGTTTCTCTATATCCATTTTAAAATTGGATGATGAATTGAAGGAACTTCTCTTCGCACCAGCTGATACACCTGCATTAGTTCAAATTTAAGGAGGATTCCACCATGAGCAAATACATTGCAGCAATCACCGCCGTAGGGCAAGCAATTATAAAAAACAAAGAATATTTGACCGAGCTAGACCGAGAAATCGGAGATGCAGATCATGGCATCAATATGTCCAAAGGATTTGAAGCGGTTATTAATAAAATAAGTAGTTTGGATGAAGATAAGGATATTGGATTTGTATTAAAAACAGTAGCCATGACTCTAATTTCATCCGTAGGTGGTGCATCTGGCCCCCTTTACGGCACAGCTTTTCTCAAAGCGGCTGTTCCAGCTGCCGGAAAAATTGAGATAGATGCCATCACTGCGCAAGCTATGTGGCAAACTGCCATAACTGGCATAAAAGAGCGAGGCAAAGCAAGCCGCGGAGAAAAGACCATGCTTGATTCCCTAGAACCGGCTTTTGAAGCTTTCTCCGAAGGTGTTAAGACTGATAAAACGCTCTTTGAATGCTTAGAACTAGCTTCAGCAGCGGCTCAAAAGGGCGTTGAATATACCAAAACTATTGCTGCAAGCAAAGGTCGCGCTAGTTATCTAGGAGAGCGCAGTATCGGCCATCAAGATCCTGGTGCGACCTCTTCTTCAATTATGATTGCTGCACTTCTTGAATTTTGTCGCACTCAAATGACAGGAGGCGTTTAAGTTGGTAGGTATGGTCATCGTTTCTCACAGTATCAAAGTAGCGGAAGGAATTCGAGATATTACCCAACAAATGGCCAAAGAAGTAAACATTATTGCCGCAGGCGGTACAGATGAGGGCGAAATCGGCACAGATGCCCTAAAAATTCAGGCAGCCATACTTGACGCAAATACCGGGGATGGCGTAATCATCATGGTAGATTTAGGTAGTGCTGTACTAAGTGCAGAAACAGCCCTAGATTTTTTAGATGAAGAACTTCGCAAAGACGTGCGTATTGCTGATGCCCCTATTGTCGAAGGAGCAATTGTCGCCGCAGTTCAAGCATCTACGGGGGCTACACTAAAGGAAGTAATAAATACCGCTAATGAGGCCTACACTCTAAGAAAATTATAAACGACAAAAAGAACCCTAAGTCAAAACTTAGGGTTCTTCTATCATCCAGCCTTTTGAATTAGGCCATCATTATAAAATTCGTTGATTACTTCGTCTAATTGTTGACTAATTTTTAAAACCTCTGGATGTGATATTCCCTTTTCGAGGGCAGTTACATGCATTTTTAGCCGCAAACCCTCAACTCTTTCTCTTAAATACTCCACAACAAACCTCTTTCTTAAAATTTACATGTTAGTTATTTTATTACTAAAACAATACAAATTCTGTCGAAATAAAGGCTTAAAATAAAAATTATTTTTCAAATATGTACAGTTTTCCGTTTTCTGCCTTTCTAAAATCTGGTCCTTTAAAACCACGTTTTACCAGCGCCTTACGCAAAAAGATCATCAAAAAACCGTGGCTTACTATAAGGACATTTTTATCATCCTTTAGAATGAGGTCTTCTACTATATGCTTTACTCTTTCTTTAAATATTAATCTATCTTCTAATTGCGATTTATGTGATAGCATCCATGCCATTCTTCCAAAGATTAACCACATCAATATAGGTAACTTAATATTTATATCTGTAGGTGGACATATAATCAGTTCCCTTAATGCTCGTACCTCAATAATCTGTCCGTCGTAAATTTTTTGAGCCGTTTTTATCGCACGAGGCAAATCACTAGAATAGCACTTATCCCATTTAATCATGTTCGATTCAAGTGTACCATATTTAATATCAGACATTTCATATTCTTGCAACCATTGCCTAAACTGATCTGGAGTCATACATTTACTGATGTTTGGCATTTGGCATTCAACTTCAAAATGTCGTACTAAACCTACTTTCATTTCTAAACCACCTTAATTCTTTCCAAATGAACATGAACCTCTCATATTTTCACTTACTTTACATCTGTCAATACGTCATGCATCACTTGGGTAGGAGCCTCCTGTCCCGTCCACATTTTAAATGCGGCAGCTCCTTGCTCTACTAGCATACTTTTACCGTTCAAAATGACATTGCCATTTTCTTTCGCTTGCGCTAAGAAATTAGTCACGGCAGGAGTATAAATCAAATCATAAGCCAAAGCGTTTTTATTTACACATGACCAATCTATAGGTGGACAAACGTTAATTTGGGGATGCATGCCAAGTGGTGTCGTGTTTACGATAATATCTGCAGTTTTACAACGTTCGGCGTATTTATCATCGTTCCAATCAAGGATTTGAAGTTCAAAGTATTCTTTGAACTGATCACGTAGAGAACTAAGCTTTTCCATGTTGCGACCAACAACAGTTATGTTACTGACCTTTTCGCTAATTAATCCCCAGAGAACTGCTCTTGCCGCACCGCCAGCACCTAGTATTAGCGCATTTTTACCTGTGATTTGGAATTTCATTTCTTTAATTGGCGCGATAAATCCTATATAGTCAGTGTTATAACCTGTCAATTTTCCATCGTTATTAACAACAGTATTTACAGCGCCGATAGCCCTTGCACTTTGATCTATTTCATCAAGATGTTCCATGATAGCGACTTTATGCGGAATAGTTACATTAAAACCTCTAAAATTCAATTTTTTTAATTTGGCAACAGCGGGCTTGATATCTTCTTGCTCTACTGGCATTGCAACATATGTATAGTCTAAGCCTAAAGCTTTAATTACAGCATTGTGCATGTTGGGTGACATAGAGTGTCCTATTGGATAGCCAATGATTCCTAAATTTCTCATTTCATCATTCCTTGTTGTGTAATTTAAAATATTTAATAATTATATCATATCTTATCTAATTTTTAAGTTAAAAAAGTAAAAAGGCGTTTATCTCAAAATTAAAATAAACACCTTTTGTACTAATATTTATATTAAAAGTTGAATTTAATTAAGTTTTAAATCCAACTTAATTATTAGCATCCGTCTGAGACTGTGGCTGAATCTTTGAGTTTTGTAAATTATTATGCCTATCGTCAAAATGTATAACTACTTTACGTTTATCTGAATCCTTTGATGGCGAAGTCTGTGATTGTACTTTAGAAGCCTCTAATACTGTTGCACTAAAACCAACTTGTATCATACCTATCATTGCTAATAACATAATTTTTTTTATTAGATTTCTCATAGAACTTCCGCCTTTATTAATTTATTAGTCTTTACCTAACAAATTAAACTTTACCAGATATTTTTTTGAAATTCTTTTGAAAAAAAAAGATTTCAAATTATACCTCATTTTTATTAATATCTCTATTTAATAAACGAGACATTGTTCCTATTTATAGTAGACAAAACACATGTTACAATCGAGATATGTAAAGCCTTTTACAACTATCTTGATTAATATCGAGATAGTATTTTTTTACTAAAAAATGCCCGGGTTGACATCGAAATCATTTGTATATTCTAATTGTTTATATTTGGTCTATTACAAAATCTAAATTTTGACCACAAATTGCTAATTATATAAAACTAAAGTGAATATGACAAAACTTGAAAAGCGTAACTAAGTACAAACATATACTTCGTTACGCTTAAATTTTAGCTATATGTAATTCTCACGCTAATAACTTAACTATACTATCTATCATCTAGACTCATCATGCCTAGGATTATCGCCTACAATCTTGACAGCTCTACCAATCGCACACATAATATCTACTTCATTATTTTTTTCATATAATGCAAAATTTGTGTAAATAGATCCTTTGTCTGTAGATACATAATGTGGTTTTAAATTGTTTAATGCTAACATAGCAACATCAATACGACATTTATCACATCTACAAATTGTATCATCACTGTTTACTATTTTATCCAAGTGCTTAAATACAAATTCTTCCATGACATTTCTAATCTCCATGATATTAGCTCCTCTTCTAAAACATATTAAATTTCCTTTTTGACACCTATTAACAATATAACAGATATATTTACTATCATACATAAAAACTTTGCATATTTTACAAAAAAAAAGGGGAATTCATACTAAAGTCCTATTTCCCTTTGCTTAAGCTTTCTATTTTTTCAAAAAATGCCGGTCTCATTGCTTTGAGATCGGCATTTTATCATTTCATTACAATTTATTAAAATTTGTTAAAATTTTTATACTTGGCATTGCATTACTTATAGTAGTACTCTTTTTATCATGCACCAACAGTAAGTGTTTTTACGACTACATTAACTTGGTTTACAATCATCCCTGTCATATGTTCAACAGCGATTTTGATTTCACTTTGGATTTCTCCTACTGTTGCAGGAATATTGCTTCCATATTGCATTGTTACCTCCAATGTAACGTCAATCCCTCGATCTTCATCAGATTCACGAATACGTTTGACCCTAACTTGTGAAGTCTTACTGATATTGTCTTTATTAGTTGCAACTTTATCTACGATCGCTGCAATTGCAGAATCATCAATAAGGAGTTTACCATAATAACTAAAAATCGGACGAACAATTGATTTTTCACCCAATCTACGACGTTTTGCCTGCGGTTTTTTAAAGAAAATTTCCAATGGATCAATAAGATAACCTGAAAAATGTGGTTTTAGTTCGATCGTTGGCACTGGAATAATATGCTTACCTTCTTTTATACGGCAATCACGTGCTTTTTCCATTTCCTCTTTGCTTGCAATATCCTCAATCCGAATGATTTTTTTTATCCCAGCTAAGCCTAAGATTTTTGCAATTTTGTGCACCATATTTTCTGAAGTGCCCAAAACCAAAATACGTTTAGGATTGACTTCTTTGAGGGCCTGTTTGACTTCATCAGCATGACCTGGAATAGAAAAAATTGCTCTTCTAACCGCCATAATTTTACTTGCTTCTCTCTTAGCAGAATGCCCGGCAACAATTTTGCCATCTTGAATCAAAATACCATCGTCAATAATTGCATCTGCTTTATATTGATGTGCCACGATTAAAGCTCGGTGACTTTTACCTGTGCCACTTTGACCTACGAGAGCCATAACTTCCATTTCCGACTCCTCCAAGCTATAGATATCATTTTATTTTTAGGTGATCCATACGAATTCATTTTATAAATTGTAATGCATATTCATCATCTACTGTAAATATACCTAATTTATTTGGATAACGCCTAGGAATTGCATGAAAATCGGAACCACCTGTCATCATGATTTGATTTTCCCTAGCAAGATTTTGATATTTTTGTATCTCTTCTTCTGCATGTTTCGGATGATGTACTTCTAAACCGTCAATTCCAGCTTTTATCACTTGCCGTACAATATCGTCATTGCCGACAAGCCCCGGATGCGCAAGCACCGCCTGACCATTTGCATTATGGACTAATTCAATGATTTCCTCAACCGCTAGTTTATAATGCGGTGCATAAGCTGGTCCATCTTTATATAATAATTTTTCAAATGCCTCACCAACGCTTTTAAAAAATCCTTTTTCCACTAAAGCACGTGCAATATGCGCCCTGCCAATAGATTCTGTACTACCTGCAATCTTTAAAACATCTTCTTTACAAATATCATATCCAAGTAATTGTATCTTTTCTATAATCTTATCAAATCTTCGCCAGCGGCAATCTACAATTTCCTGCAATTTTTCTTGCAATACTTTATTTGAAAGATCAATACTTAACCCTAATATATGAACTTCATGCTTGGGCATATGCGCACTAAATTCAATACCAGGAATAATTGTAATTTCCTGATTGGGAAATAACTTACCTTCTTGTAGTTGGAGCAAGCCCTTTACTGTATCATGATCAGTAATCGCAATATAGTGTAACCCCACAGCTATTGCCTCTTGAATTACTTCTCTAGGCGATAACCTTCCATCAGAGGCTGAAGTATGAATGTGCAGATCACTACTCATGTTGATTCTCCAAATCTAATGCCAATTGAATTAAGGTTCGTGTTGCAACACCACTCGCACCTTTCACATTATATCCATAGCTGCTTTTCAAATAAGCAGTGCCGGCAATATCAATATGCACCCAAGGTAGTCCTTTGATGAAGGATTCAATAAACATAGCTGCCGTAATTGTTCCTGCCATACGCCCACCAGTATTTTTCAAATCAGCAATATCGCTTTTAAATTGTTCTTTGTATTCTTCATAATTTGGCAATTGCCACATTTTTTCGCCTGCTGTTTTTGCCGCTTGTAATAATGCATCACGAAGTTTCGTATCATTACTTACAATTCCCGATGCAACATGACCTAATGCTACGACACAGGCCCCTGTGAGCGTCGCTATATCGATAATTTTTGTCGCTCCTAATGTAGTTGCATAGTGAACCGCATCTGCTAGGATCAGACGCCCCTCTGCATCGGTATTATCGATTTCAATGGTAATACCACTCATTGATTTTACTACATCACCAGGTTTTGTTGCATGTCCTGATGGCATATTTTCGCAGCACGGAATCACGGCTAGCAAATTTACCTTGGGTTGTAATTGACCAATGGCTTGCATAGTTGTCAACACTGTCGCTGCCCCAGCCATATCGTCTTTCATTTCTCCCATACTAGCACTTGGTTTTAAAGATATCCCACCACTATCAAAGGTAATCCCCTTACCGACATACGCAATGCTTTCATCACTTGCTTTATTACCATTATATTTTATCGTAATAAATTTAGGTGGTTCATTACTACCTTTTGCTACAGCAAGAAAAGCGCCCATACCCAATTTTTTGATTGTTTCTAGCTCCATGACTTCTACTGTGAAATTATCATAGACCGCCAATTTTTCTGCTTCATGCGCAATATAGGTTGGCGTAACAGTACAAGAAGGATGATTGACTAAATCACGGCAGTAGCAAACGCTCTCGGTAATAGCCATAGTTTTCGTTACGGTTGCCTTAGTAGCATCCACTCGAGTCTGATCTGACTCAACAAGAACAATCTCTTCTAATGGCACATTCTTTTTCGTTGACTTATAAAAATCAAACTGATATGCGCCAAGAGTAACTCCTTCTATAAGAGCTTGTACCGCAATATCATACTCAAAATTATAGTTGAGATTGGTATAAATGCCAATACTTGTTGGATTAATTTTTTTTGTTGCCTGTATCGCTTTGCCAGAAAGATTACGCAATTTATCACTTGTCATTTCACTGCGCTTACCAGAGCCAACAAGAACGACACTTTTTGCTTGCAAAGTTTTCACTATATGCAAGATATGAATCTCACCATAGTTCGTCGCAACCGGATAGTTATTTAAAAATTGTTCAATTTGATCATCCATCGCTTTATTTAAAGTTTTGAGTGGTAAATTATCTTGATTGGTGAAATCACCTTCAAAAACATGTATCATTAAAACATCTTGTGTAAATGCATATTCAATATTATCGGTCACTTTTATTGACATTTGTATCCCTCCAAAGATTATTACTGTTATCATACCATACTCTTGCGGAAAATCAAAAATTTCGAAAAATTTCGTATGTTATATAAATAATAAACCCTGTTCATTTGAACAGGGTTTATTATTTATTTTTTTATCATGATTATCTTGGTTCCACGATTAATTTTATTGCTGTGCGTTCTTCACCATCAATCAAGATATCCGTGAAAGCTGGAATGCATATTAGGTCAACTCCATGAGGAGCAACAAACCCTCTCGCAATCGCTACCGCTTTTACTGCTTGATTTAGCGCGCCTGCACCTATAGCCTGCATTTCTGCACCACCACGTTCTCGGAGCACCCCTGCCAAAGCACCTGCTACAGAATTTGGATTAGATTTCGCTGATACCTTTAAAACTTCCATGATTATTAGTACCCTCCTTTAATATTAAGAAAAAGAACTTATAATAGATTTACAGTATCAATATTCTGTATTTAACAAAAAATTCCTTCTTTTAATTGTTAATAAATTTCAATTTTTCCAATTATTTATAGTCGGAGTTTATTTCATCTTCGCGAATCATAATCCGTTTCACCTTTTGAACCATATTCGTCTGGTCATCAACCATGATCACCAATCCACAAAATACATGGGGTCCACTGGCAATATCAAACTTAACTGGCAGACCCGTTAAGAATTTTTTTACTACCAAATCTTTATCAACGCCCAAAACAGAATTCCACGGACCTACCATTCCTAAATCTGTAATATAAGCAGTTCCTTCTGGTAAAATTCTTTCATCCGAAGTTTGAATGTGGGTATGGGTACCAACCATACAGGTAACTCTGCCATCTAAATACCAACCCATCGCCATTTTTTCCGAGGTAGTTTCCGCGTGAAAATCCAAAAGAATCATATCACATTCCTGTGCTAAAACCCCAAGGATTTCATCTGCTTTACGAAATGGACAATCTAGATCAGGCATAAACGTTCTTCCCGAAATATTCGCAACGCCAATCTTTTTATCATTTACCTCAAAAATGCAATATCCTTTGCCTGGTGTCTCTGGTGGATAATTTGCAGGGCGAATTAAATATGGTTCTTGATCGATAAATTGAAAAATTTCTTTTTTATCCCAAATGTGATTTCCCGAAGTCACAACATCAACACCCGCAGCAACGATTTCATCCAAAACCTTTTTGGTGATCCCTACACCACCAGCAGAGTTCTCACCATTTGCAACTACCATATCCAACTGATATTTTGTTTTCAAGATAGGAATATACTGCGTAACCGCTTGCCTACCTGTCTTACCATATATATCACCAATCATCAGTATATTCAATTCTTAGCCCCCAAAACTATTTATTAAAAACCATAACACGACCTTCTTCGCGTATTCCAATCAAATTAGTCGCCATTTGATTCATTTTCATATTTCCTATCATATTGTCAATAAAATCTTCCTGAAATATACCCTCTTCTTCCGCAGGAGTTGTATTACCATCCGTAACGAGTGACTCTTCAAAATTTTCCTTCATTAACGTACTAATCAAAGCAATTTCGCCCTTTGATAAAGTATCCATATCTCTAACAAAGCTAATAAAAGCAACATTTTCATAACTACTCATTGTAATATCGATTTTATTACTTTTAAACCCTTCTAAGCTATGATAAGTTAATATACTACGAAAAATCGTGTCTTTTACCAATAAGAATTCCTTTTCTGACGGCATTCTATTTAATACAAATGTCATTTTTAACGAATCATTGATTGGCTCAAAATTAAGAGTACCAATTTCCGGATAGCAAACAAGTATAGATACTAATAAATTAATACCGTCAGTATTCAATCTTTCATCTTGTTCTAGTTTCATCATAACCACCATCCAACAAATTAGTATATTGATAGGAATAATAAAAATGTAATTTCAACATAGTATTCCTATTCGATATATCTAATTTAATTCCTTTTAGGCCTTCATATAAAAATATCAAAAACGACCTTGCAATGTACAAGGTCGTTTATTTTGCTAAATTATTTTGCGTAATCCACCGCACGTGTTTCACGGATGACTGTTACACGAATTTGTCCTGGATATTCAAGTTCACTTTCGATTCTCTTCACAATATCACGGGCTAATCCAACAGAGGTAACATCATCAATTTTATCTGGTTTTACCATAATACGAATTTCACGACCTGCTT
>Ga0316600_10000151_pt1 | contig 42613 bp, 35 predicted proteins | sample OWC_soil_day5_CT_FD_207652 | JGI IMG/M metagenome (GOLD analysis project Ga0316600, IMG submission 207652) | Wetland soil microbial communities from Old Woman Creek delta, Ohio, United States - OWC_soil_day5_CT | ecosystem: Environmental > Terrestrial > Soil > Wetlands | place: USA: Ohio... | reverse complement strand
GGTTTCGGCCGGTTGGGCAAGGCAGGCATTGCGGGCCTATACGAGGCCGGGCCTGCAAGCGTTGCGCATGCGCCCGAGAACGATGCAGCCTCCGTACCGGGCGTCGCCGAGGCCTTGCACACCTGAACCTCGGCACCGGCCGCGTACTCGGGCGTCCACGCTCCTGGATGTCAGGTCGCGTCGAGGCCCGCCTGACAGTTGCCGCTCCGTGCGTGTCAATCTCGGCAGTTGGATGTCCGGTTGGGGTACGGCCAGTTCGCACGACAGCGAAGCAGTCATCTGAGCAGCGAGACCGCTCAGTCGCCATCCGGGGGTCAACTGTCCCTCGTATAGCTGCAGCACGGGCCAGCGCCGGCCGCCGAAGCGAACGTCGGCTTGATGGCGCTTACCGTGAGTACCCCCGCCGAAGGCGACCGGCTTCTTACGCTGCATTGCTGACCCCGACGGCGCGGGCGCGAAGGTCAGCAGCGGAGCGCTTTTATGAGTTCAGGGCTATGTGCCAGTGATCGGCGATATCTCAGAAGACCGAGGTGTCCTGCTTCTGCACCCGTCACGCGGGAGTTCAGCCACTGCCCACCGGGCCCTTCGAGACCTTGCTAACACCGGCTTAACCCGGCACCCATAGACTCGGGCGGTTATCGTCATCCGAGCCCCGTCCTCATGCTGAAGATCCTGCGCCGCCTGGCGCTCTGTCTGGCCCCGTTGACCTTCCTCGCGCCGCTGGCGGCGCAGACTCTGCCGCAGGGCATCACCAAAGTGCGCTCGGTCGAGGGCATCGACGAATACCGGCTGGCCAACGGCCTGCAGATCCTGCTGGTGCCCGACGATTCCAAGCCCAGCACGACGGTCAACCTGACCTACCGCGTCGGCTCCAAGCACGAGAACGTCGGCGAGACCGGCATGGCGCATCTGCTGGAGCACATGTTGTTCAAGGGCTCGCCCAAGCACCCGCAGGTGTGGGCCGAATTCACCAAGCGCGGCCTGGCCGCCAACGGCAGCACCAGCTTCGACCGCACCAACTACACCGCCAGCTTCTCGGCCAACGCCGACAACCTGCAGTGGTACCTGGGCTGGCTGGCCGATTCGATGGTCAACAGCCACATCGCGCGCGAAGACCTCGACAGCGAGATGACGGTGGTGCGCAACGAGATGGAAAGCGGCGAAAACCGGCCTAGCCGCATCCTGATCCAGCGCACGATGGCGGCGATGCACGACTGGCACCCCTATGGCCGCTCGGTCATCGGTGCGCGCAGCGATGTCGAGAACGTCGATATCCCGCGGCTGCGCGCCTTCTACAAGCTGTACTACCAGCCCGACAACGCCACGCTCATCGTCTCGGGCAAGTTCGATCCACCGCAGGTGCTCAAGTGGGTGGCCGAGAGCTTCGGCGCGATTCCGAAGCCCACGCGCACGCTGCCGGCGATGTACACGCTGAACCCGGTGCAGGACGGCGAGCGCCAGGTGACGCTGCGGCGCAGCGGCGGCGCGCCGCTGCTGGTGGCCGGCTACCACGTGCCGGCCGGCTCGCAGCCCGACTTTGCGGCGGTCGAGATGCTGGCCCAGGTGCTCGGCGACGTGCCTTCGGGCCGGCTGCACAAGCAGCTGACCGAAAGGCAGCTGGCGTCCAGCACCTTCGCCTTCGCCTGGTCGCTGGCCGACCCGGCGGTGATGTTCGTCGGTGCCGAGCTCGCCCCCGGCCAGGACCTGGACAAGGCGCGCCAGGCGCTGCTCGAGGTGAGCGAGTCGGTCGCCAAGACGCCGATCAGCGACGACGAGCTGCAGCGTGCACGCACGCAGTGGCTCAACGGCTGGGAGCAGAACTTCACCGACCCCGAGAACGTCGGGCTGTCGCTGTCCGAGGCCATCGCGCTGGGTGACTGGCGCCTGTTCTTCCTGGGCCGCGACCAGGTGCGCGACGTCACGCTGGCCGACGTGCAGCGGGTGGCCGAGGCCTACCTGCGGCCTTCAAACCGCACGCTCGGCAGCTATATCCCCACCGACGCGCCGCAGCGTGCGCCGGCGCCGGCCAAGGTGGACGTGGCGCAGGTGCTGCAGCAGTTCAAGCCGCAGGCCGCGGCGGCTGCGGTCGAGGCCTTCGAGGCCACGCCGACCAACATCGACGCGCGCACGCAGCGCTTCGAGTTCGGTGGCCTGAAGGCCGCGGTGCTGGCCAAGCCTACGCGCGGCGCGGCGGCGCAGGCGGTGCTGAGCCTGCGCTTCGGCGACGAGAAGACGCTGTTCGGCCAGGCCGCCGCCGCCGAGGCCGTGGCCCGGCTGCTCGACAAGGGCACGGCCACGCTGTCGCGCCAGCAGGTGCAGGACCGGCTCGATGCGCTGAAGACGCAGATCGCCATCCAGCCCGGCGCGGGGGGGGTCAGCGTCAGCTTGAGCTCGCGCCGCGAACACCTGGCCGACGCCGTGGCGCTGGTGGCCGAGCTGCTGCGCCGCCCGGCCTTCCCGGCCGAGGCCTTCGACGAATACAAGCGCCAGACGCTGACGCGGATCGAGGCGGCGCGCAAGGAGCCCAGCGCGGTGGCTGGCAACGCGCTGGCCAGGCTGGGCAACCCCTACCCGCGCGGCGACGTGCGCTACGCCCGTACGTTCGACGAGCAGATCCAGGACCTGAACGCGCTGACGCTGGACCAGGTGCGCGCCTTCCATGCCCGCTTCTATGGTGCGCGCTTCGCGCAGTTCGGCGCCGCCGGCGACATCGACCTGCATCCGCTGCAACAGGCCTTGCGCGCGGGTTTTGGCGACTGGGCTGCCGGCGAGCCCTTCACGCGCGTGCCGCAGCCGCTGCTGGCCGCCAAGGGCGAGACGCTGCTTCTTGCCACGCCCGACAAGCAGAACGCCGACCTGCGCGCACGGTTGCCCGTGGCGCTGTCCGACACCGATGCCGACTACCCGGCGCTGACGCTGGCCAACCACCTGCTCGGCAGCGGCGGCAGCTCGCGGCTGTGGACGCGCATCCGCGAGACCGAAGGCCTGTCCTACAGCGTGTACAGCCAGATCGCCTGGAACAACTTCGAACCCAATTCCAACTGGTTGGCCGGCGCCATCTTCGCGCCGCAGAACCGCGCCAAGGTGGAGACCGCGCTGCGCGAGGAACTGGCGCGAGCGCTGAAGGACGGTTTCAGCGCCAAGGAACTGGACGCCGCGCGCAACGGGCTGCTCAGCTTCCGCCGCCTGTCGCGTGCGCAGGACGACGTGCTGGCCTCGGCGCTGGCCTCCAACCTGTACCTGGGTCGCACGTTCGAGATCTCGGCGCGGGTGGACGCCGCGCTGGCCGCGGCCACGCCCGAGCAGGTGAACGCGGCGCTGCGCAAGTACCTCAAGCCCGAGGCCATCGACATGGTGTTCGCCGGCGACTTCAAGCCCTGAGGACGGCGTACTCGTCTGGCATCATCGGCCGCTCCTGGATCGGAGCCGCCTCGATGATCTCGTCCGAACCGCATATCACGCGTTACCAGCGCTGGCTGCGCGAGCAGCGCGGCCTGTCCTTCGACAGCTACGACGCGCTGTGGCGCTGGTCGGTCAGCGACCTGTCGGCGTTCTGGGCATCGATCTGGGACTTCTTCGGCATTGCATCGCCCACGCCGCACGCGTGCGTGCTGCGCGAGCCGGTGATGCCCGGCGCGACATGGTTTCCCGGTGCACAGCTCAACTACGTGCAGCACCTGTTCAGTCATGCCGAGGCCAGCCATGCGGCCGGCCATCCGGCGATCGTGTTCTGCGACGAGGCGCTGCTGGCGCGCGGCGAACTGCGTGAAGTGAGCTGGCCCGACCTGCGCCGCCAGGTGGCCGCCTGCACGGCCGCGTTCGAGGCCATGGGAGTGCAGCGCGGCGACCGGGTCTGCGCGGTCATGCCCAACGTGCCGGAGACCATCGTCGCCTTCCTGGCCTGCGCCAGCCTGGGTGCGATCTGGTCGGTGTGCTCGCCCGACATGGGGCCGGTGGCGGTGCTCGACCGCTTCCGCCAGATCGAACCCAAGCTGCTGGTGGCCTGCGACGGCTACCGCTACGCCGGCGCCGCGCACGACCGGCGCGAGCTGCTCGCGCAGTTGCTCGCCGAGCTGCCCAGCGTGCGCCATGTGCTGCTGTGGCGCAACCTCGGCCTCGATGTGGAGCTGGCCGGGCCCGGCCGCCAGGCGCACGACCTGGCCGCCACGCTGGCCGGCGATGCGCCTTTCGCCCCCGCATGGCTGCCCTTCGACCACCCGTTGTGGGTGGTCTATTCCAGCGGCACCACCGGGCTGCCCAAGCCCATCGTGCACGGCCACGGCGGCGTCATGGTCGAGGCGCTGAAGATGGGCGCGCTGCACAACGATGTCGGCCCGAGCGTGATGCGCGGCGACCGCTTCCATTGGTATTCGAGCACCGGCTGGATCATGTGGAACAGCCAGGTCGGCGTGCTGCTGGGCGGCACCACCATCTGCATCTTCGACGGCAGCCCGGCCGGGCCGCATGGCGCGCCGGACTGGTCCACGCTGTGGCGCTTTGCCGCTCTGGCGCGCTGCACCTTCTTCGGCGCCGGTGCGGCCTTTTTTGCCTCGTGCCTGAAGGTCGGGGTCGAACCGCAGGCCGTGGCCGATCTGTCGTCGCTGCGCGCGGTGGGTTCCACCGGCTCGCCGCTGTCGGCCGAGGGCTACCGCTGGGTCTGGGACAAGCTGCCCAAGGTGAACGGCCAGGACATCTGGCTCACGCCGATCAGCGGCGGCACCGATTTCGCCGGGGCCTTCGTCGGTGGGCTGCCCACGCTGCCGGTAATCGAAGGCGAGATGCAGTGCCGCTGCCTGGGCGCAAGCGTCGAGGCCTGGTCCGCGCCCGACGAGCACGGCGTCGGCCGGCCGTTGATCGACGAAGTCGGCGAGCTGGTGTGCACCAAGCCGATGCCGTCGATGCCGCTGTACTTCTGGGGCGACGCTGACGGCAAGCGCTATCGCGACAGCTACTTCGACATGTACCCCGGCGTCTGGCGCCACGGCGACTGGATCAAGATCACACCGCGCGGCGGCGCCATCATCTACGGCCGCAGCGACGCCACCATCAACCGCCACGGCATCCGCATGGGCACCTCGGAGCTTTACCGTGCGGTGGAAGCCCTGCCCGAGGTGCTGGACAGCCTGGTGGTGGACCTGGAATACCTGGGCCGCGAAAGCTGGATGCCGCTGTTCGTGGTGCTGCGCGACGGCAGCACGCTGGACGAGGCGCTGACCAAGCGCATCAAGCAGGTCATCCGCGAGGCGCTGTCCGCGCGCCATGTGCCGAACGACGTGTTCCAGGTCAGCGCCGTCCCGCGCACGCTGTCCGGCAAGAAGATGGAGCTGCCGGTGAAGAAGCTGCTGATGGGCGCCAGCCCCGACGCCGTGCTCAAGCGCGACGCGATGGCCAATGCCGACTGCGTGGACTGGTTCGTGCAACTGGCCGCCTCTCGCGCGGCCGGCCACGCCTGATCAGGCGCTGGCGAACTGCACGATCTGCCCGGCCGGCCGCGCGCCGGCCACGCGTGCCACTTCGCGGCCGTGCTGCAGCTTGACCAGCGTGGGGATGCTGCGGATGCCGAAGCGCGAGGCGGTGCGCGGGTTGTCGTCGCTGTTCACCTTGACCAGCAGCGCCCGGCCCTTCAACGTACCGGCAGCTTGCTCGAACTGCGGCGCCATCTGCCGGCATGGGCCACACCAAGGCGCCCAGAAATCCACCACCACCGGCAGGTCACTGTGATCGACCACCTTGTCGAAGTTGTCGTCGCTCAGCTCCACCGGATGGCCGTCGAGCAGGGCTTGGCCGCAGCGGCCGCACACCGGGTCGTCACCCAGCCGGGCAGTGGGAATGCGATTGGTGGCGCCGCAATGGGGACAGGCGACATGGGAGGTGGTGTTGTCGTTCATTTTCTGGACATGGGTGCGCTCGCGGCCATCTCAAGGGGCGGGGAATGATCGTCGCAGCAAAGACGTCGATCCATCGGATGAATCCGGCCCCCCAGCGCTGCAGTCGCCCGGGCAGCGAGCGCCACCGCAGCTGGTGGGTGCGGAGCGGTTCAGCCATGTCGACATGGCCGCGGGGCTGCACATCCTGGTGGGCACGGGGATGTCGCGCGTGTGCCGTGCGCGAACCACGCTGCGCGGCCTGCTCGGCGGCCCCGCAAAGCCGGCTGTCGCTACGGCGGGTGCGCCCGCCGCCTCGCGCTGACCCGACTCCTAGAATCGGGCCATGCCCGAAGCTACCGTCGCCGCTGGCGCCATGTCTCGCGCGGCGGCGCTGCGGCGCTTGGCCGTGGTGCTGGTGCTGGGCTTCGCGTCAGGCCTGCCACTGGCGCTGACCGGACAGGCGATGCAGGCCTGGCTCAGCATGGAAGGGCTGGACGTGGCGACCATCGGCTTTCTGAGCCTGGTCGGCCTGCCCTACACCTTCAAGTTCCTGTGGGCGCCGCTGATGGACCGCTTCGACCTGCCCTGGCTTGGGCGGAGGCGCGGCTGGCTGGTGCTGACACAACTGGCGCTGGGCGGCACGCTCTTGCTGCTGGCTGCGACGTCGCCCAGCAGCGCGACACGTGCCTTCGCGCTGCTGGCGGTGGCGGTGGCCTTCATGTCGGCCTCGCAGGACGTGGTCATCGACGCCTACCGCACCGACCTGCTGCGCCCGCGCGAGCGTGGCCTGGGCTCCTCGCTCAACGTCATGGGCTATCGGCTGGCGATGATCCTGTCGGGCGGCATCGCGCTGATCTGGACCGACCCCAACCAGGGCGGTGGCTGGGACTGGCCGATGGTCTACCGCTTCATGGCCGCGCTGATGTTCGGCGCAGCGGTGCTCTCGGCCATCGCCCTGCCCAAGGTGCCGATGCCCGAGATCAAGCCCACCGCGGCGCGCCACGACGTGTTCGGCTTCCTGGCGGTGCTGGCGGCGGTGGCGGTGGGCTACCTCGTCAGCGACCGGCTGGCGCCGCCGCTGGCGCAAGCGCTGCTCGGCCCGCTGCTCGAAGGTGCGGCGCTCAGCGATACGCTGAAAGTGCGCTGGGAGAACCTGCTGGCGCTGCTGCTGGGCATCGGCTTCACGTTGCCACTGGCCGCCTGGGCAGCGCGCAAGGCGCGCTTCGAGACGTTGCTCGGCGGCCTGTCCAGCTACTTCAGCCAGCCCGGTGCCGCAGCCTTCCTGGCCTTCATCGTGCTGTACAAGCTGGGCGACGCCTTCGCCGGGTCGCTGATGACACCCTTCCTGCTGAAGAGCATGGCCTTCAGCCCGGCCGAGGTGGGCGTGGTCAACAAGATCATCGGCCTGTGGCTGACCATCGGCGGTGCGCTGCTCGGCGGACTGCTGATGCTGCGGCTGGGCTTGTGGCGCTCGCTGTTGCTCTTCGGCATCCTGCAGATGGCCAGCAACCTGGGCTTCTGGTGGCTGGCGGTCAGCGGCAAAGGGCTGATGCCGGGGCTGGTGCTGCCGGCCTTCGACCTGGGCTTCGTGCAGCTGGCCCAGCCCACGCCGGTGGATGGCGGGCTGCTGATGGTGATCGCCTTCGAGAACCTGTCCGGCGGCATGGGCACGGCGGCCTTTGTCGCGTTCCTGATGAGCCTGTGCAACCAGCGCTTCACCGCCACGCAGTACGCGTTGCTCAGCGCCTTCGCCTCGGTCGGCCGGGTTTGGGTCGGCCCGCTTGCCGGCGTGCTGGCGGAGTCGATCGGCTGGCCGGTCTTCTTCATCGTCAGCACCGTGGCCGCGCTGCCGGCCCTGTGGATGCTGTGGTGGATGCGCGCAAGCGTGCGCGCACTGGAAGTCGACCCGGCCACGGCCGGCGCCAGCGACGACTGACATTTTGTTAGGCTGGCGGCCCGGGGAACCGGACAGCCGCCCGCGCATCGCAGCACGCCATGGACACTGCCTTCGTCACCGACGCCGACCTGCCGCCTTGGATGCATGCCCGCGGCTGCAGCTGCGGCGTGCACCGCCGCCGCCGGCTGTCGCTGGGCCTGCTGGGCCTGGGCGCGGCAGGCACGTGGCCGGCCTGGGCTGCCGGCGAGGGCGTGGACGTGGGCAAGAGCTCGCGTTTCGCCAAGCTGGTGCCGGCCGAGCAGGTGGAGCAGGCGGCCGCGCAGCAGTTCGTGCAGATGCAGGGACAGGCGCGGCAGCAGCGCGCGCTGGCACCCGACGATCACCCGCAGCTGCTGCGGCTGCGCTACATCGCCAAGCGGCTGATTCCGTATACGCCGCCGTGGAACCCGCGCGCGAAAAAGTGGAAGTGGGAGGTGATCCTGATCGGCAGCCAGCAGATCAACGCCTTCTGCATGCCCGGTGGCAAGATTGCCTTCTTCTGGGGCATCCTGTCGCGGCTGCAGCTCAATGACGATGAGGTGGCCATGATCATGGGCCATGAGATGGCCCATGCGCTGCGCGAGCATGCGCGCGAGCGCATGGGCAAGAGCTTCGCCACGCGCGGCGCGCTCGAGCTGGGCTCGGCGCTGCTCGGCCTGGGCAACACCGGCCGGCTGGTGGCAGGCATGGGCGAGCAGATGCTGAGCCTGGTGTTCAGCCGCGACGACGAATCCGAGGCCGACCTGGTGGGCATGGAGCTGGCCGCCCGGGCCGGCTACAACCCGGCGGCTGGCGTCACGCTGTGGCAGAAGATGGGCGCGGTCAGCAAGGGTGCGCCGCCGGAGTTCCTGTCCACCCACCCGTCGGGGCCGACGCGCATCAAGGACATCGAAGCCAACCTGCCCAAGGTGGAAGGGCTGTACGCGCGCGCGCCGAGGCCGCAGCGGCGCTTCGAGCCGCCGCCCCAGGGCGGAAACGACCCCAAACGCTGAGGCCTCCTGGAGGCCGGCTCTGTGGCGATGGCGCCATGGCGGCGCGCTGTCCTTCTTGTTGCAGCACGCGCTTGTCCACCAGAATCGGGATGACAGCACGTCAACACCCGATCAGCATGTCCCAGCCCATCGACGATGACGCGGAATGGCCACAGCTGAGGCGTGAACGCCGCGCCATCGTGGTGGTGGATGTCGTCGAGTCGGTTCGATTGATGCAGGCGGATGAGGCCGGTGTCATCGATCGCTGGCGGCGGTTTGTGAATCTGGTGCGCACCCAGGTGTTGCCGGCACATGCCGGCCGGATGGTGAAGAGCCTGGGCGATGGGCTGTTGCTGGAGTTCGCCACCGTGCCACCGGCCGTGCAGGCTGCGATCGACATCCAGGCCGCCATTGGGCGGCACAACGGCGATCGACCCGACGGCGACTGCATCAAGCTGCGCATCGGTGTCCACTTTGCCGAAGTGACGAGCGACGAGCATGACATCTACGGCACCGGCGTGAACCTCGCGGCGCGTCTGACCACGCTGGCGGGACCTGGCGAGATCGTCGTGTCCGCGGAAACGCGCGACGCCCTGGCCGACGGTCTGGACGCCTCGGTGGAGGACCTGGGCGATTGCTACATGAAGCACATCGACGCTCCGGTGCGCGCGTTCCGCGTCGGTCCAGCCGGGCCCCTGCCCGTGATCGCGCCGTCCGCACCCGAGCCGGGCCCGACCCGGCCCACCGTGGCCGTCATCCCGTTGGGACTGCTGGGCCAGGAGGCGGGCCACCAGCTGATCGGCGATGCGCTGGCCGACGAGATCATTGCGGCGCTGTCGAAGACCCAGGCCCTGAACGTCATCTCGCGCATGTCGACCACGGTGTTCAAGGGCCGGCCCGACACGCCCGCGCAGATCGCCACGCACCTCGGTGCGAACTACCTGATCTCGGGCAGCGTCCAGGTCTCGGGACACCAGCTCAAGGTGATGATCGAGCTGGTCGAAGCGCCCGGCGGACGCATCGTCTGGGCCGATCGTCTGCTGGGCGATCTGCGCGCCGTGTGGGCCGCCGAGGACAGCATGATCGCGACCATCGTTTCCGAGGTCAGCGCGGCGATCATGCAGCACGAGCTGGGGCGTGCGTCGTCGCATGCGTTGCCCACCGTCAAGAGCTACAGCCTGCTGCTCGGCGCGATCGCCCTGATGCACCGCAGCTCGCCGGCCGAGTTCGATACCTCGAAGGCGATGCTGGACCACCTGATCGACCGCGACCGCCGTCATGCCAGGCCCTACGCCTGGCTGGCCAACTGGCATGCGCTGCGCGTGACACAGAACCGGTCGAACGCGCCGCAGGTGGACGTCCAGTTGGCGTTCGAACACGCGCAACGCGCGCTCGATCGCGATCCGCAATGTGCTCTGGCGCTGGCCATCGACGGCGTGCTGCAGCTCAACCTGCGCAAGGACGTCGCCACCGCCAGGCAGCGGCTCGATGCCGCGCTGGAGTCAAACCCGAACGAATCACTGGCCTGGCTGTTCCGCGGCATCCTGCATGGCTTTGCCGCCGAAGGCGTTCCGGCCGAGCAGGCCAGTGCACGTGCGCTGATGCTGTCGCCAATCGATCCGATGCGTCACTACTACGACTCGCTCGCCGCCTCGGCCGCTCTTGGCGCGGGCCACTATGCGCGCGCGATCGAGCTGGCCGAACGCTCGCTGCGCGCCAACCGCATGCACCCATCGACCTATCGCGCGCTGGCCATCGCGCAGTCGATGTCCGGGCACATGGACCAGGCGCGGCGCAGCGTGTCCAGTCTGCTGGCATTGACGCCGGGCTACACCGCAAGCCAGTTCCGTGTGGTCTCCGGTTTCAGCGCGGGGCCGCTCGGGCAAGTGTTCGGGGATGCGCTGGTGGCCGCCGGGCTGCCCGAGTAGCAGAACCGGCCCTGGAAGGAGGAAAAGGCGATGGCAGGCGAAATGGGGGCGATGGGTGCCATGGGTGCCATGGGCGCGATGGGCGCAGGGGCATCCGCGGTGCCGGACGAGGGGCTGATGCTGGCCGACGCCCTGATCAAGACACGCGGCGCGCTCGCCGATGCGCCTCCCATCCCGACGCTGGACCCGTTGATGCCGGGCATCGACCAGGCGACTTCGATGACGCAATGGGCGCCCTTCGTGCGTCAGCATGTGCTGCTGTTCGACCTGATCGCGGCGCTCCATTTCGAGACCAACGACAAAGTGGCCGGGCTCCAGCACCGCAGTCCCGCCACGAACGATGCACCTCCGGGCCTGTACCCGATCGCCGCGATGTGGCGGCCTTCGTCGGATGTCTTCAAGGCGCAGGTGCAACTCGTCGATGTCTGGGCCGATCTGCGCGAAGAGCGCACCAGCGAAATCCTCAGCCAGCTGACGCCGCAATTCGCCTACTGGAACGCCGTGGCCAGCCTGAACCTCGAGCGGCGGCCGAAGACGCTGGAGTTGATGTGGCTGGCGCTGGCCTTCGCCTCCTTCGTCGAAATGCGCTTCAAACATGCACTGGCCTGTCCGCGGCCGGCGGAGTACTCACCACACATTCAGCCGATCATCGCCACGCCGCTGCACGGCAGCCTGCCCAGCGGCCATGCCACCGAAGCCTTCATGGTCGTGCACCTCATCGAAAAACTGCTGCCGCATGGCGCGTCGCTGCGCCAGCCACTGCAGCGGCTGGCGGCACGCACCTCGATCAACCGCACCGTCGCCGGCGTGCACTTCCCGATCGACAGCATTGCCGGGCAGATGCTCGGCCGGACACTGGGCGAGTATCTGGTCTGGAAGTGCCTCCGCGGTCCACGATCCGTTGCGCCGAACGTGCCTGCGCCCCTCGACAGTGACCACTGGCGCTCGCGCGTTTTTGATGCACAAGAAAACGGCGCGCTCGACTTCCTGCCGGAACACGAAGTAGTCAAAGGCGAGGTCGTGAGCGGTCCGCCGCCCGTGCCGGAAGGCGCGGCACCCAGCGCGCTGAGCTGGCTTTGGGACCAGGCCCGTGCCGAGTGGCCCCATGCCTGAGCAGGCTCCGGCCCGCGACCCGTACCTGTACTGGGCCAAGCACACGGGTTGGCGCCACGTCCTGCGCGAGCCCGGGACCGGGCAACTGGCGGTGGCGATCGAATGCCTTGGCAGTGTTGGCGACCTGGTGCATGAGGCACTGCCGGGAGTCGAAATTGCGGAGCACTATGGGCAACTCAGCGTCGTCGACCCGAAATCCATCCGCTACTGCACCGCGCTGATTGACCCGGACGCGCTGGCGACGCTGGAAACGCGAGTCAAGCGGCTCAAGCTCGGCATGGCGGTGGCCCGCCATCGCGGGCCGGCAAGGGAAGCACCCGCGTCGAAGTGCCGTACCAAGGTGGTGATCGGCCTGATCGATGATTTCGTGGCCTATGCGCACCCGCGCTTTCGCGACGCGGAAGGCGGATCGCGCGTGCGCCATGTCTGGAGCCAGGACGCCGCGCGGCCCGCTTGCACCGTCGCCTCGAATTGGCAGACCTGCGCCGATTTTCCCTATGGCTACGAACTCGACACGCACGCCTGCGCGCGCGAGGGCGTGGCGCTGCGTGACACCTATCCGCCAGTCCTGCGCCGCTGGACCCACGGCACCCATGTCGCCGACCTGGCTGCAGGGGGCAACGCGGTGCCTGACGAGGAAGCCTTGCCCGACATCGTCGCCGTGCACCTGCCGCGGCGTGGCGTGGCGGACACCTCGGGCAGCGCGCTGAAGATGCAGGTGCTCGACGCACTGCACTACATCGTCGAGCGTGCCGGGCCCGAGGCGTCGGTGGTGGTCAACCTGAGTTACGGCACGATGGCCGGGCCGCACGACGGGCAAACGATCCTCGAGCAGGCCATCGACGAGTTGGTGGCACTGCGACAGGGCCGGCTGTGGGTGGTCGTCCCCGCCGGCAACAGCCGCGAGGCGCGCTGCCATGCCGTGGTCAAGCTGAACAAGTCGAGGAAGACGGCCAGACTGCGCTGGAAGCTGCTGCCCGACGACGCCACGCCCAGCTGGCTCGAAATCTGGTTGCCTGAGGCCGCCGCAGTCGAGGTGAAGCTCCGTGATCCAGGCGGAACCTGCCGCGTCCGCTGCGTGAAGGGCGAAATGCTCGCAGCGCCGGCACAGGGTGCGCTGCACGGTGGCTGTGGCGTGATCTATCTCGACCGGGTGTCCGACAGCCCCGACAACGGCACCATGATCCTGGTCGCCCTGGCGCCCACGGTCTCGACGGATCCAAGCGTGCCGACCGCAGCCGCAGGGGTCTGGACGGTCGAGCTCAGACACGACGGGCAAGCCGATCTCGGTGAGATCCATGCCTGGATCGAACGCGACGACACGCCCTTCGGTCATCCGACGCGGGGCCGCCAGTCGTACTTCGTCGACCCGAAATATGAAGCCGCAGGCCAGCGCCCGGAACCGGCGGCCGACAGCGCCCAGGCTTATGTCAAGCGAAGAGGCGCGTTCAACTCCATCGCGACCGGCGCTAGGACCCTCGTGGCCGGCGCCTATGTCGGGCAGAGCAACAAAGTGGCGCGCTACTCGGGCGGCGGACCGACGCGCCGCCCTGCAAGGCTGGGGCCGTCGCTGCTGGCGCGCGGCGATGAAAGCCCGACCTTGCATGGCCTGCTTGCGGCCGGCACAGGCGCCGCTGACCGCGTGCGCATGAACGGCACCAGTGTCGCGGCACCACAGGTCGCGCGCCAGGTCGCTCAGATACTCAACGAGGTCGGCGCGGCGTTGCGAGGGGGGCTGGATACCGAAGACATGCTGCGGCGCCTGGCCGAACGATTGTCGGCGCCGCCACCGGGCGCCAAGCCAGGTCTGCCGGACCCCGAACGCGAAGGCCTCGGGCGCCTGCCGGTACGCTGAAGTCCGCTCACCAGCGCGCCGGCAGCGGCCGCAGCAGCCACAAGCGGTGCTCGGCCAGGCGCACGTAGCCACCCGCCGCCAGGTCCTTCAACAGCCGGCTGATCATCTCGCGCGAACAGCCCAGGCGATGGGCCATCTCCTGCTGCGTCAGCTTCTCGCCGACCACGGGCGTGCCGTCGGCCTGCGCCACGGCAAGTGAATTCAGCAGCAACACCAGCCGCCCATAGACATCGTTCAGCGCCAGCTGCTTGGCGCTCAGCGTGGCCGCGCGGGCCCGGCGGATGACCTTGGCGATCAGCTCGAAGGCAAACTCCGGATGCTCGGCAATGTGCCGCTCCAGCGTCGTGCGCGTGATCACCACGCAGCTGCTGGCCTCGAGCGTGATGACGTTGGCCGAGCGCGGGCCGCCGTCCAGGCTCATCTCGCCCAGGTATTCGCCGGGGCCGTAGACGCCGTAGGTGATCTCGCGGCCCTTGTCGCCGCTGGCATAGCTGCGCAGCCGGCCGGCCAGGATCAGGTACAGCGTGTCGCCATGGTCGCCTTCCTCGATCAGCAGGGTGTTCTTGCGATAGCGCCGCACCTCGCCGCGGCGGGCCAGCGCGCGCAGCGCTTCGCTCAGCGCCGGCAGGTGTGCGAGTTCGGCGGGCGGCGGCGGGTTCGACATGGCCCCGCATGGTGCCATGCCCTGCCGGCGGCGCGCATCGGCGCCGCCCCAGCGTCAGGCCGCCTGCAGTGCGCTGCCCTCGCCCTGGCCGCGCAGCGCACCGACCAGCGGCGGCAACACCGCCACCTGCCGCACCAGCGCGCCGATGCTGTCGGAGCGCGTCTTCGAGCGGATGCTGCCGATCTGCGAACGGATGGTGGAGATGCCGACGCCGTGGCGCGTGGCGATGTCGATCGGCTGCAGGCCTTCGCTCAACGCCTCGAGCACCCGGGTTTCGGCCAAGGTCAGGTCGTGGCTGCGGGCGAACCAGTGCACGCCCAAGCCTCCGCACATCTGGCGCTTGCCCATCGACAGCTGCGTCGCGGCCTGGCCATCGGGACCGTCGGTGCGCAACGGCACCACCGCCACCGCCACGCGGTGCCCGTTCTGGCCCAGCATCAGCAGCCGGCGCAAGCCGCGCTGCGTGGCCGCCTGCAGCGCGTCGTGCAGGCGCACCACGTCGGCCGCATCCCGTGCGCGCAGCTGCCGCCCCAGCAGCTGCAGCGGGTGCTGGGCATCGAGTTCGCAGCGCGCCGCATGGTTGAGGTGCAGCACCTGCGCGTCGCTGCCGAGCAGCAGCACGCCGTAGTCGATTTCGTCCAGCATCAGCTCGTACCAGCGCGCCAGCGGCGGCAAGTCCGGGTCCAGAGGGGTCCCCGGCGGCGTTCCCGCCAGCCTTTGAGAGTCCCAGAGGATCGGCTTCAGGCCCAGGGCCTGGGTGTGCATGTCCAGCATGGTGAATACCCCTACGTGTGTCGAGGGTCGGCGGACGGGCCGGCCTCGGCACACAAAGAGTAGGGATCCACCTGCGTCGCAGGTTGTGAATCTGCGGCCGCGCGCCTGTGACTTATTCACGGGCCGCGAGGCGGCCCCGGGTTCAGACGCCCGCCGCCTCGATCTCGCCGAAGGCGTGGTTGAGCCACAGCTTCAGTCGCTGGCGCTCCATCAGCCCGAGCTTGGCGCCGTTGCCGTTGGCGGCGTTCTTGGCCGCCCAGAAGCTGCTGTTGGCGGCGTCGATCTTCTGTACCACGGCGTCGTGCAGTCGCTTGATGTTCACCACCTTGGCGTCCAGGCCGAGCGCGCGTTCCAGCTCGCCGGACTGCTCCAGCTGGCTGAAGTCGTCGCCGCGCAGCTGGTTGCGCACCAGCACGTAGCGCAGGCGGTGGCCGAAGCGGTCGAGCAGCTTCTTCAGCAGGTCCACCGAATCGCGGCCGGAATCCATCACGTGCCAGTAGTGGATGGCCAGGCCGGAGACGTCGGCCAGGTCGAGCACGCCGGATTCGTCCATCCACCTGGACAACGGATCGTGGGTCTGCGCCGCCAGGTCGACCAGCACGCGCCGGCCCGGCTGGTCGATGCTGGATTCGATGATCGTGTCCAGCGCCTCGTAGCGGTCGACCAGCACGGGCGAGGCATAACCGGCGTAGAAGCGCATCAGCGAACCGTGCGAGCGGTCGGTGTCGAAGCCCAGGAAGGGAATGTCGTGGTCGATGAAGTACTGCGCCAGCAGCCGTGACACCAGCGACTTGCCGACGCCGCCCTTTTCGCCGCCAATCAGGTGCACATGCGCCTGGGGCGTGGCCTCGAGGGTGGGGATTTCGCTCATGGTCGGGTTCCGTTGGGGGGCTTGTGCGGGATTGTCCACCCAGCAAACCTCAGGCCAGCACGCGCAGCAGCCAGCGGTTCAGGTCGACGATCTCGTCCATGCACACCGAATGCGGCATCGCGTACTCGTGCCACTCGACCGGGTAGCCCATCGCGACCAGCGCATCGCGCGAGGTCAACGCGCGGTCGATGGCGATCATCGGGTCCTCGCGGCCGTGGGCCAGGAAGATCGGCACATCGGCATTGGCCGCCGAGCGCTCGGCCGCGGTGCTGGCGGCCAGCGGCAGGTAGCCCGACAGGCCCACCAGGCCGGCCAGCCGTTCGGCATGGCGCAGCCCGGTCAGCAGCGTCATCGCGCAACCCTGCGAGAAGCCCATCAGCACGATGCGCGAGGCCGGCACGCCGCGCTGGCGCTCGCGCTCGATCAGCGCCTCGATCAGCGCCTGGGATTCGCGCAGCCCGGCCTCGTCCTCGCGCCGCGCCTGCGGCGTGCCGGCGATGTCGTACCAGGCGCGCATGACGTAGCCGCCATTCATCGTCACCGGGCGCATCGGCGCATGCGGAAAGACGAAACGTGCCCCACTCACCGCCCGCAGGTCCAGCTCCTGGGCGATGGGCACGAAGTCGTGGCCGTCGGCGCCCAGGCCGTGCAGCACGATCAGGCTGGCGCCGGGCGCGTCCCCGCTCTGCATCTCGATGCACTCGAGGCTCATGGGTTGCTCCGGGTGAAACGCGCAAGGATGCCGGCAAACTGTCCTGGCCACGCGGCCAGCGCGGCCTCGTCGCCCTTGAAGACGCTGTTCAGGAAGGCCAGCGACAGCACGCGCGTGGCCGCCTTGACCTGCAGGTTCAGCTGCACGCCGCCGGTGCCGGCGCGGTCGGTGAACATGCTGTGCGAGCCGCCGTTGAACACCGCCAGCGTCTTGCGCGCGCTGCCGGTGGCGTCGAACACCGCCACGCGGTCGTCGGCGCCGGAGTAGTAGCCGGGGATGCGGATGACGTCGTCGGTGGCGGTGACATGCAGGCTGGGTACGCGCACCGGCCCCAGGATCTGCTGCGGCGAGGCCTCGCCGTAGAAGGGCGGGGCCGACAGCACGATCACCGCCTTGATGCGTGGGTCGCGCAGCTCCAGCAGCGTGCCGTTGCGCTGCACCGTGGCGCCGGCCGCCAGCAAGGTGGTGTTGGCGCCGTAGGAATGGCCGGCCGCGACGATGCGCTGGCCGTCCAGGCGTGGCGCCAGCTCGCTGCTCAGCAACTGGTCGAGCGCGAAGCTCAGGTCGCGCACGCGGGCCACCGCTTCGGCCTCCTGTGCCGCACCCTGCAGCCGCGCCACCAGCTCGAAGGGGTTGCCGAGCCACAGATTTCGGTCGCTGCCCACGTGCTGCAGGTGCAGGCTGGCAAAACCCTGGGTGGCCCAGTAGCGGCCCAGGTAGCTGTAGCCGGCGCGCGAGCCGCCGATGCCGTGCGAGAACACCACCAGCGGCACCGGCTGGTCGGGACGGGCCGCATCGGGCAGGTACAGCCGCACCGGCACCTGGCGCTGGCGTGCCGCGTCCTGCCACTCGTAGTCGCGGGTGCTGTACCCGGCGCTGGCCGTGGGCGCCGGCGTGGTCGCGCTCGCGGTCTCCTGGCTGCGTGCCGGCACGGCCAGCAGCGCGGCGCACAGCGCCAGCAGCAGCGGCGCAGCGCGCAGCCCGGGCAGGGCCGGAGAAGGGGGGCGGTGTCGCATCGAGGGCGTCCTTCAGTGCATGTCGGCCGGGCCGGGCGCCGCGCCGGCGGCGGCGGGTTGGGCTGGGCGCTTGCGGTGCAGCCAGCTGTTGATCTTCAGTACCGCATCGTCCACATAGGTGAAGACCACCGGGATCACCAGCAGGCTCAGGAAGGTGGAGGTGATGAGCCCGCCGATGACGACGATGGCCATCGGCGAGCGGAAGCTCGGATCCACGCCCAGGCCGAGGGCGATCGGCAGCATGCCCGCGCCCATGGCGATGGTGGTCATGACGATCGGCCGCGCGCGCTTGTGGCAGGCGTCGAGCAGTGCTTCCATGCGCGTCATGCCGTGTTCGCGCCGCGCCATGATGGCGTACTCCACCAGCAGGATCGAGTTCTTCGTGGCAATGCCCATCAGCATGATCAGGCCGATCATCGACGGCATCGAGATGGCCGTGTGCGTGACGAACAGCGCCAGGAAGGCGCCGGGGATCGACAGCACCAGCGCCGCCAGGATCGTCACCGGCTGCACGAAGTCCTTGAACAGCAGCACCAGCACGATGTAGATGCACAGCACGCCGGTCAGCATGGCCAGGCCGAAGCTGGAGAACAACTCGGCCATGGCCTCGGCATCGCCGACGGTGGTCTGGATCACGCCCGGCGGCAGGTTCTTCAGGCTGGGCAGCGCCAGTGCGGCCTGCTCGACCTCGCCCAGCGGCTGCTGGTTCAGCTCGATCTCGAAGTTGATGTTGCGCTGGCGGTCGTAGCGGTCGATCTGCGCTGGGCCGCTGTCCAGCGACAGGTCGACCACGTTGCCCAGGCTGACCGGGCCGCGCGCGCCGGGCACGGCCAGGCGCGACAGCAGCTCCAGGTCGGTGCGTGCATCGGCCTTCAACTTCACCACCACCGGCACCTGGCGCTGCGACAGGTTCAGCTTGGCCAGGCTCTGGTCGTAGTCGCCGGCGGTGGCAATGCGCAGCGTGTCGGCAATGGCGGCGGACGTGACGCCCAGGTCGGCGGCCTTGGCGAAGTCGGGGCGCACGATCAGCTCCGGGCGCACCAGGCTGGAGGTGGAGCTGATGTTGCCGATGCCCGGAATGGTGCGCAGTTCGCGCTCGACCTGGCGTGCGTGCTCGGCCAGCACGCGGCCGTCCTCGCCGGCCAGCACCAGCACGTATTTCTCCGACGAGCCGCCGAGGCCGACCTTGACACGCGCTCCGGGCAGCGCTTCCAGCGCCACGCGCAGCTGCGATTCAATGGCCTGCTTGCTCAAGCCCCCGCGTTCCTGGCGCGGCGTCATGTTGATGGTCAACGTGGCCTTGCGCACCTCGGCCGCACCCTGCGGCGCGAAGGGGTCGCCGCCGGCGCTGCCGCCGCCGATGGCGGTGTAGACCAGCTTGACGTGCGGGTTGCGCTGCACCAACTCGCGCGCCTTCTCGGCCGCGGCGAAGGTCTGCGCGAAGGTGCTGCCCGGCGGCAGCGAGATCGTCACCTGCGTCTGCGACAGATCGTCCGGCGGGATGAACCCGGTGGGCAGCAGCGGCACCAGCATGAACGAGCCGACCAGAAAGACGCTGGCGGCCAGCGTCGTCTTGACACGGTGCTTCAGGCACCAGCGGGCCCAGCCCATGTAGCGTGACAGCCAGCCCGGTTCGTGATGCTCCTTCTTCGGCTTGTGCAGGAGGTAGGCCGACATCATCGGCGTCAGCATGCGCGCCACCACCAGCGAGAAGAACACCGCGATCGCCGCCGTCCAGCCGAACTGCACGAAGAACTTGCCCGGCACGCCGCTCATGAAGGCGGTGGGCAGGAACACCGCGATCAGGGTGAAGGTGGTGGCAATCACCGCCAGGCCGATCTCGTCGGCCGCCTCCATCGCCGCCTGGAACGGCGTCTTGCCCATGCGCAGGTGGCGCATGATGTTCTCGATCTCGACGATGGCGTCGTCCACCAGGATGCCGACCACCAGCGACAGGCTGAGCAGCGTGACCACGTTGAGCGTGAAGCCGAACAGGTACATCGCGCCGAAGGTCGGGATCACCGACAGCGGCAGCGCGGTGGCGGCGACGAAGGTGGCGCGCCAGTCGCGCAGGAACAGCCAGACCACCAGCACGGCCAGCAGCGCACCTTCGTACATCAGCAGCATCGAGCCGTCGTAGCCCTCCTGCACCGGGTCGACGAAGTTGAAGGCCTCGGTGACGGTGATCTCGGGGTGCGCCGCCTTGAGCGCCTCGAGTGCGGCGCGCACACCCTCGGCCACGTCCACCTCGCCGGCGCCGCGGCTGCGCGTGACCTCGAAGCCGACCACCGGCTCGCCGTTCAGCAGCGCGGCCGAGCGCTTCTCGGCCACCGTGTCCTGCACATCGGCCACCTGGTCCAGGCGGATGTGCCGCCCATCGGACAGCACGATCTCCATGCGGCCCAGCTCCTCGGCCGACTGCACCGTGGCGATGGTGCGCACCGACTGTTCGGCGCCGCCCAAGTCGGTGCGGCCGCCCGAGGCCTCCTGCTGGATCTGGCGCAGCTGACGCGAAATGTCGGCGGCGGTGGCATTCAGCGCCTGCAGCTTGAGCGGGTCGAGCTCGACCCACACCTCGCGCGTCACGCCGCCCACGCGCGCCACCGCGCCGACGCCGCGCACGCCGAGCATGGCCTTGGTGACGGTGTTGTCGACGAACCAGCTCAGGGCCTCCTCGTCCATCTTGCTGGAGGCGACGGTGTAGGTCAGGATCGGCATGCCCGACAGCTCGACCTTGGTGACCTGCGGGTCGCGCAGGTCGCCAGGCAGGTCGGAGCGCACCCGCGCGACCGCGTCGCGCACGTCGTCCAGCGCGTCCTGCACCGACTTCTCGAGCCGGAACTCCACGGTGAGGGTCACCGTGCCGTCCTGCACCTTGGTGTAGATGTGCTTGACGTTCTGCAATGTGGCGATGGAGTTCTCGAGCTTGCGCGCGACCTCGGTCTCCATCTGCGCCGGCGAGGCCCCGGGCAGCGAGGCGCTGACGGTGATCGTCGGCAGCTCGATGTCCGGGAACTGCTGGATCTTCATCGCGTTGAAGCCCAGCAGGCCCACCAGCGTGAGCATCAGGAACAGCAGGATCGCCGGCGTGGGGTTGCGGATCGACCATGCGGAAACGTTCATCACCGGCCCCTACTTCGCGGCCGCGGACGGCTTGGCTGCAGCCTGTGCGCCGGCGTCGACCACGCGCACCAGGTCGCCGTCGCTGAGGAAGCCGCCGCCCGAGGCGACGACGCGCGCGTTGGCGTCCAGGCCGCCAGTGATCTCGATGCGATCGCCAAGGCGCTGGCCGACCGTGACCTTGGTCTCGCTGACCTTCGAATCCGGTCCGACGCGCAGCACGTAACTGAATCCGTCGCGCAACAGCACCGCACTTTGCGGCAGCGTCAGTCCTTGGCCGGTGCCGATGTCGAACTCGCCGCGCGCGAACATGCCGGCGCGGGCGTCGCGCGACGCCGCCAGATCGACGAAGACGATGCCGTTGCGCGTGAGCGGGTCCACCGTCGGCGCGAGCATGCGCACCTTGCCGGCGATCGGCGCACTGCCGGCGGGCGTGACGCTGACGCCCATGCCCGGCTTGACGCGCGCCAGGTCGGAGGCGGCCACCTCGGCACGCCATTCGAGCCGGCCCTGGCGGATCATGCGGAACAGCTCGGCACCCGCCGGCAGCACCGCGCCGACGGTGGCGCTGCGCGCCGAGATCACGCCATCGTCGGGCGCCAGCACCTGCGTCTGGCGCAGCCGCAGGGCCTGCGTGTTGGCCTGCGCGCGCTGCGCCTCCAGCCGCGCCTGCGCGGTGCGTTCGGCGGTCATGAACTGGTTGATCTGCTGCTCGCTCAGCGCGCCGCTGGTCTGCAGCTCGCGGGCGCGCGCCGCGTTGGCGGCGGCTTCGGCCAGCGCGGCCTCGGCCTCGGCCACCATGGCGCGAATCTGCGCCACGTCGGCCTGCAGCAGGTCGGGCGCGAAGGTGGCGAGCACCTGGCCGCGCCTGACCAGGTCGCCGACGTTGACGCGCACCTCGGCCAGGCGCAGGCCGTTGGCCTCGGTGCCGATGACGGCCTCCTGCCAGGCGGCGATGTTGCCGTTGGCGGCGATCTTCAGCGGCAGCGCGGCGCTTTGCGGCTGGGTGGTGGTGACGCTCAGCGCCGGTCGCGCGGCGGCGGCCGGCGCGGCCTTCTTGTCGTCGGCGGCGCGCACCATCTGGGTGGCGGCGCCCAGCAGCGCGGCAGCGGTCAGCGCCAGCCCCAGGGTCTTGCTTCGCAGGGTCATGGTCTTCATGGGGTTCATCGTGGCGCGGCGGCGGTGGTCGCGTCCGGCGCAGGGCTCCAGCCGCCGCCGAGGGCGCGGTACAGGTTGATCCAGGCGGCCACCTGCTCGCTCTGCAGTTCGATCAGCGTGCTGTTGGCCACGAGCGCGCTGCGGCGCGCGTCCTCCAGGTCGAACAGGCTGCCCAGGCCGCCGCGGAAGCGCGCGTCGGCGGCCTTCAGCGAAGCTTCGAATCCTTCGACCGAAATCCGTGTGTCCTGCACGCGGCGTGCACTGCTGTCCAGCGTGACCAGCGCGCTTTCGACCTCGCGCACGGCGTTGCGGATCAGGCCGCGGTAGGCGGACACGGCCTCGTCGTAGCGCGCCCGGGCCGCGACCACGTTGGCCACGCGCGTGCCGCCGTCGAAGATCGGCAGCGACACCTGCACCGGGCCGATGGTCCACAGCGTGCCGGTGGTCGAGACGTTGTCGACGCGCAGCCAGGCCGGGCCCACCGAGCCGGCGATGGCCACGCGCGGGTAGCGCAGTGCCTGGCTCTGCGCGGTGTCCTCGGCCGCCGCGACGATCTGCCGCTCGGCCACCGCCAGGTCGGGGCGCTGTGCCAGCGCCTGGGCCGGCACGCTGTCGACGGCGATGCCAGCCGGCACCGGCAGCTGCGCCTGGCGCGGTGCCAGCTGACGCCGCAACTGGGTCTCGTCCAGCGCGGTCAGCGCCACCAGCGACTTCAGCCGCAGATCGCACTGCGCCTGCTGCCCGGCCAGCAGGCTGCGGCCCTGTGCAGCACTGGCCCGGGCCAGCGCGGCGCTGGCCGGCGCGAACAGCCCGGCCTTGGCGGCCAGTTCCGTGACCCGCGCGGTCTCGGCGCGCGAGCGCGCGTCGGCCTCGGTCTGCACGACCAGCGCCTCGCAGGCGCGCAGCGCGTTGTAGCTGGCGCCGACCTCCGCGGCGATGGCGATGCGTGCGTCCTGCAGGCTGGCCTGCGCGCCTTGCAGCCGGGCCACCGCGGCGTCGCGCCCGGCCTGGTTGGCGCCAAACAGGTCCAGCTCCCAGCTGGCCTGCAGGTTGACCGTGGCGAAGCCCAGGCGCGGCGTGGCCAGGTCGGTGCGGCCGGCGCTGCCCGAGGCGTTGGCATTCACGGCAGGCAGCAGCAGGGCGCCGGCGGCCACGCTGCTGGCGCGGGCCTGCTCGATGCGCGACGCGGCGGCGGCCACGGTCGGGCTGGCCGCCTGCGCGGCGTCGATCATCTCGAGCAGCACCGGGTCGTTGAACTGCGTCCACCAGTCGCGCAGCGCCGTCTGCGCGGCGGCCTGCGGCGGCGGCGCCAGCCAAGCCGGCGGGGCGTCCAGCGGCGGCGGCGTCTTGTCCGGCATGGCCACCGGCGGCGCGAAGGCCGAGCAGGCGCCGAGCAGCAGGCTGGCTGTGGCGGCCAGGCCCAGCGAATACGGCGCGCGTGTCATGCGGTACCTCCCCGTGCCTCACGGCGGCGGCGCTCGGCGTCGATCATCGCCAGCGCGTACATCACCAGCCGGTCCGACCACCGGTCGAGCGCGTCAGTGCCGTCGTTGAGCTGCGGTGCGAGCTGCTGGATGAGGTCGTGGCCGACATGCAGGTGCACGCCCAGGCCGGCGATGCACACCGCCAGGCGCTGAAGTTCGCTGTCGGCCTCGGCCACGCCGAAGTGCCGGCACAGCACGGCCAGCAGCGCGTCGTGCATCGGCTGGATGCCGTGCTTGATTCCTTCTTCCCACAGCCCCGTGGGTTCGAGCATCTCGCGGACATGCAGCTTCATGCACAGCCGCGCGGTGTCACCCTGTTTCAGCGGCTCAAGCAGCCCGGCGTACAGCCCGACCAGCGCTTGCGCCAAGCTCAGCTCGGCGCCGCTGTAGCGTGCGATGTCGTCCTGCGGCGAGCCCAGCGGCTCGAAAAACACCGCCCGGTACAGCCCGGCCTTGTCGCCGAAGTAGTAGCTGATCGAGGCGACATTGACGCCGGCATGCTCGGCCAGCTCGCGCGTCGAGGTCTTGGCATAGCCCTGCTGGGCGAACAACTGCAACCCGCTGCGCAGCAAACGCGCACGCGAGGCTTCGCCGTCGTGACGCGCGGCGCGGGTGTGTTCGGTGACCGGCACGGCGCCGACAGTCGGGACATGACTCATGCCCGAACTGTATCAAGCTAATCAAACGATTGTTTAGCTTCGGGAATTGCCCCACGCTATCCAAGCTCTTCGCCGTGCACTGGCAAAGGGCAGAGGTGGGTCCAATCCAGCAGACGCCGTGGATCCAGCTCCGCCGGTCCACTGGGGTCGCCCCCTTTGAGGGGGAGCGCCGCAGGCGCTGCGGGGGTGGTCAGTATGTCGCGCGGCCGCCGGACAAATCGAAGACGGCGCCGGTGCTGAAGGAGCAGTCTTCAGAGGCCAGCCAGGCGATCATCGCCGCGGCCTCGCCCACTTCCAGGAAACGTCCCATCGGGATCTTCGACAGCATGAAGTCGATGTGCGATTGCGCCATGGTCGCGAACATCGCCGTCTTCGCCGCGGCCGGGGTGATGGCATTGACCATCACGCCCTTGGTGGCCAGCTCCTTGGCCAGTGACTTGGTCAGCGCGATCAATGCCGCCTTCGACGCGCTGTAGTGCGAGGCGTTGGGATTGCCTTCCTTGCCCGCCACCGAGGCGATGTTGACGATGCGGCCGTAGCCGCGATCGATCATGTGCGGCACGACGGCACGGCTGGTCAGGTACGGCCCGATCAGGTTGACCTCGACCACGCGGCGCCAGACGGCCGGGTCGAGCTCCCAGGTGGTGCCGTTGCCGCCGGTGATGCCAGCGTTGTTGACCAGGATGTCGATGTGCCCATGGCGCGCCAGCGTGGCCGCCGTGGCCTGGGCCACCGAGGTCTCGTCGGTCAGCTCGACCGCCATGCCGCTGACCACGCCCTGGGTCGACAGCGCGGTCTCGGCCTCGGCCAGCTTTCCGGCGTCGATGTCCCACAGCGCGACACTGGCGCCGGACTTCAACATCCGTTCGGCCGCGGCAAAGCCGATGCCCTGCGCGCCGCCGGTGATGACCGCGACGCGGCCCTTCAAGTCGATCTGGTTCATCAGTTCAGTCCTTTCAGCGTGGTGGCGGCGTCGGGGCGCTGGCGGCAGTCGTCGATGTACTGGCGCACGATGTCGGTGAAGCGCTCATCCGGCTTCAGCCCCAGTGCGGCGGCGCGCGCGGCAGTGGCGCCGGTGGGCCAGTTGGCGACGATGCCGGCAATGCGCTCGTCGCGCTCGAAGCGCACACGCGCGCGCACGGCCGGGCCGGCCACCTGCTCCAGCGCGTCGAGCATCTCGCCGACGCTGACGTTCAGCGCCGGCAGGTTCAGCCCCAGCCGCCCGCCGAGCTGTTCGCGGCTGGCTTCGAACACGGCGATCAGCCCGGCCACCGCGCTGGACGGCGACGACACCGGGTGGCGCACGTCGGGCTTCACCGGGCAGACCGAGTCCACGCCTGCCAGCGGCTCGCGGATGATGCCGCTGAAGAAGGACGAGGCCGCGCCGTTGGGCCGGCCCGGGCGCACCGTCACCGTCATCAGCCGCGCCGCGCGGCCGTCGACGAAGCCCTTGCGCGTGTAGTCGGCGATCAGGTGCTCGCACACCAGCTTTTGCATGCCGTAGCTGGTCTGCGGCGCCGGCAGCGTGTCGTCGGCCACCACCGGCGGCATCGGCACCGAAGCGTCCGGGCCGAACACCGCCACCGAGCTGGAGAACACCAGGCGCGCCACCGCACCGTGGCGCTGCTGGCGCGCGCGCAGCGCTTCGAGCAGCGCGCGCGTGCTGTCCAGGTTGGAGCGCATGCCGAGGTCGAAGTCGGCCTCGCATTCGCCCGACACGGCCGAGGCCAGGTGAAAGACGCCGTCGAAGGCTTCGTCGGCCAGCGCCGCGCACTGGTCGAGCAGGGGCCCGACGCGCGCGCTGATGCGGGGGTCGGCCAGCAGATCCGCCGGCGGCGCAATCTGGTCGGCCAGCACCACGCCGGTGATGGGTTGCCCGGCGAGCGTGCCGCGCGCCAGCAGCGTGCGCGCCAGCCGAGCGCCGACGAAGCCGCCGCCGCCGGTGATGAGCAGTTTCATGCCTTGTCTCCTGTTGAGGTCTTGTAGGAGGCCATCCAGCCCAGCCCGGCCGAGGTGCCGGCCGCCGGCCGGTATTCGCATCCGATGTGGCCCTTGTAGCCCAATTCGTCGATCAGCGCGAAAAGGTAGGGGTGATTCAGCTCGCCGCGGTCGGGTTCGTGGCGCTCGGGCACGCCGGCGATCTGCAGGTGCCCGACGCGGCCGCTGGGCAGGTACTGGCGCAGCTTCATGGCCACGTCGCCTTCGACGATCTGGCAGTGGTACAGGTCCATCTGCACCTTCAGGTTCGGCGCGCCGACCTCGGCCACGATGGCATGCGCGTCGTCTTGGCGGTTCAGCAGATAGCCGGGAATGTCACGCGCGTTGATCGGCTCGATCAGCAGCTCGATGCCGGCATCGGCCGCCTGCGCCGCCGCCCAGGCCAGGTTGGCGACGAAGGTGGCGCGATGGACCAGGCGGTCGGCGCCGGCCGGCAGCACGCCGGCCATCACGTGGATGCGCGGACAGCGCAGCGCCAGGGCGTAGGGCAGGGCTTGTTCGAGCAGCGCGCGGCGGAAGTCCGCCTCGCGTCCGGGCAGGCCAGCCAGTCCGCGCTCGCCGGCATTCAGGTCGCCGGGCGGTGCGTTGATCAGTACCTGTTGCAGGCCGTGGTCCACCAGCCGGGCGGCCAGGTCGTGCCGGTCGAAGTCGTAACCGAAGGCGAATTCCACAGCGCGGAAGCCGTCGCGCGCGGCGGCGGCAAAGCGCTCGGGAAAGGCAAGCTCGCCATAAAGGAAGGACAGGTTGGCGGCGAAGCGCGGCATCTTCAGCCCCGTGTGCCGCGCCCGGCTACTGCGTCGCCGGCGGCATCGGCCAGACGTCGCGCCATTCGCTGCCCAGCGGCGCATCCTGCACCTCCAGCGGGCCGAGCCAGTTGGTGAAAAGCCCCGTACACAGCGCCTGCAAGGCGGCCGAGGCCTCGGGGTGCCGTGCGATCAGTGCCAGGTTGCAGGCAATGCGGTCCGACGCGGCCAAGTTGGGCATGCGTGCATAGTGCGTCAGCAGTGCCAGTGTGCCGCCAAGGATCGACTCCAGTCGCGTGGCGGCCGTGCTGGGCGGCAGATCGAGAGGGGCGGGCGGTGGCATCGCGGAAGCTCCAGTCTGAAGAGGGCCGGGATAGTATATGAGAACGATTCCTATTTGCAACCATGGGCCCCTCCCGACGTCCCAGGCTACAGCTTGAGGTCGTAGTCGATGATCACCGGCGCATGGTCCGAGAAGCGCCGCTCCAGGTAGATCTGCTCGCGCTTTGCTTTGACGGCAATGCCAGGCGTGGCCAGGTGGTAGTCCAGCCGCCATCCCACATTCTTGGCCCAGGCCTGGCCGCGGTTGCTCCACCACGTGTACTGCTCGGGTTTCGGGTTCAGCGTGCGGAACACGTCGACCAAGCCGCCTTGCTTTAGCAACTGGGTCATCCAGGCACGCTCCTCGGGAAGGAAGCCGCTGTTCTTCTGGTTGCTCTTCCAGTTCTTCAGGTCGATTTCCTGGTGCGCGATGTTGACGTCGCCGACCAGGATGAACTCGCGCTCGGCCTTCAGCGTCATCAGGTGCGGGTACAGGCAGTCCAGGAAGCGAAACTTCGCCGCCTGGCGCTCCTCGCCGCTGGAGCCGCTGGGGAAGTAGCAGCTGATGATGCTGAACTTGCGCTTGGGCGTGTCGTAACGCGCCTCCAGCCAGCGCCCTTCCGCATCGAACTCTTCGTTGCCGAAGCCTGCGCTCACATCGCTGGGCTCGCGCTGGGTATAGAGCCCCACCCCGGCATAGCCTTTGCGTTCGGCAAAGTGAAAGTGGCCTGCCAGCGGCCCCACGCGGTCGAACTTTCCGGCCACTTCGGGCTGCTGGGCGCGCACCTCCTGCACCCCCATACAATCTGCGCCCACCCCCTGCGCCCACTCGACGAAGCCCTTGCTGGCGGCCGAACGGATGCCGTTCAGGTTCAATGAGACGAGGCGGAACACCAAGGACCTTTCATGAGCATGCCGCCGCCCTCCGAAGCCCTGGCCCGGGACTTCGTGCATTTCGCGGTGCGTTGCGGGGTGCTGCGTTTCGGGGAGTTCAAGACCAAGGCCGGGCGTTTGTCGCCGTATTTCTTCAACGCCGGCCTGTTCAACGACGGCGAGAAGCTGGGCCGCCTCGGCGAATTCTATGCACGCCGGCTGCTCGAGTCGGGCCTGGCCTTCGACATGCTGTTCGGCCCGGCCTACAAGGGCATCACGCTGGCCTCGGCGGTGGCGGTGGAATTGGCGCGCCTCGGCCGCAACGTACCCTTCGCCTACAACCGCAAGGAGGCCAAGGACCATGGCGAGGGCGGCGTGCTGGTCGGCGCGCCGGTGGCCGGGCGGGTGCTGATCATCGACGACGTCATCTCCGCCGGCACGTCGGTGCGTGAGTCGGTGAGGCTGCTGCAGGCGGCCGGCGCGCGCCCCTGTGGCGTATTGATCGCTCTGGACCGTCAAGAACGCGCCACCGAGGGCGATAAGGATATGGACTGGTCGGCGGTGCAGTACGTCACGACAACATTGCAACTGAATGTGGCGGCAATTGCGACACTGAACGACTTGTTGCAGTATCTGAAGTCCACCGAAGACCCGGCACTGCAGGTCTTTGCGCAACCGGTGCAACGCTACCGGGATCGATATGGAGTTTGAATGCCCTTCAAGGCCTGCCGGCCCCTGCCCCTGACGCTGCTGTTGCTGCTGGCCAGCGCCGCGCCATTGCTGCGGGCGCAGGGCAGTCCGGCGCCCGCCAGTGCCGCTGGCATCTACACCTGCGTGGACGACCAGGGCCGCAAGATCACCGCCGACCGGCCGATCGCCAGCTGCACCGCCAAGGAGCAGCGCGTACTCAACAAGGACGGTTCGCTGAAGGCGGTTTTCCCGCCGATCCTGACGGTGGAAGAGCGTGCCCAGAAGGAAGCCGCCGAGCGCAAGCAGGCCGAGGCACGCGCGGCCCATGCCGACGCCGTGCGGCGCGACCGCAACCTGCTCGCGCGCTACCCCAACGAAGCGCCTCACCGCAAGGCTCGCGAGGCCGCGCTGGACACGGTGCGCGTGGCGATGAAGGCCACCGAGACCCGGCTGCGCGCCCTCGAGGCCGAGCGCAAGCCGCTGCTGGCCGAGAGCGAGTTCTACGTCGGCAAGGCGCTGCCACCCAAGCTGCGCGGTCAGCTCGACGCCAACGATGCCGCCGCCTCGGCGCAACGTGAGGCGGCGGTCAACCAGCAGGCCGAGCTGGAGCGCGTCAGCCGCCTGTACGACGCCGAGCTGGCGCGCCTGAGGTTGCTGTGGGCCGGCGCGGTGCCGGGTTCAATGGGGCCGATTGCGCCGCAGCGAATTCCGTCGCCGGTGGCGGCAAGCGCATCGAATCTGAAGCCGACGCCGCAGCCGTAGGCGGCCGGGTCAGCCGAGCTTGCGCTTGAGGAGCTCGTGGGCCTGGGCCGGGTTGGCCTTGCCCTTGCTGGCCTTCATGACCTGGCCGATCAGCGCATTGAAGGCTTTGCCCTTGCCTGCGCGATATTCGTCCACCGACTTGGCGTTGGCGGCGATGACTTCCTCGACGATGGCCTCCAGCGCGCCGGCGTCGCTCATCTGCTTCAGGCCCTTGGCGTCGATCAGCGCGTCCACGTCGGAGCCCTCGCCCGCCCACAGCGCATCGAACACCTGGCGGGCGCCGTTGTTCGACACCGTGCCGTCGGCCACACGGCGGATCAGCGTCGCCAGCGTGGCCGCGCCGACGGGGCTGGTTTCAATGCTGCGCGCCTCGGCATTGAGCCGCCGCGACACCTCGCCCATCAGCCAGTTGGCCGCCAGCTTGGGTTGAGCACAGGCATCGCGCGTGGCTTCGTAGAAGCGGGCGAAAGCCGGGCTCTGCGTCATCAGCGCCGCGTCGGCTGCGGCCAGACCGTCGTCGCGCTGGAAACGCTGCGCCATGGCCCCGGGCAGCTCGGGCATGTCGGCGCGCACGCGCTCGATCCATTCCGGCGCGATCACCAGCGGCGGCAGGTCGGGGTCGGGAAAATAGCGGTAGTCGTGCGCGTCTTCCTTGCTGCGCATCGCGCGCGTCTCGCCGGTGTCGGGATCGAACAGCACCGTGGCCTGCTCGATGGGCAGTCCGTCCTCGATGCGGTCGATCTGCCACTGCAGTTCGAAGTCGATGGCCTGCTGCAGGAAGCGGAAGGAATTCAGGTTCTTGACCTCGCGCCGCGTGCCCAGCCCGGCGCCCGGTCGGCGTACCGACACATTGGCATCGCAGCGGAAGCTGCCTTCCTGCATGTTGCCGTCGCACACGCCCAGCCAAACCACCAGCGCGTGCAGCGTCTTGGCGTATTCCACCGCTTCGGCGCTGCTGCGCATGTCGGGCTCGGTGACGATCTCCAGCAGCGGCGTGCCGGCGCGGTTCAGGTCGATGCCGGTCTGGCCGGCATAGTCCTCGTGCAGCGACTTGCCCGCGTCCTCTTCCAGGTGTGCGCGGGTCAGGCGCACGCGCTTGATCTGCTCGCCGATGCGGATATCCACATGGCCGCCCTGCACCACCGGAATCTCGTACTGGCTGATCTGGTAGCCCTTGGGCAGGTCGGGGTAGAAGTAATTCTTGCGCGCAAAGATCGACAGCGGCGCCACCTTGGCCTGCACCGCCAGGCCGAAGCGAATGGCGCGTTCGACCGCACCGCTGTTCAGTACCGGCAGCGTGCCCGGCAACGCCAGGTCCACCGCGCAGGCCTGCGTGTTCGGCGCAGCGCCAAACTGAGTCGATGCGCCGCTGAAGATCTTGCTGCGCGTGGACAGCTGGGCATGCGTCTCCAGGCCGATCACGACCTCGAAACCGCGGGTCAGTGGCGGCGCACTCATGGAGCAGTTGCGCCGGCCGGCGCACGGGAGTGGAAATCGGTGGCCTGCTGGAACGCATGGGCGGCATGCAGCAGCCGGCCATCCTCGAAGTAGTTGCCGATCAACTGCAGGCCCACCGGCATGCCGCCTTCGCCAAAGCCGGCCGGCACGCTCATTCCCGGCAGCCCGGCCAAGCTGGCCGGCAGCGTGAAGATGTCGGCCAGGTAGGCCTTGACCGGGTCGTCGTGCTGCTCGCCCAGCTTCCAGGCCACGGTGGGCGCCACTGGGCCGGCGATCAGGTCGCAGTCCTTGAAGCAGGCCTGGAAGTCGTCGGCAATCATGCGGCGCAGCTTCTGTGCCTGCAGGTAGTAGGCGTCGTAGTAACCGTGGCTCAGCACGTAGGTGCCTATCATGATGCGGCGCTTGACCTCGGGCCCGAAGCCTTCGGCGCGGCTGCGTTCATACATGCTGCGCAGGTCGCTGTAGTCCTTGGCTCGGTGGCCGAACTTGACGCCGTCGAAGCGCGACAGGTTCGAGCTGGCCTCGGCCGGCGCGATGATGTAGTACACCGGGATCGACAGCTCGGTGCGCGGCAGGCTCACGTCCACCAGCGTTGCGCCGAGCTTCTCGAACTCGGCCAGCGCGGCGCGCACCGCGCCATTGACGTCGGCGGCCAGCGCCGCGGGGAAGAACTCGCTGGGCAGCCCGATGCGCAGGCCCTGCAGCGGCCGCGCGGCGCTGGCGCCTTCGCGGGGCTTCAGCATCTGGGCGTGGAAGTCCTGCGGCGCTCGTTCGGCGCTGGTGGCATCGCGCTCGTCGAAGCCGCTCATTGCCGACAGCAGCATGGCGCAGTCCTCGGCGCTGCGCGCCAGCGGGCCGGCCTGGTCCAGACTGGAGGCGAAGGCGATCATGCCGTAGCGTGAACATACGCCGTAGGTCGGCTTGATGCCGGTGACGCCGCTGAAGGAGGCCGGCTGGCGGATCGACCCCCCCGTGTCGGTGCCGGTGGCCGCCGGTACCAGCCGCGCCGCCACCGCGGCGGCCGAACCGCCAGACGAGCCGCCGGGAACGCGCTGCTTGTCCCACGGGTTCTTCACCAGCCCGAAGGCCGAGTTCTCGTTGGCCGAGCCCATTGCGAACTCGTCGCAGTTGAGCTTGCCCAGCGTCACCATGCCGGCGTCCGACAACCGCGCCACGACGGTGGCGTCGAAGGGGCTGGCATAGCCGGCCAGCATCTTCGACCCGGCGGTGGACGGCAGTGAACGGGTGACGAAGATGTCCTTGTGCGCAATCGGCACGCCGGTCAGTGCCTGGGCCTGGCCGCGCGCACGGCGCTCATCGGCCTCGCGCGCCTGGGCCAGGCTGAGCGCCGGGTCTCGCGCCAGGAAAGCGCCCAGTTGTTCGAAAGCCGCAACCCGCGTGAGCAGATGTTGCGTCAGTTCCAGGCTGGATATGGCGCCGGACTGCAGCGCGTGGCTGAGTTGCGCCACGCCCATGTCATGCAGCAACGCGCTCATTCGACGACCTTCGGCACCAGGTACAGGCCGTCCTCGACCCATGGTGCACTGGCCTGGTTGAGCGCGCGCTGGTCGCTTTCGGTGACGACGTCGTCGCGCATGCGCAGCGCCACCACCTGCACCGCGGACAGCGGCGTGTACAGCGGCTCCACGCCGCTGGTGTCGACGGCGCTCATTTGCTCGACGATGCCGAAAAAGCCGTTCAACTGGCTCAACATCGCGGCACGTTCGGCGGCCGACAGGTCCAGCCTCGCCAGTACGGCGATGCGGTTCACGTCCTCGGGAGTCAGCAACATGGAAAGGGCATTGAATTGGACCCGCCGGGGGCGCTGTAGGGCGCTCCGATGCTCGGTTTCCAAAGCTGGGAAGCCAGGGTCGATGGAGTATTATCCCCGGTTATCCCCAAGACCCCTGGGGCGGTGTTCGGCTGTTGTGCAGCACGAGGCCGGACCAGGAAATTCCCAGTCCGCCCGGCGGCCCCACGGCCCATGCGCAAGTGTTTGTTGCGCCGTCGCCGCCGAACCCGTTGCAGCCGCTGCCCTCGACTCCGATGCATCCCCAGGGCCCGACACCGATTCCGCCGCCGGCGAATCGAGCGCGCTGGCGCTGACGGCGCCCGTTCTGGCCAATTGCTCCACCCGACCATGTTCGCTTCCCTGCGCCGCTATTTCTCGACCGACCTCGCCATCGACCTGGGCACCGCCAACACGCTGATCTACGTGCGTGACAAGGGCATCGTGCTCGACGAGCCTTCCGTCGTGGCCATCCGCCACGAAGGCGGGCCGCACGGCAAGAAGACCATCCAGGCCGTCGGTGCCGAGGCCAAGGCCATGCTCGGCAAGGTGCCGGGCAACATCGAAGCCATCCGCCCGATGAAGGACGGCGTCATCGCCGACTTCACCGTCACCGAGCAGATGCTCAAGCAGTTCATCAAGATGGTGCACCCGCGTTCGATGATGCGGCCCAGCCCGCGCATCATCATCTGCGTGCCCTGCGGCTCGACCCAGGTCGAGCGCCGCGCCATCCGCGAATCGGCGCTCGGCGCCGGCGCGTCCGACGTGTACCTGATCGAAGAGCCGATGGCCGCGGCCATCGGCGCCGGCCTTCCGGTGAGCGAGGCCTCGGGTTCGATGGTCGTCGACATCGGCGGCGGCACCACCGAGGTCGGCGTCATCAGCCTGGGCGGCATGGTCTACAAGGGCAGCATCCGCGTCGGCGGCGACAAGTTCGACGAATCGATCATCAACTACATCCGCCGCAACTACGGCATGCTGATCGGCGAGCCCACCGCCGAACTCATCAAGAAGAGCATCGGTTCGGCCTTTCCCGGCTCGGAGGTGCGCGAGATCGAGGTCAAGGGCCGCAACCTGTCCGAAGGCGTGCCGCGCAGCTTCACCATCAGCAGCAACGAGATCCTTGAGGCGCTGACCGACCCGCTGAACCAGATGGTCAGCGCGGTGAAGAACGCGCTCGAGCAGACGCCGCCGGAACTGGGCGCCGACATCGCCGAGCGCGGCATGATGCTTACGGGCGGCGGTGCGCTGCTGCGCGACCTGGACCGGCTGCTGGCCGAAGAAACCGGCCTGCCGGTGCTGGTGGCCGAGGATCCGCTGACCTGCGTGGTGCGCGGTTGCGGCATGGCGCTGGAGCGCATGGACCGCCTGGGCGGCATCTTCACTTCCGAGTGAGTGCCCCTAGGAAATGACTTCGTCATTCCCGCCCCTGGGGGTCAAGCAAAGTGGCAAGGCCACATTTGCTTGAGAGGGGCTGACCCCGCCCGTTCCGTCCACGCGCGGCCGCCATGTCGCTAGGCACCTTCGACCGCACGCCCCCCCCGTTCTTCCGTCAGGGCCCATCGGCCCTGACGAAGCTGGCCTTCTTCTCGGCGCTGGCGCTGTTCCTGATGGTGGCCGACACGCGCTTCGAGTTCGCCAAACCGCTGCGCGCCGCCGTGGCTACCGCATTGCTGCCGGTGCAGCGCGTGCTCAACGTGCCAGTGCAGCTGTGGCAAGGTGGCGCCGACTACCTGCGCGGCCTGAACGGCGCGCTGGCCAGCGAGAAGGCCGCGCAGGCGCAACTGGCGCAGCAGGCCGAGAAGGCCGCTCGGGCCGATCGCCTGGAACGCGAAAACCAGCGCCTGCGCGCCCTTCTGGATATGCGGCCGATGCTGCAGGTGCGCAGCATTGCGGCGGAGGTGCTCTACGAGGCGGCCGACCCGTTCTCGCGCAAGCTGTTCCTCGACCGCGGCGCGACCCAGGGCGTGGTACTCGGCGCCCCGGTGGTCGGGCCGGACGGGGTGCTCGGGCAGGTGACGCGCGTCTTCCCGCTGAGCTCGCAGGTCACGCTGCTGATCGACAAGGACGCTGCGGTTCCCGTGCTGAACGCGCGCACGCTGGCCCGCAGCGCGGCCTTCGGCGGCGCCGGCGGCGATGCGATGGAGCTTCGCTACATGGCGGCCAATGCCGATGTGCAGGTCGGCGACGAGCTGATGACCAGCGGCGTGGACGGCGTCTACCCGCCGGGTCTGTCGGTGGCCCGCGTCACGGCGGTCGAGCGGCGCGCCGAATCCGGGTTTGCGCGCATCCTGCTGGCGCCCAGCGCGTCGCCAGACGGCGTACGCCACGTGCTGGTGCTGGAGCCGCTGGCGCTGCAGCGGCCGCCGCGCGAGGAGCCGACGGCGCCGGTGGACAAGCCCGAGCGTCCGTCCAAGGGGCCGCTGCGATGATCATGCCGCGCGGGTCCGACCAGCTGCTGCTGCCGGTCAACCCCTTCTTCATCGCGCTGACGCTGCTGCTGGCGCTGGGCATCAACCTGCTGCCGCTGGGCCGGCATCCGGCGCAACCGGACATGCTGGCGCTGGTGCTGGTGTTCTGGAACGTGCACCAGCCGCGCCGTGTCGGTGTGGGCGTGGCCTTCGTCTTCGGGCTGCTGATGGACGTGCACGAGGGCGCGCTGCTCGGGCAGCACGCGCTGGCCTACACGCTGCTGAGCTTCGGCGCGATCAGTGCGCACCGCCGGCTGTTGTGGTTCGGCCTGGCCGAGCAGGCGGTGCAGGTGCTGCCGCTGTTTCTGGCCGCGCACCTGGTATCGCTGATCGTGCGCATGCTGGCCGGCGGCATGTTCCCGGGCTGGGAACTGCTGTTTGCGCCACTGTCTGAAGCGCTGTTGTGGCCAGTAATTACCGCATTGCTGCTGGCACCGCAGCGCCGCCCGCCCGACCCCGATCAAAATCGTCCGTTGTGAACGCCTTGCGGTTTCCTTCCAAGCGGCCACCGTGGATCCGGCATGGCCGGGCCACTGGCGGCGCCCCGTTGAGCGGGAGCGGCCCACGGCCGCTATGGGGGTGGGCTCATGTCTGAGCTGAAGAACCTCGAGAAGGAGCTGGACCGCTTCCGGCTGCGCCTGATCGCGGCCGGGGCCTTCGTGCTGCTGGCCTTTGCGCTGCTCGGCGCGCGCCTGGCCTACCTGCAGGTGGTGCGCTACGAGGACCTGCTCGCCCAGGCCGAGACCAACCGCACTGCGGTCTTGCCGATCGTGCCCAACCGCGGCCGCATCCTCGATCGCCATGGCGTGGTACTCGCCACCAACTATTCGGCCTACACGCTGGAGATCATGCCCTCTAAGGTCGAGGACCTGGAGGCCACCATCGACAGCTTGTCCGAGATCGTCGAGATCGGCCCGCGCGACCGGCGCCGCTTCAAGCGGCTGCTCGAAGAAGGCAAGAGCTTCGATTCCCTGCCGATCCGCACCAAGCTCAGCGACGAGGAGGTGGCGCGCTTCATGGCGCAGCGCTTCCGCTACCCGGGCGCGGACGTCAAGGCGCGGCTGTTCCGCAACTACCCGCTGGGCGAGACTGGCAGCCACCTGCTGGGCTACATCGGCCGCATCAACCAGGCCGAGAAGAAGCTGATGGAAGACTGGCCGGACGAGCAGCTGGCCAACTACAAGGGCACCGAATACATCGGCAAGCTCGGCCTGGAGCAAAGTTACGAGGCCGAGTTGCACGGACAGACCGGCTTCGAGCGCGTCGAGACCAGCGCCGGCGGCCGCGCCATCCGCCGCCTGAGCAGCCACGCACCGACGCCCGGCAATACGCTGATCCTGTCGATCGACATCCGCCTGCAGGCACTGGTCGAGGACATGTTCGGCGACCGGCGCGGTGCGCTGGTGGCCATCGACCCGCGCTCCGGCGAGGTGCTGGCCTTCGTCAGCAAGCCCACCTTCGACCCGAACCTGTTCGTCGACGGCATCGACGTGGACAGCTGGCGCGAGCTGAACGAGTCGATCGACAAGCCGCTGCTCAACCGCGCGCTGCGCGGCACCTACCCGCCCGGCTCGACCTTCAAACCCTTCATGGCGCTGGCGGCATTGAACTCCGGCAAGCGCGCAGCGACGACCGTCATCCAGGACAACGCCAGCTTCGCCTTCGGCAACCATGTCTTTCGCAGCCACGGCGACAAGGGCCTGGGGCCGGTGGACATGTACCGCTCGATCGTCAAGTCGAGCAACGTCTACTACTACTCGCTGGCCAACGAGATGGGCGTGGACCTGATGCACGAGCAGCTGTCGCCGCTGGGCTTCGGGCGCAAGACCGAGATCGACCTGGAGGGCGAAGTCACCGGCATCCTGCCGTCCACCGAGTGGAAGCGCCGCTACTACAAGCGCCCCGAGCAGCAGAAGTGGTACGCCGGCGAGACCATTTCGCTGGGCATCGGCCAGGGCTACAACGCCTTCACCACGCTGCAGCTGGCCAACGCCACGGCCACGCTGGCGTCGGGCGGCCAGCGCTTCAAGCCCCGGCTGGTGCGCGAGATCCACGACGCGGTCACCGACGAGAAGCGGCGCGTGGCCAACGACGCGCTCGAGCCGCTGCCCTACAAGCCCGAGCACATCGAGCTGCTGATGCGCGCGCTGCATGGCGTCACGCAGGAAGGCACCTCGGTGCGTTCCTTCGCCAGCGCGCCCTACAAGAGCGGCGGCAAGACCGGCACCGCGCAGGCCGTGGGCATCAAGGCCAACCAGAGGTACGACGCCTCCAAGATGGAGGAGCACAAGCGCGACCATTCGCTCTACATCGCCGTGGCGCCGATACCCGATCCGACCGTGGCGCTGGCGGTGGTGGTGGAGAACGCCGGCTTCGGCTCGGAAGCGGCCGCGCCGATCGCGCGGCGGGTCTTCGACTTCCTGCTGCTCGGCAACTACCCCAGCGAGGAAGACCTGGTCGCCACGCGCCAGGGAAAGTCGGGTGCGCCGATCGGCGTGCCGCGGCGCGCGGCCGACATGCCGCTGCCGGGGCAGGCCTTGCCGCAGGCCAACGCCGCGGCGGCCGCTGCGGCCTCCCTGAACCCGGCCGAGCCGCTGCGCGTGGCCACTGTTCCCCCATCCGCACGGGTTGCGCCACCATGAGCGCGGTACTGCAGCGACCGCCACTTTGGCAGCGCCTGAAGCCGGTGTTCGTCGGCTACGACCTGTGGCTGGCGCTGGCAGTGGCCTGCCTGGCGGCGCTGGGGCTGGTAACCATGTACTCCGCCGGATTCGACCACGGTACTCGCTTCGTCGACCACGGGCGCAACATGCTGCTGGCCCTGGGCGTCCTGTTGCTGGTCTCACAGGTGCCGCCGCATCGGCTGCTGCAGCTGGCCGTTCCGCTGTACGTGGTGGGTGTGGCGCTGTTGATCGTCACCGCACTGCCAGGCGTGGGCATCACCAAGAAAGGTGCCACGCGCTGGCTCAACATCGGCATGGTGATCCAGCCCAGCGAGATCATGAAGATCGCCATGCCGCTGATGCTGGCCTGGTGGTTCCAGCGGCGAGAGGGCCAGCTGCGCGTGCTCGACTTCATCGTCGCAGCCGCTCTGCTGCTGCTGCCGGTCGGGCTGATCATGAAGCAGCCGGACCTGGGCACCTCGCTGCTGGTGCTGGCCGCCGGGCTGTATGTGATCTTCTTTGCCGGGCTGTCCTGGAAGCTGATCGTGCCGGTGCTGGTGTTGGGCGCCGCGGCCATCGCGGCGATCGTGCTCAGTGCCGATGCCATCTGTGCCGACGGCGTGCAGTGGCCGGTGCTCAAGGAGTACCAGCGCCACCGCGTCTGCACGCTGCTCGACCCCACCAAGGACCCGCTGGGCAAGGGCTTCCACATCATCCAAGGGCAGATCGCCATTGGCTCCGGCGGGCTCACCGGCAAGGGTCTGATGCAGGGCACGCAGACGCACCTGGAGTTCATCCCCGAGCGCACCACCGACTTCATCTTCGCTGCCTTCGCCGAGGAGTTCGGCCTGGCCGGCGTGCTCACGCTGCTGGCCGCCTTCACCTTCCTGATCTTCCGCGGCCTGTGGATCGCTTCCGAAGGGCCGACGGTGTTCACCCGGTTGCTGGCCGGATCGATCACGCTGAGCTTCTTCACCTATGCCTTCGTCAACATGGGCATGGTCAGCGGCATCCTGCCGGTGGTGGGCGTGCCGCTGCCCTTCGTCAGCTACGGCGGCACGGCGATGGTCACGCTCGGCCTTGGTTTGGGCCTCCTGATGTCGGTGGCCAAGAGCCGGCGCCTGATGCAGAGCTGAGGCCGCCACCATGGCCCCCCCGCAGCGTGAGGAACGACCCAGGGTCGGCATCGTCGGCATCGGCAACATGGGCCTGGGCATGGCATTGCGCCTGCTCGACCAGGGGTCTGCGGTGGGTGTGCGCGACCTGGTGAAGGAGCGCGAGCGGGCTGCACTGCGGCACGGCGCGACCGTGCATGCCGATGCCGCCGCCGTGGCGCAGGGCCGGGACTTGCTGATCGTCGCCGTGGTCGACTCGCTGCAGACCGAAGAGGTGCTGTTCGGCGAGCATGGCGCGGTCCATGGCCTGGCGCCGGGCTCGACGGTGCTGCTGTGCCCCACGCTGGCGCCGCAGGCGGTGGAAGACTGCGCCGCGCGGCTCGCTGGCCGCGGCATCGACTGTGTCGATGCGCCAATGTCGGGCGGGCCGTCCCGGGCCCGGGACGGCACGATGAGCCTCATGGTGGCCTGCGCCGACGCCGCTTTCGAACGCTGGCAGCCGCTGCTGCGTGACCTGTCGAGCCGGCTGTTCCGCATCGGCACCCGTCCGGGCGACGGGGCGCGGACCAAGCTGGTCAACAACCTGCTGGCGGCCATCAATCTGGCCGGCGCGGCCGAGGCGTTGGCGCTGGCGCAGCAGCTCGGCCTGGATCCGGCGGCCACGCTGGCGGTGATCGAGGCATCGAGCGGGCAGAGCTGGATCGGCAGCGACCGGCTGCGCCGTGCGCTGGCGGCAAACACCACGGTACAGGCGCACATGGCGCTGCTGGCCAAGGACTCGGGCCTGGCCATGGACATGGCGGCTGGCGCCGGGCTGCAGCCGCGGCTCGGCCAGGCCGCCGCGGCGGTGTTTGCCCAGGCCTGCGTCGAGGGCTTGGCGGGCCAAGACGACTCAGCGCTGTGGCGCTGGCTGGCCGAGGCCCGACGGCCGCACGGCTGAACGCTCAGCCGGCCGTCCGCGGCCCGCTGCGCAGCACCGGAAAGCGCACCGTGATCAGCGTGCCGGGCCCGGTGCCCGTGGCCGCGGCGACCGAACGCGCCTGCGCATCGGCCACCGAGATCTCGGCGCCATGCTGCTCGGCCACTTCGCGCACGATGGCCAGGCCCAGGCCGCTGCCGTCGATCACCGTGTCGGCCGGCCGGTAGAAGGGCTGGAACACCAGGTCGCGTTCCTGCTCGGCGATGCCCGGGCCGTTGTCCTCGACCTGCACCACCACCACTTGGCCAAAGGGATCGGCCACCACACGCGCCGTCACCGTGCCTCCGGCAGGCGTGTACTGCAGCGCGTTGTCGACCAGGTTGCGCACCATCTCCCGCACCAGCACCGGCTGGCCGTCCAGGTGCACGCCGGCAGCGTCCTCGGGGCCTTCGTAGCCCAGGTCGATGCGCTTTTCCATGGCCTTGGGAACGAAGTCGCGCACCGTCTCGATGACGATGCCGGCCAGGTTCAGGTCCTGCTTGCGCAGTGCCTGCTCGCGGTCTTCCGCGCGGGCCATGGCCAGCAGCTGATTCACCATGTGCGCCGCGCGCTGGCTGGAAAAGGCAATCTGCTGCAGCGATTTCTTCAGCGAGCCGGCATCGCTGGCACCGGAATCGATCTCGCGCCCGGCCAGCTCGGCCTGCATGCGCAGCCCGGCCAGCGGCGTCTTCAGCTGGTGCGCGGCGTCGGCCAGGAACTGCTTCTGCGTGCGTATCGACTGGTCCAGCCGGCCGAGCAGCTCGTTGATGGCGCGCACCAGCGGCGCCACTTCGTCGGGCACGTCGCGCTCGTCGATCGGGCTCAGGTCGGAGCTTTCGCGCTTGCGGATGCGCTGCTGCAGCCGGTTCAGCGGCTTGATGCCGCGCGACAGCGCAAACCACACCAGCACCACCGCCAGCGGCAGGATCACGAACTGCGGCAGGATCACGCCCTTGATGATCTCGTTGGCCAGGCGCGAGCGCTTCTCCAGCGTTTCGGCCACCTGCACCAGCATCGCCCGGTCGCCGGGCATGCCCGGCAGTGCCACCCACATGTAGGCCACGCGCACCGGACCGTCGCGCATGGTCTCGTCGCGGAACTGCAGCTCGCCGACCTTGCTGACCGCCTCGTCAGGCACCGGCAGGCCTTCGTCGCCGGCGACGAACTCGCCGCGTGCGCCGAGCACCTGGAAGTACACGTTGTCGGCATCGTCGGCGCGCAGCAGCTCGGCGGCCATGGCAGGCATGCGCAGGCTCACCTTGGGCAAGGCGTCGCCGCCGGTCGGGTCGACGCTGGCTTGCTGGGCGATGGCACGCACCACCACGCCGAGGTCGCGGTCATAGGGTCGGTCGGCGATGTTCTGCGCCACCAGGTAGGTCAGGAAGATGCTCATCGGCCACAGCAACAGCAACGGCGCGAGCATCCAGTCCAGGATCTCGCCGAACAGCGAATGCTGTTGCTGGGGCGTGGTCACTGGATCATCCTCCGCGCCAGCGCTGCGGGATGAGCGCTTTGGAGCGGCCATGCGCGATCACTGAGGTACCTTCGCCCTTGAAGGGCTCCGGGATGAGCGCTTGGGAGCGGCCCGGCGCGCTCATGCCGGCGCTGCGCCGGTGCGCCGCTGCGGATGCAGGTTCAAGCGGCGATCTTCTCCAGGCAATAGCCCAGGCCGCGCACCGTGGCAATGCGGATCGGTCCCTGTTCGATCTTCTTGCGCAGGCGGTGGATGTAGACCTCGATGGCGTTGTTGCTGACCTCTTCGCCCCATTCGCACAGCCGTTCGACCAGCTGGTCCTTGCTGACCAGGCGGCCGGCGCGCTGCAGCAGCACCTCCAGCAGCGACAGCTCCCGCGCCGACAGCTCGATCATCTGGTCGTTGATGTAGGCCACGCGCCCGGTGGCATCGAAGCTCAGCGGCCCGTGCTTGATGATGGTGGCGGCGCTGCCCAGGCCGCGCCGGGTGAGCGCGCGCACCCGCGCCTCCAGCTCCTGCAGCGAGAAGGGCTTGGCCATGTAGTCGTCGGCACCCAGGTCCAGGCCCTTGACGCGCTGCTCGACGCTGTCGGCCGCGGTCAGGATCAGCACCGGCACCGACGAGCCGCGTGCGCGCATCTTGCGCAGCACGTCCAGCCCATGCATCTTGGGCAGGCCCAGGTCGAGGATCACGCAGTCGAACTCGTGGTCGGCCAGCGCGGCGTCGGCCTCGGTGCCGCTGCTCACCTGGTCGGCGGCATAGCCGGCCGCGCGCAGCGAGCGCAACAGTCCGTCGGCCAGCACCTGATCGTCTTCGGCGATGAGAATGCGCATGCGGTTGTCTCCTTTATGGGCCGGGTGGCGCACCTGGCGGCGGATTCTAGGCAGCCGCTGTCGCCTGAGGGACTGATGAATGTCAAGCGCGCCGGACCCCTAGAAATCTACTGTACAAACATCCAGCTTGCAGCCATAATCGATCGCAACGAAGGAGAAGCTCGATGGACGCACCCGTGAAGGCATTGAACACCGAAAAGGCCAAGGCGCTGCAGGCCGCGCTGGCGCAGATCGAAAAGCAGTTCGGCAAGGGCTCGATCATGCGCCTGGGCGACGGCGAAGTCATCGCCGACATCCAGGTGGTGTCCACCGGCTCGCTGGGCCTGGACATCGCGCT
>Ga0316600_10000149_pt1 | contig 43081 bp, 34 predicted proteins | sample OWC_soil_day5_CT_FD_207652 | JGI IMG/M metagenome (GOLD analysis project Ga0316600, IMG submission 207652) | Wetland soil microbial communities from Old Woman Creek delta, Ohio, United States - OWC_soil_day5_CT | ecosystem: Environmental > Terrestrial > Soil > Wetlands | place: USA: Ohio... | reverse complement strand
AAATTGATCAAGTGGAAGCAATTGGTCTTAAAGTAAATGAAATCTTAAGTAAATATCTTGCAACAAAAAATATTGAGCTAATTGATTTCAAACTTGAATTTGGTATGCACAAAGGTAAATTGATTCTTGGTGATGAAATTTCTCCTGATAACTGTCGCTTCTGGGACAGCGTAACACATGAGAAATTAGATAAAGATAGATTCCGTCGTGATTTGGGCAATGTTGAAGATGCCTACAAAGAAGTACTACACAGATTAACAGGAGAGGTTAGATGATAGACTTAGAACAAGATAAGTTGAAAGAGGAATGCGGTGTCTTTGGGATTTATTCTCGTGAAGAAGATGTTGCAATGAATACTTATTTAGGGTTGTATGCTTTGCAACACAGAGGTCAAGAAAGTGCTGGTATTGCCATCACTGACGGTTCTTGGATGGATGTAACACGTGGCATGGGGCTTGTAAATGAAGTGTTTCGTCATCAGCTTCCACGCATGGAAAACCAATATATCGCAATTGGTCATGTGAGATATTCCACAACTGGTTCTAGTTTACTAGCCAATACGCAGCCGTTAATGGTGAATTATTCTGGCGGTAAAATCAGTTTGGCGCACAATGGTAACCTTACAAATGCAACTGAAATTAGACGTGATTTAGAAGAACAAGGTACGGTTTTCCAAACTTCTATTGATACGGAAGTTTTCGTGAATTTAATTGCAAGATCACGTAAAGCTACTGTTGAAGAAAAGATCATGGAAAGTTTAGTTAAAATTAAAGGCGCATATTGTTTAACAATCATGACTGAAGATAAGCTAATTGGTGCTCGTGACCCACAAGGATTCAGACCACTTTGCGTAGGGAAAATGGGCAACTCTTGGGTGCTTTCCTCCGAATCTTGTGCTCTTGATACTGTAGGAGCTGAATTTGTTCGTGATATTGAACCAGGTGAATTGGTTGTTATCGACGACAATGGGTTGAAATCTTATAGGTTTGCCGAAGTCACGAAACGTGCTTCTTGCATATTTGAATATATTTATTTTGCGCGTCCAGATAGTGTGATTGATGGACAAAGCGTACATGATGCCCGCTTTGAAATGGGAAAAGTACTAGCAAGAGAAAGTGGTTTCAATGCTGATATTGTTATTTCTGTACCTGATTCTGGTACAACTGCAGCAACAGGCTTTGCTTTTGAAGCAGGCATTCCGTTTAAGGAAGGTTTACTGAAGAACCGCTATATTGGTCGTACTTTTATTCAGCCAACGCAGAAAAAGCGCGATACAAGTGTTCGCTTAAAATTAAATGCAATCAAATCCGTTGTCAATGGTAAATCAGTCATTTTGGTTGATGATTCAATCGTACGTGGTACGACAAGTGGTAAGATTGTTCGTATGTTAAAAGCAGCTGGTGCAACTGCGGTTCATATGTGTATTAGTTCGCCACCAATTGGTTATCCTTGCTTCTATGGCATTGATACTTCTGCGCGTAAAGAACTAATTGCAGCTTCTAAAACGGTAGAAGAAATTCGTGAATATATTGGTGCAGATTCCTTACATTTCTTATCCATTGATGGTTTGAAGAAATGTGTATCAAAAGTAAATTGTGAAGATATGTGTTATGCATGTTTTAACAGTGCTTATCCTGGGGACATGCCAGCTGAAACAGGTGATTGTGCCGATAAATATATATTCGAACAAAAAATGACTAAAAATAAGTAAAATTAATAATCAGCGACATTATCCATAACAATATTTGTTATGGATAATGTAGTTATTACAAAAGTTGCTAAATTGGAGGATTTCGATGACTACAGAAAACAAGTCTCAACAACTTACTTATCGTGATGCAGGTGTGGATATTGATGCTGGGAACTATTCCGTTCAACTGATCAAAGAAAGTGTAAAATCTACATATCGTCCGGAAGTATTAGGCGATCTTGGTGGATTTGGTGGCTTATTTGCCTTAAACAGCGGCAAATATAAAGAACCAGTATTGGTATCTGGTACGGATGGTGTTGGTACCAAACTTCGCTTGGCATTTATGCTTGATAAACATGATACAATCGGTCAAGATGCGGTTGCAATGTGCGTCAATGATATATTGGTACAAGGTGCAGAACCTTTGTATTTCTTAGACTACCTAGCAGTAGGCAAATTAGAGCCAGAAAAAGTGGCAGCAATCGTTAAAGGTGTCGCTGGGGCATGTAAAGAATCTGGTTGCGCATTAATCGGTGGAGAAACTGCTGAAATGGCAGGTTTTTATCCAGATGGTGAATACGATATTGCAGGATTTGCGGTTGGTATCGTAGATAAGGCGAATATTATCACTGGCGAACATATCAAAGCTGGTGATGTCTTGATTGGTTTGCCTTCGAGCGGTGTACATTCCAATGGATATTCCTTGGTTCGTAAAATTTGCTTTGATATTAAAGGCTTCAAAGGTGATGAATATATCGAAAAATTAGGTAAAACAATTGGTGACGAATTATTGACCCCAACACGTCTTTATCCTAAAGTTTGTATGCCATTAACGGAGAACTTCAAAATCAATGGTATGGTTCATATCACCGGTGGCGGGTTCTATGATAATATTCCTCGCGTTTTACCAGAAAACTGTGGTGTAGAAGTGGATTCTTCGGCTTGGGAAAGACCTGCAATTTTCAACTTGTTAAAAGAGTGGGGTAATGTCGCTTGGCCAGAAATGTATCGTACCTTCAATATGGGAATCGGTATGGTACTTGTTGTTTCTGCTGACGAAGTAGATAAGATTCAAGCGCACTTAGCTGAGAGCAATGAAAAATCTTATGTTATTGGTAAAGTCGTAGAAGGAAGCCAAGAAGTTGTAATAAAAGGTGGAGTATTTAATGACTAATACACGGGTATTAGGCGTAGTGGCTTCCGGTCGTGGCAGTAATTTGCAATCTATTATGGATGCAATTAAAATTGGCCAAATCGCCGCAAAAATCGGGGTTGTCATCACTGATAAACCAGAAGCAAAAGCTTTGGATCGTGCGCGTGAAGCTGGTATTCCTGCTGTGTGTGTGGATCGTAAAAAATGTGCCTCGAAAGACGAATTTGAGCAAGCTTTAGTTGCTGAATTAAATAAATATAATGTGGATTTGGTAATTTTAGCAGGATTTATGCGTATACTAAGTCCATTCTTTGTCCATTCCTTTAAAGATAGAATTATGAATATTCACCCATCTCTATTACCGGCATTTGCTGGTGCTCATGCGCATCGTGATGTACTTGCCTATGGTGCAAAAGTATCGGGCTGTACGATTCACTTTGTGGATGAAGGTATGGATAGTGGCCCGATTATTCTGCAAGAATCCGTACCTGTATTAGATGATGATACAGAAGATACTTTAGCGGGGCGTGTTCTTAAAATCGAGCATGTGCTATATCCAAGAGCCATTGCCCTTTACTTAGAAGGCAAACTAGACGTGCAGGGTCGTCATGTAATAATCAAAAAATAATTTATAGGTGGTTTGTGATAATGAAAATCAAACGCGCGCTTATTAGCGTATCTGATAAAACTGGTGTAGTAGAATTTGCACAGAAGCTTCATGCTGCTGGTGTAGATATTATTTCTACTGGTGGTACGATGAAAACTTTACGGGCTGCCGGTATTCCTGTTACTTATGTGAGTGATGTAACTGGTTTTCCAGAAATTATGGATGGCCGTGTAAAAACATTAAATCCATACATTCATGGTGGTATCCTCGCAATTCGTGACAATGCAGAGCATGTTGCGGCAATGAAAGAACATAATATCACTGGCATTGATATGGTTGTTGTTAACTTATATCCATTCCGTCAAACGATTGCAAACCCTGATGTTAAACAAGAAGATGCAATTGAAAATATCGATATTGGCGGCCCGGCAATGATTCGTGCGGCTGCGAAAAACTTTAATTACGTGGCAGTTGTGGTAAATCCAGAACGGTATGATGAAATCGCGACTGAGCTTGCAAGTCCAGAAGGTATTAGCGATAAATTACGGATGTCACTTGCCAAAGAAGCCTTCTGTCATACGGCTGAATATGATGCATGCATCAACCAATACTTAGCAAAACAATTGGGTGAAGGTGAATTTCCTAACCAGGCACATATCGTTTTAGAAAAAGTACAAGATTTACGTTACGGTGAAAATCCTCATCAAAGTGCAGCATTTTATCGTGAAGTGAATACAAATACTGGTGTAGCCAATGCAAAACAACTACATGGTAAGGAGCTTTCCTTCAACAACATCGTTGATATTGAAGCTGCTTATAATATCGTTGCTGAATTTGAAGAGCCAGCTGTTGCAATTATCAAACATACCAATCCATGTGGTACTGGTATTGGCCAGAGTATTTCTGAAGCTTATACAAAAGCCTATGAAGCTGATCCAGTTTCAGCTTTTGGTGGCATCGTGGCATTGAATCGTACCGTAGATAAAAAAACTGCTGAACAAATGAGCAAATTGTTTATCGAAGTAGTAATCGCGCCTGCATTTGACGAAGATGCATTTGCAATTTTAAGTGCTAAGAAAAATATTAGATTATTGACATTACCTGTACCTAATCTTGAAGAAAAACGTATGGATACAAAAAAGGTATCTGGTGGTATGCTTCTTCAAAATGCAGATACAATGGATACAAAAACGAGTGCAATGAAAGTTGCAACAAAGCGTCAACCAACTGAGGAAGAATGGAAGCAAATGATTTTTGCATGGAAAGTTGTAAAGCATGTAAAATCCAATGCAATTGTGATTGCTGGCAATGACCAAACTTATGGTGTTGGGGCAGGACAGATGAATCGCGTTGGTTCAGCGGCGATTGCGCTTGAACAAGCTGGTGAAAAATCTAAAGGTGCAGTACTTTCTTCTGATGCATATTTACCATTTAGAGATACTGTAGATACTGCGGCAAAAGCCGGTATTACAGCAATTATTCAACCAGGTGGTTCGATTCGTGACCAAGAATCTATTGATGCGGCGAATGAACATGGCATTACGATGGTATTTACTGATATGAGACATTTTAAACACTAAGTCTTATTGATGATAAAAGAGTAGTTTCAGAATTAAGACGCACTTATTTCCATACTTAAATGGGGAGTTTTGGTGCGTCTTAATTCATCTATAGAAGGAGTGAAGTTAACGTGCGTATTCTAGTGATTGGTGGCGGTGGCCGTGAACACACCTTGGCTTGGAAGCTTTCACAAAGCAAAAATGTAGAGAAAATGTATGCGATACCAGGAAATCCTGGTATGGAAAAAATCGCTGAATGCAATAGTGCGATTAGCATTTCTGATAATCATGCCCTTGTTACTTTTGCAAAAGAGCATAAAATAGATTTAACCGTAGTTGGACCGGAACTTCCATTAGCAAATGGCGTTGTTGATGCATTTGAAGCTGCTGGATTAAAAGCATTTGGTCCAAGTAAAGTTGCCGCTGAAATTGAAGGTTCTAAAGCGTTCTCAAAATGGTTGATGAAAAAATACAATATTCCTACGGCGAAATTCGAAGTGTTTACAGATGCTGAAGCAGCGCGCTCTTATGTAAATGAGCAAGGTGCGCCGATTGTTATCAAAGCAGATGGACTCGCTGCCGGTAAAGGTGTTATCGTAGCAGCAACACTTGAACAAGCAATTGAAGCAGTTGACAGCATTATGTGCGATCAAACCTTTGGCGAAGCTGGCAGCCGTGTAGTGATTGAAGAATGTTTAGTTGGGGAAGAAGCTTCCTTGCTTACATTTACCGATGGTGAAACGATAGTGCCAATGATTTCTTCACAGGATCATAAACGAGCTTATGATAACGATGAAGGTCCGAATACTGGTGGTATGGGCACATATGCGCCAGCGCCAGTTGCAACAAAAGAGATATTGGCACAAGTACAAAAAGAAATTTTGGAGCCAACGATTCAAGCGATGTCTGCTGAAGGTCGTAAATATGTTGGCTGCTTATACGCTGGTCTTATGATTACAGCAGATGGCCCGAAAGTAATTGAATACAATGCGCGGTTCGGCGATCCTGAAACACAAGTTGTATTGCCATTACTTGATGGTGATTTAGCAGAAATCATGTTTGCTTGTATTGACGGTAAACTCAAAGATACGAAAGTAAGTTGGAAAGATGAAGCTGCAGTATGCGTAGTTATGGCTGCTGGTGGTTATCCAGCAAGTTATCAAAAAGGTGATGTAATCACAGGAATTGATGGGGCTGAGGCAGGTGGTGCAGTGGTATTCCATGCAGGTACAGCAAAAACGGATGCAGGTATTGTTACAAATGGTGGCCGTGTTATCGGAGTTACAGCAACCGCTGCTAATATCAAGCAAGCGGTTGATAATGCGTATGCTGCTGTTAATAAAATAAACTTTAAGGATAACCATTTCCGCAAAGACATTGCGTATCGCGCAATTGCAAGATTGAAATAAAATAGAAAGAATCACGGAGAAGTTTAGTTTCCTAAACTTCTTTGTGGTTCTTTTTTGTATCAGTTTTGAAGGTAAATAATAACTTTTTGACGAATTGAGATACAGAATCAAGTATTATGAATGAGGAGTAGGATATGGAACTGTCAATAATTATAATAAACATATTGATATTATTGATTCTATTTAGTGGTTTGGTGATGACCTTAATTGGATTACCAGGCAATACTGTTATCTTTTGTACAATCCTTGCCTATGCATTTTATGATAATTTTATTCATATTAGTATTGGCGATTTGGCATTTGTATTAGGAGCAATTTTAGTGGGAGAATTGTTCGAGACATTAACAGCGGTAATTTGGGCAAAAAAAGAGAAAGCATCAAAGTTGGCAATTGGCGTTGCTGTCATTGGTGCAATGGTTGGTGGTATCCTTGGTACGATGATCGTTCCAATCATCGGTTCTTTTGCTGGGGCGTTAGCAGGTGGTTTTGTGAGCAGCTATATAGCAGAATATCGTACGACGAAGAATGGTGCGCAAGCTTGGCGTGTCGCATTAGGCGTTATTAAAGGTCAACTTCTCGGTATTGTAATTAAATTTTCGGTTGCCACTTCGACTATTCTTTATGTACTGATTCAAATGCCATGGTAAATCTATCCGCATTTCGTAAAATTTATAGTATAATGGATAAGTATAAGTAGTATCGTATATATTACTTTTAGAAACTAATTTATGAATAGAAAACATTAACATAATTAGAGGAGGACCACAATGTCTTTAGAAATTGGTCAGATGTATCACGGTTTTAAATTAGTAGAAGCAAAAAAAATCAAAGAAATCAATGCAGTAGTTAACATGTTTTATCATGAAAAAAGTGGTGCACATTTGTTATTTATGGAAAATGATGATGATAACAAAGTTTTTTCCATTACATTTCGGACGCCGCCTAACGATAGCACAGGTGTAGCACATATTGTAGAGCATTCTGTGTTATGTGGATCGAGAAAGTTCCCAATGCGTGAGCCTTTTGTTGAGCTTGTAAAGGGATCTTTAAACACATATCTAAATGCAATGACATTTGCTGATAAAACGATGTATCCAGTTGCCAGTCGTAATGATAAAGATTTCCATAACCTAATGGATGTGTATCTTGATGCGGTATTTTATCCATGTATGTATGAATGTCCAGAGATATTAATGCAAGAGGGCTGGCATTACGAAGCAGAGAATACCAAAGATGAATTGAAGTATAAAGGTGTAGTTTACAACGAAATGAAAGGAGCGTTTTCTTCACCGGAAGCGATTCTTGATAAAGAAATTGTAGCTTCTTTATTTCCCGATACTACGTATGGCTTTGAATCTGGTGGTGATCCTGAAGTTATTCCAGAATTAACGCAGAAAATGTTTTTAGATTTTCATAAAAAATACTACCATCCAGCCAACAGTTATATTTATTTATATGGTGATATGGATATTTTAGAAAAATTGGCATTCTTAAATGATGAATATTTGAGCGGTTTTGATAAGATTGCGATAGATTCTAGCATTGAAGAGCAAATGTTATTTCAAGAACAAAAAGATGTAACAGAATATTATCCGATTTCACCAAATGAACAGATTGAAGATAAAACCTTTTTAAGCTGGAATTGCATTGTCGGCAAATCAGAAGAGTCGGAAGTAATGCTTGCAATACAAATTTTAGAGCACTTCTTACTTCGTACTCAGGCTGCACCACTAAAAAAAGCGTTGGTTGATGCAGGCATTGCCAAAGATATATTAAGCTCTTTTGGCGATGGTATTCTACAGCCTACCTTTAGCATTATTGCGAGTGGTTCCAATGAAGTAAATAAAGAAAAGTTTGCGCAGATAATTCGTGAAACATTGCAAACTTTAGTAAAAGAAGGCATTGATAAAAAATTAATTGAGGCCTCTTTGAATTTGTTGGAATTTAGGTTACGTGAAGCTGATTTCGGTCAAAGTCCGAAAGGTTTAATTTATAATATTAAACTAATGCATAGCTGGTTATATGATCAAAGCCCAATGCTGTATTTAGAATATGAAGAAGCCTTAAACAATATAAAATTAGCGTTAACTACAAACTATTTTGAAAAAATTATTCAAGAGAGATTCTTGGATAATGAGCATATAACCTTCGTAACGTTAAAACCAAAACAAGGTTTAGCGGAGGAAAAAGCCAAAGAAGTGAAAGCGCATTTAGCTGAATATAAAGCAAAGCTATCAAAAGAACAGATTGAAGAACTTGTAGAAATGACGAAAAAATTAAAAATACGTCAAGAAACACCTGATTCTCCAGAGGTATTGGCAACAATTCCGTTGTTAGAGCTAAAAGATATTGAAAGAAAATCTGAACAGCTGATTCTGACGGAAAAACAAATTAATGATACGAAAGTATTGTTCCACCCAATCGTAACTAATCAAATTGGGTATCTAAATATTTATTTTGATGCTGGTACGGTACCACAAGCATTATTGCCATATACGTATTTATTGGCGGAGTTACTTGGAAAGGTATCAACTGCTAAACATGCATATAGTGAACTGGCTAACGAAATTAATATTAGTACAGGTGGTATAGGGTTCGATGTGATTGCCTATACAGAAAGCGACAGTGCGGAAGAATATTATCCTAAATTTAAAGTTAAATCCAAAGCATTGGTTAGCAAGTTGCCAGAACTTTGTAATTTGATTGCTGAAATAATTAGTGAAAGTAAGTTTGATGATAAGAAACGCATCAAGGAATTGATCGAACAAACCAAATCTTCGCTTGAAATGTATTTACTTCGTAATGCACAGCAAGTAGTTGCAAGTCGTGTATTGTCCTATTTTTCACCAGCAGGAAAATACAATGAGCAAGGTTTACTTTCCTTCTATGAATTCATTGTGGATCTAGAGAAGAACTATGAAGCCAAATTTGAAGAATTGGGGGAAAAATTTGCAGAGTTAGGCATCTTGCTATTTAATAAAAACAGTTTGATGGTGAGTATTACTTTAGAAGAAGAAAATTATGAAAAATTTGCGTCTGTATTTTCCAATATACTAAAAGTGCTTACGACAAATAAGGCGCCAAAACAGAATTATGAATTTGAAGTAAAAAAATTAAATGAAGGTTTAATGACCTCAAGCAAAATTCAATATGTTGCCAAAGGTGCGAATTTTACTAAACTTGGCTTTAAATTTAATGGCAGTTTAAAAGTATTAGAAACGATTTTACGTTACGATTATATGTGGAATAAGATCCGTGTACAAGGTGGGGCGTATGGGGCATTTACGCAATTTAGACGGAATGGGAACTTAGTCTTCGGTTCGTATCGTGATCCAAATTTAGTGGAAACAATCAATGTCTATGATCATACTGCCGATTACTTACGTAACTTTGGGGTAAGTGAACGTGAAATGACAAAATACATTATTGGTACGATGAGCACATTGGATACGCCACTTACTGCACAGATGAAGGGCGAAGTTGCAGCTGAGTGTTATATTCGTCATATTAGCCAAGAAGATATTCAAGAGGAGCGCGATCAGATTTTAGCAACACGCCAAGAAAACATTATCGTTTTAGCAAATTTGATCGATGCTAGTATGAAAGAAAATTATCTTTGCGTACTCGGTAATGAAGAAAAAATCATGGCACATAAAGAAGTGTTTCATGAATTGAAAAATGTATTTGCTTAAAAATGTCATAGTCTAACAATAAAACGACTACGAGGTACAGTAATGTATTTACTTCGTAGTCGTTTTATTTATAGTGTTTTCAAGTCTTTTGTCATATAGTGATAGTATGATATTATTAATTCGGGGAGGAGTTTAATATGTTAATTGATTTACATTGTGATACAATATCGGTTTTGTTAAGGAAAGAAAAAGATGGTGACTTGAAGAAAAATGATTTATGTGTTGATATAGAAAAGTTAAGACAAGGCGGATCGCTCGCGCAATTTTTTGCGTTGTATATTGATCAGGAGGCAGTGGAAAATCCGTTTGAACATGCAATGATCATGTTGGATAAGTTTCATCATGAAATCAATATAAATTCAAATGAGATTGCAATCGCTAGAAATTATCATGAAATGATGGACAATCAAGCTATGGGGAAAATCTCAGCTTTTTTAACGATTGAAGAAGGCGGTGTAATCAAAGGGAGAATGGCAAATTTACGTAACTTTCATCGTTTAGGGGTCAGGTTAATGACGCTGACTTGGAATTATCCCAATGAAATTGGGTATCCGAATTTTGAATGGAAGTATCAAAAGCATGGACTTACTGCTTTTGGCAAAGAAGTTGTGGCTGAAATGAATCGCCTCGGGATGATCATTGATGTGTCGCACCTTTCTGATCAAGGTTTTTATGATGTTGCCAGTCGTTCTCAGCAACCTTTTATTGCTTCGCATTCTAATAGTCGTGTGATGACCAATCACCCTCGCAATTTGACGGATGATATGATTCGCATACTCGCTGAAATGGGCGGCGTACTTGGGTTAAACTTTGCGGCGACTTTTTTAGGCGACAGTCCGACAAGCAAAATAGAAGATATGATTCGTCATGTTAAGCATATCTATAAAGTTGGCGGAATCGAAGCATTGGCAATTGGTACTGATTTTGATGGAACAGCGCCAAATTTTGATATCAGACATGTGGGGGAAATGGATTATTTAAAAGATGCTTTGAAAAAAAATGGTTTTACAATGAGTGAATTAGACAAAATTTGGTATAAAAATAGCGGGCGGGTCATAAAAGAAGTTTGTCACCAAATAAATAACATTGACAGTAACTAGGGGAGTTTCTATAATTAAAAGGATACATAATACAAGGAGTTTTAGGAATGAAAAAATTTAGTCAAAATACGATAGATATGAGTGATCCACGAAATAAAAGACAACATATTTTAGATGCTGCTTATATTGTCTTTTCAAGAAAGGGGTTTCATCGTGCAACTGTGGATGAAATTATTGCTTTAGCTGATACAGGAAAAGGTACTGTTTATAATTATTTTGTGAACAAAGAACAACTTTTTTATACGTTGATCAAGGAATGTAGCAATCCTTTTAATAAAAAAATTGAAGAGATCGTTGCCAATGAATTATTAGCATTAGAGAAAATTAGTATTTTGACAAAAGAGTTTTTGAAATTTTATTCTCGAAACGCGGATTTATGGCGAGTATTACTCCATGAGATGCGTACTTTTGGTGAAGTTGGTTATTCTGGGTTTAATGAAGAGCAAAGAGAAAAGTATAAGAAAAACTTTGATTATACTATTGTTTTATTAGAATCAGTTATCCTGCAGGGAGTAGAACAAAAGCTCATTCGTGAGTGTAATACAAAACAAGCGGCATATGGTTTATTTAGTGCAATTATTGCGATTGTGTTTCAAGATTTAGTGGGAGAAAGCCTAGATCATACAGCAGAGAATATTGCTAATACGTTTTTATTTGGGATCGCAAAGAAATAGGCAAAGAGCAGAGATAGCGAAGTGTTATCTTTATATAGGGGGAACTTTTTAAGTGGAAATCGATATTAGCAAGAAAGTGAATAGAATCATTCAATATGGAATGGTCGGTATATTGTTTATTACCGTTATCTGTAGTGGCGGTATTTGGTGGTGGCAGCAACATCAGGGATATTTATTAATTCACAATGCAAGCGTAAAGGGCATGGGTGTGAATGCAAGTGTAAAGGTAGCTGGTACAATTACGGAAATTCTGGTTAATGATGGAGATTCTGTAGAGGCAGGCAAAGAATTGGCGAAAATAAAAATCAACGTATCACCAGAGCAAATAAAACAATTGGAGCAAGCTGTGGAGTCAGCTAAATTGCGTTATAATGACTTATTGACGAGACCTACAGAAACGATGACAACAGTAGCTCCTGACGGTGATAGTGGGCAGGGAGATGCTGCAGCGGCGAAAATTGCTCTTGATAAAGCAGCTACCAATAAGGAGCGTATGGATAGGTTATTTGAAATTGGTGCAGTGAGTGCGATGCAAAGAAATAATGCCGCGAATGCTTATCAAGCAGCAGAAGAAGCATTTAATGCTGCTAGCCAAGCTCCAACTTCTAGTCGAACCAACGTGCAAGTCAACAATACTCAAGATACTGGACAATTATTAAAGCTTGCAAAGTTCCAAGTGGAACAAGCTGAAATGGCTTTGGCCGCATGTACACAGTCGGAACAATCAACCGTAGTGATTGCACCTGTTGATGGGGTTGTTAACTATACTGGGGTGAAAGTTGGTGACAGCATAGAAGCTGGACAGCCTATTTTTACTGTTGGTGATGCAAGTAATTTGTGGGTTGAGGTACAAGTGGATGAAAAGCAAATTGATAAACTAAAGCTTGGCCAATTTGTTAATTATTCTATTGAAGAGTATCCAAATGAAATATTTAAGGGTACTGTTTTTGAAATAGCAAATCAAGATTCTAATGAAGAATCTCAAAAAGATGAAAAAAAACAAGGCTTGCCGGTGAAAATTTCCTTACCGATTGATACGGACTTTACTTTTAAGGCTGGTATGAAAGTAAATATTAAAATTAGAACCAACTAAAAATATTTATATTAATAAATAGAAATAATCTAAATTCGTACTACTTATAAACTAGTACGAAGATAGGTTGCCGGTTGGCGAGAAGTGCTTAGATGCTAGGCACAGCAAGGAGCTCGTAAGGAGTCGTACTTTCGTACGTCGACGAGCAGCACCTTGCTGTAACAAACGCAGATGAGTGCTTATCGACTGCCTGCGGCTTATCTGTCAATATTATGTCTACAATCTGAATCTGTTCCATCCTGTGTGGAACAGATTATTTTTAGTTAAATATTTTCGTAAGGTAAAGAATAAAAGAAATAAAGAAGGAAAATAATAAAATAAGCAGAATAGATAAAAATAAGATAATGTGTAAGGAGTGGTTTTTGTGTCTTCAAATCCAAAATTGAAAGATGAATTAACGGATCAGTTATTTAAAGCGGTATTATTATTAAAGGATAGTGAAGAATGTTATCAGTTCTTTGAAGATATATGTACCATTAGTGAAATGAAAGCTTTGGCACAACGTCTTGAAGTAGCGAGAATGCTTAGAGATGGGCATACCTATGATGATATTGTGGAACGCACGGGTGCTAGTACAGCGACAATTAGTCGTGTAAAACGTTGCTTGAATTATGGTGCGGATGGTTATAAATCTATATTAGAACGCTTAGATGAAATGGAAAAGAAAAGAGAGTAGGAAATTTAGAATGAGTAAAAATGAATTTGTATTACAAATACCTTATGGAACGAGAGATTTTTTACCACATGAAGCTGCTTGTAAACGTGAAATTGAGGCATCCATAGCGGATGTATTTGTAAAATGGGGTTATGATGAAGTTGTTACCCCGACGATTGAATATTTAGAGACTCTTACAATTGGAAATGGTAGAGAAGTTGAGCCACATATGTTCAAATTTTTTGATAAAAATAATCGTACCCTTGCGCTTCGCCATGAGATGACAACACCGATTGCTCGTGTTGCAGCAAGTCGTTTGAACGAAGCTAAATTACCGCTAAAATTATCTTATATCACGAACGTTTATCGTTATGAACAAGCACAAACTGGCCGTCAATGTGAGTTTTATCAAGCTGGTGTTGAATTAATGGGCGTTCCGAATGCGAGTGCTGATGCCGAAGTCATTGCTTTAGCAATTGAACTATTAAGACAAGCTGGACTTGAAAATTTTCAAATCAGTTTAGGGCAAGTAGAATTTATTAATGGTGTTATGGAACAATTGAAATTATCGCCTAAGCAGCAACAAGAAATCAAACAAGCAATGGTAACTCGTGATTTGGTTGGTCTTGGCGAAATGTTAGATGATACAAACTTGGCTAGTAATGCAAAAGATATTTTAAAACGCATTCCATTATTACATGGTAAAGAAGATATGTTAAAACAAGCTTATAACATGGTTTGTAATGAGCAGAGTAAGCGCGCTTTAGATAATTTAACCGAAATATATCATTTACTAAAGGGCTATGGCTTTGAAAGCTATGTAAACTTTGATTTGGGTGTAATTCGCGATTTTAATTATTATACAGGAATGGTCTTTGAAGCCTATACACCAGGACTTGGTTTCCCATTGTGTGGCGGTGGCCGTTATGATAATATGTTATCCGATTTTGGTACTGCTTGCCCAGCTACTGGTTTTGCTCTAGGTATTGAGCGGATTATGTTAGCGTTAGAACGTCAAGGGCTTGCCGTATCAAAATTCAAAAAAGACATTTATGTTGCATGGCAAGAGGGGAAAGTATTAGATGCCATCAAAAAAACGAAAAAAATGCGCGAAGAAGGAAATTCTGTAGAGCTAGCCTTGTGGGCACAAACGGAAAAAGCAGCGGAAGACTATCAACTTGCTAAAGGTTACAATAAGCTTGTCTACATAGGATAAAGAAAATGTTAAAGCGGATAAAACAAGTAATTTCAGCGATTACTGCTAAGCTTCATGCGGCAGATATAGACTTTATTGAAAAACATCTTGACCAACAGGAACAAACATTGTTTTGGGCGATGAACTTGCCAGATCAACGACATTCTCTAAATGTTGCTTATACGTCTATCTTTTTAGCAAAAGAGATATCTGATGTAGATGAAGGGAAGTTAATTAAAGCGTCGTTGCTCCATGATGTTGGTAAAATATATGGTGATGTAAGTACTTTTGATAAAATTGTTACAGTAATTGCCCACAAATTTGCGCCAATCTGGTCAGAAAAATGGGCTAAACTTGGTAAGGGAAATAAGTTAGATAACCTTCGGCATGCATTCTATATTTATTTCAATCATGCAGAGCGAAGTAAAGAAAAACTTATTGCGATCGGTTTAGTTGAATTGGCGGACATTGTTTCTAAACATCACAAAGCTCCAGCTAGTGATGACCAGCTGGAGCTTAGGATCCTGCGTAGAGCAGATGACGAAAATTAATAACCTGATTGTTTATTAATGATGTTGAGCATTTCTGCATTATTATAAAATTTACTTAGGTTTTCAATAAATAATTTTAAAGCGCGATCAATATAATACGGTGAGTTCGCTGCAATATGTGGTGTGATAATAAGATTTTCTACAGTCCAAAGAGGAGAATCTTCAGGGAGAGGTTCTTGATTAAATACATCAAGTGCTGCTCCTTTAATGACACCAGTTTCAAGTGCAGTGATTAAATCAGCTTCATTTACGATAGGGCCACGGGCAACATTGATAAAGTAAGCTGATTTTTTCATCGTACGAAACGTTTCAAGCGAAAAAAGTCCTTTGGTATGTTGGGTAAGTGGTAGAGTTACTACGACGAAATCAGCAGAAGATAGTAAATGTGGTAATTGATCCATAGGATAAAGTTTATCAATAAATATTTCTTGCGTCATCGTGCGCTTGGTTGCTAGAACTTTCATACCGAGACATTTTGCACGTTTAGCGATTTCACGGCCTATGCTGCCTAAACCGATGATAGCAATTGATTTATCGTAGAGTTCTTCAAGTGATAAAAGTTGCCAAGCTCTTGCCTTTTGGTTTTCATAAGTTTGATGGATTGACCGTGTAAACGTTAACATCATTGCTAGAACATGTTCTGCCATAGGAATTCCATGAATGCCACGTGAATTTGTCAACGTGATATCAGAGCTTATAAACTCTGGCGAAAGTAATTTGTCAACACCTGCGCTGAGCGAATGCACCCACTTTAGACGAGTTGCTTGTGGCAGTAAATCACGGATGTCATGTTGACCCCAAGTAATTAATACATCGGTATCTTTGATGTAATTGATGGCTTCATATTTTTTACAAGTTGTCACATTGATATCCATTCCAGTTTCGCTGATCATATTGATTTGTTTATCGCTTAACCGTTGCACTACGAGGATATTTAGTGAAGGCATGATGAATATCTCCCTTTATCTGTTGTTTTTAGTGTACAATAGTTTTCTACCATACACTTTATACTATTCTACATGAAGACGAAAATCCCTACATATGGGTTGACGAATCAAATGATGAGTGTTAATATAGTAACATATTATTGCTTTAAATAAGTAAAGTGTTGAAATTTATAGGAGGTTCTTATGACTTCAAATGATATGGAATACTTAACAATTGCATTACCAAAGGGAAAATTATTTCAACCATCAGCGGATATTTTAGCAAAGATCGGATATACTGCTGAGGGATTAAGCGAAAAATCGCGCAAATTGGTGATTATAAATGAAGAGAAAAAAATAAAATTTATCATTACAAAAACTGCTGATTTACCTACTTATGTTGAATATGGTGCAGCGGATATCGGTATTATCGGCAAGGATATTTTACTTGAAGAAGGCAAAGACGTGTATGAACTCTTGGATTTAAAATATGGTTTTTGCCGCTTGATGGTAGCTGTTCCACAAGCTTTATTACAGGAAAAATTAAGTGATTATGCGCATATGCGTGTGGCAACTAAATTTCCTCATGTAGCAGAACGATTTTTTAATAGTAAAGGGATTCAAATGGAATTTATTAAATTGAACGGTTCTATTGAACTTGCCCCTATGGTTGGTCTTGCTGAAATTATTGTAGATATCGTGGAAACTGGTCGTACGTTAAAAGAAAATAATTTGATTGAAATCGCACAAATTACAAATGCAACCGCACGTTTTATTGCTAACCGAGTAAGTTTTAAAATGAAATTTGATCGAATCAATCAAATGGTAGAAGATTTAAGGTTTATTGTGGAAAGTGGGGAAGACAAATGAAAGTTGTAAATGCAGCAACTTTAACAACTGAAGAAATTAAAAAATTATTGACGAAGCCGGCATTTGATCAGGTTGTATTAAGTGAAGGTATTCGAGCTAAAAATAGAGACCTATTTGGTGAAGATCTAACAGCGTCGGAGGTTGTTGAGAAAATCGTCAATGGTGTTCGCACAAATGGTGATGCCGACATTATCAAATATACAAAATTAATTGATGGCGCAGATTTTTCGCAAAAATCATTTGCGGTTACAGAAGAGGAATTTATCGAAGCAGAAAGTTTAGTTGATCCAGCGGTTTTTGCTTCTATACAGAAAGCAGTTGCCAATGTTCGTCAATATCACTTGGAACAAAAACCAAATTCTTGGCTTACCTACCGTGAACATGGATCAATCTTAGGTCAATCTTGCATTCCATTGGATCGCGTAGGTATCTACGTGCCAGGTGGCACGGCATCCTATCCATCCTCTGTAATAATGAATGCAGTGCCAGCAGCCGTTGCTGGTGTAAACGAAATCGTGATGATGGTGCCACCAGATCGCGATGGAAAAATAAATCCATACGTATTGATGGCAGCTCGTGAAGCAGGTGTAACGAAAATATTTAAAATCGGTGGGGCGCAAGCGGTCGCCGCTTTAGCTTTTGGTACGGAATCTGTACCAAGTGTCGATAAAATTACCGGCCCTGGTAATATTTTTGTCACACTTGCCAAAAAGGCAGTGTATGGCCATTGTGATATTGATATGCTTGCTGGCCCGAGTGAAATTTTAATTGTTGCCGATGAAAATGCGAACCCTGCCTATGTTGCAGCAGATATGCTAAGTCAAGCAGAACATGATGTTCTCGCATCTAGTATTGTGATTACCGATAGTATAGAGCTTGCTCAAAAAGTTGAAAGAGAAGTCGAGGTACAACTTGCAAAATTACCACGACAAGAGATAGCTCGTGCTTCACTAGAAAAAAATGGTTTGATTATTATAACAAAAGATATCATGCAGGCAATGGAATTGGCGAATATTTCAGCACCAGAACATTTGGAAATTTTAACAATAGAACCATTTCGCTTATTGCCATATGTTCGCCATGCTGGTGCTGTATTTTTAGGGCCATATTCACCAGAACCACTTGGTGATTATTTTGCTGGCCCGAATCATGTACTACCAACGGGAGGAACTGCAAGGTTCTATTCCGTATTAAATGTAGAAACATTTATGAAACGCACTAGTATTATTTCCTATACCGAGCCGGCGCTTGCGGCTGTAAAAGAAGATATTATACGCTTGGCAGAAGCAGAAGGTCTAGAAGCACATGCCAATGCAATTCGAATGAGAGGTTAAAACTATGACGTATAGAGTAGGACTGAATGAATTACCAACATATGATGTTAGCGAAAAAGATTGGGATATTAAATTAAATGCGAATGAGAGTAATCTAACTTTACCACCATTAGTAGAGGAACGTGTATTAAATCGATTAGCAAGGATTGCGTTCAATCGTTACCCAGATACAGAAAGTGATGATTTGAAAGAGCTAATCGCACAAAATTTTAAAGTTTCTATTGAAAATGTGTTACTGGGAAATGGTTCCAGTGAAATATTGGAAAAACTATTTTTTGCTTTTGGCGGCCCTAGTCGAAATATAGTCTTTCCGGTACCATCTTTTTCTATGTATAAAATTTACGCAAAAATAAGTGAGTCTACCGCAATCCCCGTAGAATTAGAAACTGATTATACACTCGATCCAGAAAAAATTGTTAGAGCAGCTAACGAAAATGATGCAAAATTGGTCGTTGTCTGTACACCAAATAATCCAACTGGTAATGCGGTTCCGCTTACCTCTATTGAGTATATTGCAAAAAATATTCAATGTCCATTTGCAGTCGATGAAGCTTATGTAGAGTTTCATGGATTATCAGCGGTTAATCTACTTGAAAGATATCCCAATGTAATCATTGCTCGCACTTTTTCGAAAGCTTACGGATTGGCTGCAGCGCGCATTGGTTATATGTTAGCAAGTAAAGAAACTATTCAGATGGTAAGTAAAGCTTGTATGCCATATCATATCAATACGATGTCACTCGCGACTGCAGCTATTGTTTATCAAATGCGCGATGAATTTGTACCACGTATTCAAATGTATGTTGCAGAACGCAAACGCATGGCAGAAGAACTTGCTAAAATTGCGGGGATTACGGTATATCCATCCGATACCAATTTCATCTTAATCAAATATGCGAAGGCAAAAGAACTGAATGAATATCTAGAAAACTTAAAAATTGGTGTTAGAAGCTTTGGTGATGCACCTCGCTTAGAAAATTGTCTGCGAATTACTGTTGGGACTCGCGCGGAAAATGATACTTGGTTTAAAGTGTTAAAAGGTTTTGTCGAAAGGGGCTAGAAAAATGCGTCAGGCAGAAGTAGTTCGTAAAACAGCTGAAACCAATATTAAAGTAAATATCGACCTTGATGGCGACGGTTCTTCTACCATTGCCACAGGGGTAGGCTTTTTTGATCATATGTTGATTTTATTAAGTAAACATGGTTTATTTGATATGACAGTAATTTGTGAGGGCGATTTGCACATTGATGGTCATCATACGGTAGAAGATATCGGTATCAGCTTTGGGCAGGCTTTTATGAAAGCTTTAGGTGATAAGCAAGGAATCAAACGCTATGGGACTAGCTTTGTACCGATGGATGAAGCGTTAGCCATGGTATCTCTTGATATCAGCGGACGTGCCTATCTTGTTTATGATGTAGCGCAGCCATTAACGCCAATGATTGGTGATTATGATAGTGAGCTAACGGAAGAATTTCTGCGTGCTTTTGCAAATAACGCAGGGATTACGCTTCATGTAAAAATGCTCCAGGGAAAGAATTCACATCATATTGTGGAGGCCATTTTTAAAGCACTTGGTAGAGCTTTAGGTGAAGCGTGCAGCAAAGATCCACGAATCAAAGGTGTCATGTCAACAAAAGGATCGCTTTAAGTCTAAGTAAGGGAGGATAGGCAATGATTGCAATTATAGATTATGGAATGGGAAATCTGTTTAGCGTGGAAAAAGCGTTTGTAAAACTTGGTGCTGATGTTGTTGTTACCAGTGATGTAAAGGTCATTGCTAAGGCCGATAAAGTAGTGCTACCCGGTGTAGGGGCGTTTGGTAATTGTATGAAAAATATGGAATCATCCGGGCTTATTCCCATCATTATGGAGACCGCAGCCTCGGGCAAGCCGTTTTTAGGAATATGTCTTGGGCTGCAGGTGATGTTTGAAGGCAGTGAAGAAGCACCTGGTGTCAAAGGGCTGGGAATCTTTAAGGGGATTGTGAAAAAGATTGTTGCTCCGAATTTAAAAATTCCTCATATGGGCTGGAATAGTTTGAAAATGGATGCAAAAAGTTTGTTATTAGAGAACTTGCCAGCAAACCCATATGTTTATTTTGTTCATAGCTTTCATGCCGTGCCGAGTGAAGAAAATATCGTAACTGCCTTTGCTCTCTATGGCGAAAAATTAACGGCGGCAGTTGGTAAGAATAATGTGCAAGCAATGCAATTTCATCCTGAAAAATCGAGTAGCGTAGGGCTTAAAATCTTAGAAAACTTTGTGAGACTATAATTTGTATAGAGAGTAAGGAGCAATTTTAATGATTATTTTTCCTGCGATAGACATCCGTGATGGTAAATGTGTACGACTAACGGAAGGTCGTTTTGATAAAGAAACTATTTTTGCTGATTATCCAGCGGATATGGCAAAAAAATGGGTCAGTCTTGGTGCTGAATTTTTGCATATTGTTGATTTAGATGGAGCATTGGCTGGTAAATCAGTAAATTTATCAGCAATTCAAGCAATTCTTGACAGTGTCGACATTCCAGTGCAATTAGGCGGCGGTATTCGTACTATTGAAAACATTGAAGAAGTGTTAAAATTAGGTGTAAGCCGTGTTATTCTAGGGTCTATTGCAGTTCAGAGTCCCGAACTTGTGAAAACAGCTTGTGAAAAGTTTGGCGATAAAATCGTTGTTGGTATTGATGCGCGTGATGGTATTGTAGCTGTGGAGGGGTGGGGGGTATCTGGTGGCGTAGAAGCCGAAGAACTCGCAAAAAGAATGGCAGCTGTTGGTGTGAAACGCATTGTATATACCGATATTTCCCGTGATGGTACCTTGACTGGTGTAAATACTGAGGCCACGGCAAATCTTGCAAAGGTAAGCGGGATTAATGTCATTGCTTCTGGCGGCGTTAGCTCTATTCAAGACATTATCGATGTAAAAAGAGTAGAGGCAGACGGTGTGGAAGGTGTGATTGTGGGAAAATCGATTTATACGGATTCCCTTGATTTAGTGGAAGCATTAAAAGTAGCAAAGGGGGAATAAATATGTATACAAAAAGAATTATTCCCTGCCTTGATGTGAAAGATGGTCGCGTGGTAAAGGGAACAAATTTTGTTGGACTACGCGATGCTGGTGACCCAACAGAACTCTCGGCGGTATACGATAGAGAGCTCGCCGATGAATTAGTATTACTAGATATAACGGCTTCGCATGAACAACGCAAAACGATGGTGGAAGTGGTATCCGATTGCGCTTCGCAAGTATTTATTCCCTTTACTGTAGGTGGGGGCATTCGTACTGTAGAGGATATTCGTAAAATGTTAAAAGCTGGAGCAGATAAAGTGTCTTTAAATACAGCGGCAATTACTAATCCTAACTTAATCGCCGAAGGGGCAGCGAAATTTGGCTGTCAGTGTATAGTGCTTGCTGTGGATGCTCGCAAATGCGCTGAAGGAAAATGGGAAGTATACATCAATGGTGGTCGTACACCAACAGGTTTAGATTGTTTAGAATGGGTAAAAGAAGCTGTTCGCTTAGGGGCAGGAGAAATTCTCTTAACTAGTATGGATAAAGATGGTACAAAAGATGGCTATGATATTGAACTTACGCGTGAGGTATCAGAAGCGGTTGATGTGCCAGTAATTGCGTCGGGCGGGGCAGGAGAATTAGAACACTTTTATGACGTATTAACCGCAGGTAAAGCAGACGCTGTACTTGCTGCATCGGTTTTCCACTACGGACAATTTACTGTAAGACAAGTAAAGGAATATTTAAAATCACGTGGTGTGGAGGTTAGATTATGAATTTAGACAATATAAAATTTGATGAAAAAGGTCTTGTGCCAGCGATTATTCAAGATGAACAAGGGCAAGTACTCATGTTAGCCTATATGAACAAAGAATCTTTAGAAAAAACAGTAGCAACAGGGCTCACTTGGTTTTATAGTCGTAGTCGCAGGGGCTTATGGCAAAAAGGAGAAACTTCTGGCAATACACAAACAGTAAAAGAAATATCTTATGATTGCGATGGCGATACTTTGTTGATTAAAGTAGAGCAAAAAGGAGCGGCTTGTCATACAGGAACTTACTCTTGTTTTAATCATAATCTCGGTGAAGATGAAAGCAGTGTAACTACTTTATTTGATGCGAATAAAGTATATGGACAATCAGTATCTACGATTTTACATGACCTTTATAATGTGATAAATGATCGTAAACTTCATCCTAAAGAAGGTTCTTATACCAATTTTTTATTTGAACATGGCCAAGATAAAATTTTGAAAAAAGTTGGCGAAGAAGCGGCGGAAACAATAATTGCTTCAAAAAATATGAATAAAGAAGAGATTCTTTACGAAATGGGAGATCTTTGGTATCATTGTTTAGTATTATTGGCTTTTCACAATATTTCGCCAAGTGAACTTTTAGGCGAATTACAAAATCGTAGAAGTGGTGGAGCCTATCATCAATTTGTAAAACCAGAATAAACGGAGAGAATATTCATGAAAAAATTTTTTGGAACAGAATTTATGGAGAAAACTCGTTGTGCAAATTTAGTGCCAACGAATCGTGAAAAAGGGCTGCCACAGCCACCGATAGAGTTACCCGTAGATGGTGCAGTCAAACTGATTCATTTGCCAGAACCTGATTTATTGGTAGACAAAGAAATAAACTTTTTAGAATTGATTGAACTTCGTACCAGTGTTCGTCAATACAATCAAGCGAAAATTTCATTGAAAGATTTATCTTATTTACTTTGGTGTACACAAGGTGTAAAAATGATCACGCCGACTGGGAATACAACATTGCGTAATGTACCGTCTGCAGGAGCACGGCATGCCTTTGAAACTTACTTGCTCATCAATCAAGTGGAAGGTTTAGAGCCGGGGCTGTATCGCTTCTTAGCGTTGGAACACTCCTTGATCGCCGTTGACTTATCAGAGGAAATAACAGCTGAATTGACGGTGGCATTTATGAATCAAAAAATGATTCCTACTAGTAGTGTGACATTCATTTGGACAGCGGTAGCAGAACGCATGACATATGCTTATGGAGAGCGTGCTTATCGTTACTTACATCTAGATGCTGGTCACGTTTGCCAAAATTTATATTTGGCAGCACAAACGATCAATTTCGGTGCCTGTGCAATAGCACATTTCGACGATGAAAAACTAAATCAAACATTAAAAATTGATGGTGAAAATCAATTTGCCATCTACGCTGCAAGCGTAGGAAAATAAGTATAACAACCAGCACCAAATTTATTGATGGGTGCTGGTTGTTATACTTATTTTATGTTATCTAAATTTTTTATTTAAAAATGGTATCATATGAGTGAACATTGTTGTAATAAATAATTGCAGCCTAATTGGTTTAATGCGTAACAAAATAAACCGATAATTATGGTAAATTAAAAAAACTGTAAATTACCTTATATTTCTACTGCTTTTTTGAAAATTTATATTGCCGAAATAGTATTTTTAAGATAATATTTATATGTTATAGTGTGATTTAAAGGTTAGTATATTTCATATATTTTTAGATAGAGGTGTAAGTGTGTACAGATACATTATCAAAATGAAGTTACAAAAGTTTGCCAATGCAATCCAAAATGTTTTCCATGAGAATGTTGGATTCATTATTACACTCTTTTTGCTGAATTTTACGACAATGGCGTGGTCACTAATTTCTGAACAAAAATTAGAAGTCATGGTCAGCTATGGCTTTAGTTTGTTTTTTGCAGTGTTTGGTGTAGCTGCGCTTGTGCAGATCCTTTATAATCCGGTGTTGAAAAACCTAGTCAAAGCAGTTATTTTAGCTATTACCGGTGTTATTTTCGTAATCGAATTTTTTGCAATGTATAATTATAAAATTCTTATCGGAGCAGGCATTGTTAACTCGATTTTTGAAACCAATTATCGAGAAATGGTAGAATTTTTTGAAATGTATCTTGGATTTAAAGAATTTATTGGTATTTTGGGGTTTGTAGCAATTATCTATTTTGTGAAGAAAAAGAACTTTACGTTTTGTAAGGTGAACCATACGAAACCGAATAAAGTCGTGATGGGAATATTGGCAATTGGTTTTATTTATACGATCCGTATGGTATCAGTTTATGGTCAATTCTTTACCGATCATCAATATTTGCCAATACAAAGAGCCTATGCTTCAGCGCAAGTAGCCTTTAAAAATATGGAAGCGTACAATAATTTAACTTCTAGATTAAATGATAAAATTGAATTAACTGAAAATAAGAGTAAAGTAAAAAATGTTGTATTTATATTAGGCGAATCGACAAATCGTAATCATATGGGGTTATATGGGTATCCATTAAAAAATACACCTAACCTGCAAAAAATGCAAGATGAAAACAATCTGTATACGTTCAGAGATGTAATTAGTCCTCATTCAACGACGATTGCGGTACTAAGTAAACTACTTACTTTTTGCCATCTGGAATCTGATAAAGATTGGTATGAATATAATAATATTGTAGATGTCATGAATGCTGCAGGGTATAAAACTTTCTGGTTATCGAATCAAGAAAGTTCAGGTGTGTGGGGAAATGTTGCGCAGATTTTTGCCCAGCATAGTACCAAACATGAATTTACACGGATTCGAGATTCTCGCGAGGATTATGGGGTGGTCGATGGTGAATTATTCCCGCTGATTGATCGTGCGCTACAAGAACGTGCAGATAAGAATTTTTTTGTGATTCATTTAATGGGAGAGCACGGTTTGTATTACAATAGATTTCCTTATGCATTTTCTAAGTTTAACAAAGATGATATACCTCTGAATGTAGATGATGATAAAAAGACAATTGTTGCTCAATACGATAATGCAATTTATTATAATGACTACATTGTTAGCTCAATTATTGATAAATTTAAAGATGATGAAACACTTGTCATTTATGTATCTGATCATGGTGAAGCGGTTTATGATGAGTCTGCTTTTTCTGGGCATATTGAAGAAAATCCAAATCGTCATATGATTGAAATTCCAATGATTATGTGGGCTTCAGATAAGTTTAAGGCACAGTATCCAGAAAAAGTGCAAAGTATTCGTAAAGCGGTAAATAGACCATATATGACGGATGATATGATTCATACCGTATTAGATCTCACTGATATTAAAACTGCTGACTTTGAAGCATCGCGTAGTATCGTGAATGATCAATTCGATCCAACACGGAAACGTATTTTTAACAATAAAGACTATGATGTAGAAATTAAAAATGGTGAAGTGAAGAAAAATGAATAGTCATTTTAACCACTAAAAAATAGGATTGTTACAATTATTTGTAGCAATCCTATTTTTATATTGACAATAGTAAAAAGAAATATTATGATGTATATTATACACCACCCCCGAGGGGTGGTGTGGATGCGAATTATGTAGTTGGATAAAATAATGAATAAGTTACCTCACGACTGTGGAGTAAAGAAAGGGATAAAAGCAGTGAGAAAAAAATTTGATGTTACGGGAATGTCTTGTTCGGCTTGCTCCGCACATGTAGAAAAAAGTGTACGTAAGTTGGCTGGGGTCAAAGAGGTTAGTGTAAATTTACTAGCTAATCATATGCAGGTTACTTATGAGGAAAATTTAATTTCCGACAAAGAAATTTGTGCAGCTGTAGTAGACGTTGGGTATGGCGCAACTGTAGCTGAAATTCATGCTGCAAATAAAATAACTCAACCTGATGAAAAACAAAATACATTACAGACTGAGATCAGTCATATGAAGTTTCGGTTTTTGGTATCGTTAGGATTTTCGATACCTTTACTGTATATTTCTATGTCTCATATGTTTTCTTGGCCATTGCCAGGAGTTTTTCATGGGTCAGAAAATGCGATTACATTTGCCTTCACTCAATTCTTATTAACCTTGCCGATCGTATACGTGAATCGCAATTATTTTATTGTTGGTTGTAAAACTTTAATCAAAGGTGCGCCAAACATGGATGCACTGATTGCTATTGGTTCCTCAGCAGCTCTGTTTTATGGTGTCGTTGCAATTTATTATATTGGGTATGGTTTAGGACATCATGAGCTTGAACTGGTAAGAAAATATACCGCAGATTTATATTTTGAATCGGCGGCAACAATTTTAACATTGATTACCTTTGGTAAGTTTCTTGAGATAAAGTCAAAAGGAAAAACTTCAGAAGCGATTACAAAAATGATGGATCTTGCGCCAAAGACTGCTGTGATTTTGCGTGATGAACAAGAAATAGAAGTGCCAATTGCAGAAGTCGTCGTTGGTGATATTGTTTTTGTAAAACCTGGACAAAGTATTCCGGTAGATGGCACTGTTCTAATGGGGAATTCTTTTGTTGATGAGTCGGCACTTACTGGGGAAAGTATTCCTGTGGAAAAACAAAAGGATGATCTAGTGATTGCTGCTACAATTAATAAAATGGGTGCACTCAGAATTATAGCAACAAAGGTTGGCAATGATACAACATTAGCACAAATAATTCAACTTGTAGAGGATGCAAGCTCAAGTAAAGCCCCAATCGCAAAATTAGCCGATAAGATTAGCGGAATTTTTGTGCCGGTGGTTATTTCGATATCAGTATTGGCGACTGCTGTGTGGTTGATGATGGGGGCAAGTTTTGATTTTGCATTATCGATTGGTATTGCGGTACTTGTCATATCTTGTCCATGTGCGCTTGGACTGGCTACACCAGTTGCGATTATGGTTGGTACAGGAAAAGGTGCGCAGCAGGGAATTTTAATTAAGTCTGCTGAAAGCTTAGAAACAGCACATAGAGTGGATACGGTTGTTTTGGATAAGACAGGTACGATTACAGAAGGAAAACCAAAAGTAACTGATGTGGTTTCTAATGCAACGATTACAGAGCAAGACCTACTAAAGATTGCGGCTTCGCTTGAAAAGCAATCAGAACATCCATTATCAATTGCGATTGTAGAACATGCTGCCAGTCAAGCACTTGTACTTTCGTTAGTGGATGAATTTCAAGCAGTTTTGGGACAAGGCATTCGCGGAAAAATTGCTGGAACGCAATATTTCGCAGGAAATGCGAAATATATGCAAGAAAATAATATTATAATGGAATCATTTTTAACAAAAGGCGATGCCTTTGCTACAAATGGAAAAACACCGCTTTATTTTGCCAAAGAAAAAGAAGCTATAGGAATTATTGCAGTTGCTGATACTGTAAAGCCAACGAGTAAAGCAGCGATTGCCCAGCTCATTGCACATGGAATTGAAGTTATTATGCTGACTGGAGATCATCAACGTACAGCTGAGGCGATTCAAAAAGAGGTGAATGTTTCAAAAGTAATTGCAGAAGTACTACCGCAAGATAAAGAAAGTGTGGTTCGCAGCTTACAAGAGCAAGGTAAAAAAGTGGCAATGGTTGGCGATGGTATCAATGATGCCCCGGCTTTGGCAAGGGCAGATGTAGGAATCGCGATTGGTGCCGGTACTGATATCGCAATCGAATCAGCGGATATCGTATTGATGAAAAGTGATTTACTTGATGTAGTGACTGCAATTCAGCTTAGCAAAGCAGTGATAAAAAATATTAAGATGAATTTATTTTGGGCATTTTTTTATAATATCATTGGAATTCCGCTTGCCGCAGGAGTGTTTTATACATTCTTAGGTTGGAAGCTAAATCCAATGTTCGGTGCTGCTGCGATGAGTTTGAGCTCTGTAAGCGTGGTATCAAATGCTTTGCGCTTAAAGTTGTTTCAACCATACCGACAGAAGCAAGAAATTAAAGCACAAGAGGATTTTACTAGTCTAAATCAAAATTTAAATAAAAATCAAGTAGAAAAGGAAGCGAAGAAAATGAAAAAAATTATAAGTATCGAAGGTATGATGTGTAATCATTGTAAGAAAAATGTAGAAAAAATTTTGGGTGAGCTTGACGGGGTGGAAAGCGTGGTTGTGGATCTAGAGGCGAAATCAGCAACGGTTGAACTTTCCAAGGAAATAAGTGATGCGCTATTAACGCAACCCATTGTCGATGCTGACTATCAAGTAATATCCATTAAATAGTTTGGGTGGAGGACAATTCTATGAAAGCTGATCAGGAAAAAGTCAATCGTCTTTTAAAGACCGCGAGAGGTCAGATTGATGGCATATTAAAAATGGTTGAGGAAGAGCGCTATTGTATTGATGTTTTCAATCAAGTCTTAGCTACTCGATCTTTACTAAATTCAGTCAACAAAGAAATTCTGCATGGTCACATGGAGCATTGTGTGAAACAAGCCTTTGCAGAGGGCAAAGAAAGTGAAAAAATCGAAGAAATTTTAGCAATTATGGATAAGCTAGCAAAATAAATGGAAACTTAATACAGACGGCGTTTTAATAACGCTTGAATTGTAGTCGAAATTATCCAGAGACTTAGCAGCTCTTTATGCACTGCTTGCAAAAGTGGGAGTATTAGAACGGGTTAGTCATTGGAAAAACGAAAGAAGTTATTGTCAAAGGGCGATAGCTTCTTTTTGTTTGCTCAAAAATGCAAGGCATAGTAAAATAGAACATAGATTGTAAGTTTTTAATGGGAGAGGTTTTATTAATGAATAAATTACCTAAATTAATGATATTAGCTACAGGTGGAACTATTGCAGGGGGGGCTGCAGATAGCACAGAAATGACAGGATATCAGGCTGGTGTTTTTGGAATAGAAACATTACTCGCGGCGGTACCGCAGATTAAAAATTATGCTGAGGTAATTGGAGAACAAGTTTGTGATATTGATAGTTGTAATATGACTGAACAAATTTGGTTTCAACTTGCGAGCAAGGTGAATACTTTACTTAGGGATGAAACAATTGAAGGCGTAATTATTACACATGGGACAGATACATTAGAAGAAACAGCATATTTCTTAAATCTAGTTGTTAAGAGCGAGAAACCTGTTGTTTTTGTCGGCGCTATGCGCCCGGCAACGGCGATGAGTGCAGACGGACCGCTTAATTTGTTAAATGCAGTTCGATTGGCTGTGAGTAAAGAAGCGAGTAGCAAAGGTGTTTTAGTAGTGATGAATGATGAAATTCATGGAGCACGAGATGTCACTAAGACACATACAACAAATGTGAGTACCTTTAAAGCACTTGAACTAGGTGCTTTGGGTTATATGCATAATGGTAAACCAAGTTTTTATCGTATGACAACGCGTCGACATACAAAAATGAGTGTGTTCTCATTGGACGGTTTAACGAGTTTGCCACAAGTAGAAATCATTTATGCGCATGCAAACCAAAGTCGTTTACTGATTGATGCGACTCTTCGTGCTGGTGTAAAAGGAATCGTTTATGCTGGTATGGGAAATGGTAGTATCCATACAAATGCAGAAGCTGGATTAATTGATGCGGCAAAACAGGGCATTATCGTTGTACGCAGTTCGCGCTGTGGGAATGGTAGCGTGATTGCTTCTAACCCTGAGTGGGAGGAAAATCACTTTATCAAAGCTGATACGTTAAATCCACAAAAAGCCCGTCTTTTATTAGCACTTGCTTTGACTAAAACAAAGAATGTAGCACAAATACAAGATATCTTTGATACGTATTAAAATATAAGTATAGGTGATAGAATCATATGTCTACAATCTGAGCCAACCATTGAAACTATGGTTGGCTCAGGCTGTCGACAAAATAAAATATTTATGTCGATGATTTAGAAAAGATCTAAATCCGTACCACTTATAAGCTAGTACGAAGATAGGTTGCCGGTTAGCGAGAAGTGCTCAGATGCTAGGCACAGCAAGGTAGTGCGAAGGAGTCGTACTTTCGTACGTCGACGAGCAGTATTTTGCTGTAACGACGCAGATGAGTGCTTATCGCCAACCCGCGGCCTGTCTGCCCATAGTTTTTCTACAGGCTAAGCCAACCGTTGAAACTATGGTTGGCTTTTTTGCAGGAATTATATTTATTTTGTTGAAAACTTATAATGAAACATATGTACGATAAGGAGCTTTGCTATGGCAACAGAAGGAAAAAATAAGAATTCAACTCCTAGAAAGCAACAAAAAAGTAGTGTACGCAAAACTTCGAATAAACGCCCGTGGGCAATAATGGGAATTGCAATGCTGCTGATTGGTGCTTATTTTTATTTTATAAACGCTGAAATTAAAGATAAGTCAGATAAACCAATGGAAAAGATTCCTAATTATGTGATAGAAAAAACGGGAGCAGGTGCAAATGCTAATTTTACAGAGAAGACGAAACAAATTCATACGATTGTTGACCGTGTATTGCAAGAAAAAAAGGTAACAGTACTTGATAAAAACCAAATGGATAAAACGGTTAAAAGGCAAAAAGTAGAAGGAACAATATCGTGGAATTCAAGGCAGATACCAGTTTCAATTGAAAATGGTGCAATCGACGAATTAAAAGCAGGACTTGGGAAAGCGTTAGATAAAATTGGTGCAAAGGTTATCAATGCAGAATCAGATCAATATAATGGAAATACAGTAATTCGATTGGATATTGGTATTGAAGATGAACTTGATGGTGATCAAGTTACCATCATTGCTGATAAGCTGTATGTATCGCAGAGAAAAACTTCGTTAACGGATAAATCTCCTCCAAGCAACAAAACAGGAACGAAGGCAAAACTAGCACTTGTTATTGATGATTTTGGCTATACAGAGGAGCCTATTGATGCATATGAAGGGATTGATCGTCCCTTGACTTTTGCAATATTACCAAACCATCCTTACAGCAAAGAAGCAGCAAATCGTGGATATAAAAATGGCAAACAAATTATCTTGCATTTACCAATGGAGGCAATGAGTAACTCGGCAAAAGTAGAGGTACAAACGATTAATGTTAATATGAGTGATAATGAAATAAGAGCCATGGTAAATGAATTGACAGAATCAGTGCCACATATCATTGGCGTAAATAATCATCAAGGATCAAAAGCAACTTCGAATCAACGAGTAATGAAGACTGTATTAAATGAACTTGCCGGCAAAGGATTGTTTTTTATCGATAGTAAAACTCTAGGAAGTTCTATTGCTTACGATACGGCAAAGGCGATGGGGGTAAAAACAGGGGAAAATAAAATTTTTCTTGATAATAGTAATGATGTAGACGAAATAAAAAAACAATTGCGGCAAGCAGGAAATATTGCTTTGAAAAATGGTAGTGCCATTACAATAGGGCATGCACGTATTAACACTGCAAAAGCAATTAAAGAGCTTATTCCGGAACTTGAAAACCAAGGAATTGAATTGGTCTTTGCATCGGAAATCTTAAAATAAAAAATGGAGTTGTTACAGGTTTGTAACAACTCCATTTTTTATGGTTTACTTTAAACTTTAAATTTATTTACTGCTTCGGTTAATTCTTGTGCTAAGTTAGAAAGTTCATTGCTCGAAGCGGAAATTTCTTGCATTGTAGCAGATTGTTCTTCTGTAGTAGCAGAAATATTTTGTGTTTGTTCAGAACTTTGTTTACTCATATGATCAATTTCAGTGACTGCAGAAACAATTTTTACACGTTCATTCTCGATATCTTCCACTTTATTTGAGATTTGATTGATTTTTTCCGTAGTAGCAGCAATTACTTGTGCAATTTCTTGGAAGGCTAGCCCAGCATCGTTGACCACTTTTGTACCAATTTCAGCTTGTTCGGTCTCCTCTTTCATACCAGATATAACAGTTTCAGTTTCATGCTGAATATCATTGATCAGTAAGGTTATTTCATGCGCAGCTTCTTGTGATTGTTCAGCTAATTTACGAACTTCCTCAGCAACAACTGAAAAACCACGCCCTTGTTCGCCAGCTCTAGCGGCTTCAATTGCCGCATTCAAAGCCAGTAAATTGGTTTGAGCGGCAATATTAGAAATCGTATCAATGATTTGACCGATTTGTGTAGATTTTTCGCCAAGTTGATTTGCCCGTTTGGTAGATTGAATAACGGTAGATTGGATATTACCCATTTGGTCAATTGCTTTTTCAATCGATATATTTCCAGCGTTTATTGTTTTTGTTGCTGTTTGAGTTTGTTCCGATACTGTTTGTACATTTAATGTTACAGAATGGATATGCTCAGAAATGTTATTCACTAGTTGATGTGTATTTTCAGCCTGTAACATTTGTGATTCAGCATTTGTTGCAACGAGTAAAATTGCTTCAGCAGAAGTCGCTGCCCCTTGAGATACTTCTTCACTGCTTGAGGTAAGCTCTTCGCTGGCAGCACTTACTTTTTCAGCGCTGATTTGAATCTTTTTCGTTAAGACTTTTAATTGGTTGATCATATTATTATAGGCATGGCCTAATGCGCCAATTTCATCTTCTGCATAAACTGTAATGGTTTGTGTTAAATCACCATCGGCAACTAATTTTGTTTTTTCAGCCAGATCTCTAATTGGTTTCGTTAATATTTTAGTTAAGATAAAGGCAATAATTACGACAAAAAATGTAGTTGCTAAACAGGTAAATAGTGAAAATATAAGTTGTTTATGCGAGTTAGAGACTGCGTCATTTTTGCTTGTTTCAGCGACTACAGACCAATGGGATTGATTGATTGGTGCATAGCCAGCAATCGTATCTACACCTTCTGGGGTCGTATAATCTACCGAGCCAGAATTGGTTAACATGGCATTGGCGACCGGTTCTAATTTATCAACACTGGTGATGCTTCTTACCAAATCTTCATTCGGATGCACGAGTAATGTTCCTTTAGAATCAGCCAAGAAGGCATAGCCTAATTGATTTTTTTTCGCATTATTAATGATATTTTTAAGAATGCTTAAATCCATCGTTGCAGAAATAGAGCCGATGACTTTATCTTGTGAATTCTTAATCGGCACAGATAGTACAAATATCGCTTGGTTATCAGTTTTAGAATAAATCAAATCACTTATGGATACTTGTGCAGAACCATTTAATATAGGTTTTATGTAAGGGCGATCACTCACGTTTTGATTCTCACCAGTGTTACGAGCAATTTGTTGTCCATTGATATCGCAGATGAACATATTGCTGATATCTGGGAAACTCGTCTTGAAAGATTGTAATAAAGGAACTAAATCCTGTGGGTTCATCGCTTGTACTGTTTTGAGTTTTGTCATTGATCTAAGTAAATTAACTCGAGTTAATAGCATGTCGTCAATTTCTTTAGCTGTATTTACAGCAGTATTTTGATTGAGCATATGGGCCGTTTCTGTTTCGGCATTATAAGAGACAATGCCATTAAAAATAGTAATAATGAATAGTGGAACCAGTGCGATTGTCGCGAAGCCAAAGGTCAGTTTGGTTTTAAGTTTCGTGGTTTGATCGAGAGCTTTTAAAAATGTAAACAATTCAATTCAATCCTTCCAAGATAAGTAGTGCGTATTAAGTGCAGATAATAAAATAGTATAAGATAGATCTTACAAAATATTATTGTATTCTATGAAATTCTATAAATAATTATTAATATCCTTTATTAAAAAATGAAATAACATATAAACGCAATAGGACATTAGAACTTAAATTGTTTAAATAGAAAGAGCTTACATCAATTTATTGTACATGTAGGCGTCGTAGCGTTCTTTCATTTGCTTACGATTTTGCGTACTTGGCCAAAGTTCAATGACAGCATTATCGCGCATACCAGCAGCTAAATGCGAATAAAGCATTGGATTATCTTTACTTAGGGAGGCAATTAATTCTTTGATTTCTTGACGCTTGGTTTTGCCGTTGATTGGACAAGGGCTATCGATTGGCTCAAAGCCATGAATAGAGATGGTATCGCGTATTTCTGTTTCTCTAAAATAAACAAGTGGACGAATAACGGTCAACTCGGTGCGATCAAGATAAGTTTTAGGCAAGAAGGTTTTTAGCTGCCCCGAATAAAGTAAACTCATCAAAAAGGTTTCGACTGCATCATCATTGTGATGGGCATAAGCAATTTTGTTGAAACCTTTTTCTTTGGCAAAACGATTGATTGCACCGCGACGAAAAAAAGCACAAGTAAAACAAGGATCTTTGCCATTTTGTTCCTTAATCGTTCCGGCGATGTCTACTGATTGGGTATAAAATGGAATATTTAAATCGCTGCAAAATTGTTTGATTTTAGTGCTATCAAAGTCGTTGGTAAACATCGGATCTATCGTGATTGCAGCAAGATCGAATTTTTTTGGCAAGCGCTCACGCATAACAGCCAATGCATACGTTAAGAAGCTACTGTCCTTGCCGCCAGACAAGCCTATTAGAATTTTATCGTTTTCTTCAATTAAATTAAATTCTACAATAGCGCGCATCAATCGGCTAAAGTGTGTTTGTGGTAAATTAATATTCATAAGACACCTCAATTGGTTAAAATAACTTTCATTTCAACATTATAGTTCATTATGACTGCTATATGCAAAATAAAAGCAATAAATGTTTAAGTTTTAAAAAAAAATGATAATAATATAGTGATTGACCTTTTCTAAGTAAGGTAATATGTCGTATAATGATAAATAAGCGAAAATCGTGTTAGTGTTCGATGTCGTTTTTTGTGTGTAACTATTGATCACGTACTGATTAATTATTTGGAGGTATATATGAAATCAAGTAAGCCTATTTATACGATTGGCCATCGTAATCCGGATACGGATTCTATTTGTTCTGCAATTGGCTATGCACACTTAAAAAGAAGTTTAGGTGAAAATGTTGAGCCTGCAAGAGCTGGGAAAATCAATGCAGAAACAAAATATGTATTAGAAACCTTTAAAGTGGAAACACCAAAACTAATTACGGATTTATATCCCCGTGTAAAAGATGTTACTTTAGATTGCAAAGTAGTCGTAAAAGAAAATGATACCTTGCGTACGTTAGGTGAAGTAATGCGCGGTAACGATGTTAAATCTGTACCAGTTGTTGATAAAAATAGAAAGTTAATTGGGATCGTAACGGTAAGTGACCTAGCAAAACGTTATTTTAATGAGCTTAGCATGCAAAATTTAGCAGAAGCAAATGTATCTTTAAGTTCTATTGCGAACGTGATCGATGGTGAAGTAATCAATGAGGGAAACATAAATGCAAAGATTACTGGTAATGTTAGAATTGCTGCTGGTAGTAATAATACGATCCGTAAAGTAATTAAAACAGGTGATGTTGTACTAGTTGGTGACCGTAATGACGAAGCAATGATTACTTGTGTAAACCAAAATATCGCTTGCCTAATTGTTACTGGTTCTGGTGAAGTACCAGGCAGTGTTTTAACACTTGCTGAAGAAAAAAACTTAATTGTTATTACGTCACCGTATGATACATATACTTGTGCCAGATTAGTGAATCAATGTATTCCAGTTAGCATGATTATGCAAAAAAATCTTACAAGTTTCAAACCAACGGATATGTTAAGTGATATCAAAGAAACTATGGAATCAACGCAATTTAGAAGTTATCCAGTTGTGGAAAATGATAAATTAGTTGGGGTTGTAAGTCGTGATCAGTTGATTATACCAGAACGTGAAAGAGTCATCTTAGTGGATCATAACGAACGCAGCCAAGCAGTAGAGGGCATCGAAGCTGCTAAAATTGTTGAAATTATTGACCATCATCGTCTTGGTGGTATTCAAACAAGTGAACCGATCTTCACTCGTCAAGAACCAGTGGGTTGTACCGCAACTATCGTGGCCAATATGTACTGGCACCGCGGTGTAGAAATGCCTGCCAACATTGCAGGCTTGCTATTGTCGGCAATCATTTCTGACACGGTATTATTTAAATCACCAACTTGTACTGATATCGATAGACAAGTTGCCGAAAAATTAGCACAAATTGCTGGTGTGGATATCGTGAAACACGGAATGGCACTTTTAAAAGCTGGTTCTGGCATTGGCGATATGAGTCCAATCGAAGTAGCTAAAAATGATTTAAAGGAATTCCAAATTGGCGAGTATCGCATGATTGTTAGCCAAATATCAGTGATGGATACTTCGGAAGTCCTTGCGATTAAAGAAGAGCTATTAGCTTGTATGGAAAACATCTGTAGAAGTGAAGGCTATGATATGAGTTTATTAATGGTGACTGATATTATTGCTGAAGGCACAGAATTATTATTTACTGGCAAGCCAAAAGCTATCATTGCTGAAGCATTTGGTAAACCTGCAAGTGACAATCTAATCAGTCTACCAGGTGTAATGTCTCGCAAAAAACAAATTATTCCACCAATGGCTGAAGCTGCGGGGAAACATTAAATTTTTATAGGACTTGTTAACCTCTGGAGACTAATTGCATTAGTTTTCAGAGGTTAAGTGTTCCTTGCGGGAAGGTCTATTTTATAAATAATTTGCATGTTTGCAAAAAAAATGTTAAAAATATGGAGGAGAACATTGAATATTTTTGAAGGTTTAAACCCGGCACAAAGAAAAGCCGTTGAACATACTCAAGGACCATTACTCATTATGGCGGGGGCTGGCTCAGGAAAAACAAAGGTACTTACTTGTAAAATTGCAAATTTATTAGATAAAGATATTGCACCATATAATATATTAGCAATTACGTTTACCAATAAAGCTGCGGCTGAAATGCGTGAACGTGTTGATAAATTAATTGGCAGTAAAGCCAAAGAAGTATGGCTTAGTACATTCCATTCTTTTTGTGCGCGTTTTTTACGGCGTGAAATTGAAGCGTTGGACGGCTATAAACGCAATTTTGTTATTTATGATTCTAGTGATGCACAGACTGTCATCAAATCTTGTTTAAAAGAATTAAATTTAGATGATAAACAATACACGCCAAATGGTATGCAGTCAGCGATTTCTGGCGCGAAAAATAGTCTCAAAGGTGTTCGTGAATTTGAACATGATGCAGACTCTTTCTTCATGGAAAAAGTAGCTGAAGTATATAAGCTTTATCAAAAAAAATTGCATAGTAATAATGCCTTGGATTTTGATGATTTGCTTATGATTACCGTTGTATTATTACAAGAGCATGAAGAAATTTTGCAAAAGTACCAAAATCGTTTCAAGTATATCTTAATCGATGAGTACCAAGATACGAATGCAGCACAATACTTGTTAGCAAAATTACTCGCGGCAAAATATCGTAATCTTTGCGTAGTTGGGGATGCTGACCAAAGTATTTATGGTTGGCGTGGTGCGGACATCCGAAATATCATGGATTTTGAAAATGATTATCCAGAAGCTAAGGTCATCAAATTGGAACAAAATTATCGTTCGACAAAAAGCATTTTAGCAGCAGCGAATGCGGTGATTGAGCATAATATTGAACGTAAGCCAAAAGAGCTTTGGACAGAAAATAGCACCGGTGAAAAAATCACTTGTTATTTAGCCAATGATGAACGTGATGAAGCGCAATTTATTGCAACGACGATCTTAAAGCAAAAAACTATTTTTAATACTTCCTATGGTGATATGGCCGTTTTATATCGCACGAATTCGCAATCTCGTGTATTAGAAGAAGGCTTTATGCGAGCAGGAATTCCGTATACGATGGTGGGCGGATTGAAGTTCTATGATCGTAAAGAGATAAAAGATATCTTAGCATATTTGCGGGTAATCTTTAATCCTTCGGATACGGTAAGTTTAATGCGTATCATCAATGTACCAAAACGCGGCCTTGGTGATGCAACGATTGGCAAATTAAACGAGTTTGCAATGCAAAACAATATGACTTTATTTGATGTTGTATCCAATCCAGAACTTGTACCAGGTTTGACTGCTAGAGTAAAAAAACCACTAGAATTATTTGGTGAGTTTGTATTTACGATTATGGCGCATCAAAATAATATATCTTTAATGGAACTGATTGAGCGCGTAATGAACGAATCTGGTTATATTGCAGAATTGGAAGAGGATAAAAAACCAGAGAATGAGACGCGTATCGAAAACTTAAAAGAACTGCTTAGTGTAGCAAAAGATTTTGCTAAGAGTGGCGAAGTGCCAAATTTAGAAAATTTCTTAAGTAATGTTGCATTGGTTTCTGATATCGATAATGCGGATCTTGAAGATGAACGAGTGACGATGATGACCTTGCATTCTGCGAAAGGACTGGAATTTCCTACTGTATTTATGACTGGGATGGAAGAAGGTTTATTCCCGCATTCTCGAACTCTGATGAATGAAACAGAGATTGAAGAAGAACGTCGTACTTGTTATGTGGGAATTACCCGTGCTCGACGAAAATTATATTTAACCAATGCAAAAATGCGGACGATTTACGGTAAAACGCTTTGTTATCCGCAATCACGTTTCTTGAGTGAAATTCCAGAACAGTATTTAGAGCGCTTGGTGGTTCGTGCAAATAACTATGGCTTTACCAATTCAAATAATAATCAGATTGGTTTTAGTGGCAGCTTTAGACCAACGAATCAAATGCAAACTGCTGCACCAGTAAATACGACTGGTCCAGCAATCAAACCAGATAATAGTGTCAGCTGGCGTGCAGGAGATAAAGCGAAGCATGGTAAATGGGGGATTGGCACTGTTGTCATGGTCAAGGGCAGTGGTGAAGAAGTTGAATTACAAATCGCTTTCCCAGATCAAGGCGTTAAATCTTTGATGCAAAAGTATGCACCGATAACCAAAGTATAATTTTATATTTTTTACTTAATATGGGCGAACTTTGTTCGCCCGTCTTACTATCAATAGAAGGGGATAATGTATGAGTGAAAAAGTGACAACGAAAAGCGTAGCAGAAACTCAAATTATGGAATTGCGTAGCAAAATTAATTATCATATGCACCGGTATCATGTCCTCGATAATCCAGAAATTGAAGATTATGAATATGATGCGCTGCTAAGACAATTAAATGAACTCGAAGCAGCGTATCCAGAGTTGATTACGCCGCAGTCCCCAACACAGCGAGTGGGTGCGCCACCAGCAGCTGGCTTTCAAAAAGTAACGCATTTTACGCCGATGCGTAGTCTAGGTAATGTTTTTTCTGGTGCAGAATTGCTTGCATTTCATCAACGTGTACAAAGTGGTTTAGAAAATAAACAAGAGATTACGTATGTGGTTGAACATAAAATTGATGGGCTGGCAATCAATATCGTATATGAAAATGGTAGTTTAGTGAGAGCTGCAACCCGTGGTGATGGAACGACTGGTGAAGACGTTACAGCCAATATTAAAACAATCAAATCGATTCCTTTAGAATTAAAAGCAAATGAGTTTGGCATTCCAACTTTTCTCGAAGTACGTGGTGAAGTTTATATGCCACAAAAAGAATTTATTCGCTTAAATGAAGAGCGCGAAGAAATGGGGGAACAACTTTTTGCCAATCCGAGAAATGCGGCAGCAGGTTCGCTCCGTCAGCTTGACCCGAAGGAAGCAGCAAAACGTTCATTAGATGCTCTGCTTTATGGTATTGGTGCGCACGAAGGTGTAGAAATTACTACACATAGCCAAACTCTTGAATTTTTACAGTCACTAGGGTTTAAAGTCAACACCTTGTATAAAAAATTTATTGATGTAGATGCAGCCATCGAATATTGTGCAAGCTGGGCGGATAAACGGCATGATTTACCTTTTGCAATTGATGGAATGGTGTTAAAAGTAAATAACCTTGCTGACCAAGAAATTTTAGGTTCAACAGCGAAAGATCCCCGTTGGGCTATCGCTTATAAATTTCCACCAGAACAAACGACTACTGTGGTCGAAAATATTAGTATTAGTATTGGTCGCACTGGCGTGCTTACGCCAACCGCAGACTTAACACCAGTCTTACTTTCAGGTTCCACAATTAGCAGAGCGACACTCCACAATGAAGACTTTATAAAAGAAAAAGATATCCGCATTGGTGATACAGTTGTCATCCACAAAGCGGGCGAGATAATTCCAGAGGTTATTACAGTACTGCTGGAAAAACGCACGGGTAAAGAGGTTCCGTTTGTGATGCCGCATACCTGCCCTACATGTGGCAGTGCTGCCAAGCGGGTAGAATCAGAAGCGGCGTATCGCTGTAGCAATCCATATTGCCCAGCTTTGATTCGGGAAGGAGTTATTCATTTTGTATCGCGTGACGCAATGAATGTTGACGGACTTGGCCCAGCTGTGGTTACGAGTTTGTTGGAAGCAAATCTTATTAAGACGGTTGCAGATTTATATCGTTTGACGAAAGAAGAGTTACTCACTTTAGAACGCATGGGTGAAAAATCTGTGAATAATTTACTGGCTTCGATTGAAACAAGTAAAAATGCTGGTTTGGCGCGCGTTTTATTTGGGCTTGGTATTCGATTTGTGGGAATCAAAGCGGCAACAACTTTAGCAAAATATTTTGGTGATATCGATGTTTTGAAAGAATGCACAGTAGAATCCTTGTTGGAGCTCGATGATATTGGCGACAAAATTGCGCAAAGTATTATCGTTTATTTTGCCCAACCAGAAAACTTGCAGTTAATCGAAGATTTAAAGTGTGTTGGTGTTAAATTGACTGAAGACAAGCAGGAGATTTTACACGAACAAATTTTTGCGGGAATGACATTTGTATTAACAGGAACTTTGCCAACGATGACACGCAAGCAAGCGGCGGATATCATCGAATCGTTTGGTGGTAAAGTCGCGGGGTCGGTAAGTAAGAAAACTACCTATGTATTAGCTGGTGAAGAAGCTGGCAGTAAATTAGAAAAAGCAGAAAAATTGGGCGTTTCTGTGCTTGATGAAGAACAATTTAAAGCGATGATTCAGTAAATCAAAATGTAAAAATAAATAAAGACTTAATTTCAGACGGCGTTTTAACACTGTCTCTTTACTCACGGCTTACAGAAGCGGGAGTATAAGAGGTATATAGCTGTCATTTATTTTAAGATTGAAAATTTACATCGAATCATTAATATGATAAAATGAAGGGTAAAATTGTAATAGTATAGATTATTTATGCTAAGGCAATGATAGAGTAAAACTGGATGGTGAAGAAATGAAAATTACGCGTAAAGATGTTGAGAATGTGGCATTGTTGTCACGCCTTGAAATTCCAGAAGCAGAAGTAGAAAAGTATACTGGTCAATTAAATGCATTTTTAGAATATGCGGATGTTCTGACTGGTCTTAATACGGAAGGTGTAGAGCCAACTGCTCACGTATTACCATTAAAAAATGTTTTCCGTGCTGATGAAGTAAAACCTTCCCTTGATCGTGAATTAGCATTATCCAATGCGCCTGAACAAGAAAACGGTTACTTTAAAGTACCGAAAATTATGGAAGGTTAGGAGGAACACCAGTGAATTTATTTAACAAGCCAGCACATGTGCTTCATGACATGTTAGTAAATAAAGAAATTACAGCAGTAGAACTCACAAATGATCTTTTTGCTCGTATTGATGAGGTCGAAGGTGAAGTAAAAGCTTACATAACACAGACAAAAGAAGCTGCACTCTCGCAAGCAAAAGCTGTCGATGAAAAAATTGCCCGTGGCGAATCAATTTCCTTCTTAGAAGGGATTCCTGGGGTTGTAAAAGATAATATTTGTACACAAGGTATAAAAACTACTTGTGCATCTAAAATGTTAGAAACATTTGTACCGCCTTATAATGCTACTGTTGTTGAAAAATTAAATGCTGTGAGCCCAGTAATCCTTGGAAAAGCAAATCTTGATGAATTTGCTATGGGCGGGTCTACGGAAAATTCCGCTTTTTATCCTACGTATAATCCTTGGAATATCGATTGTGTACCGGGTGGTTCTAGTGGTGGTTCCGCTGCTGCTGTTGCCGCAGGAACTGCGATTTGGGCACTTGGTTCTGATACTGGCGGGTCTATTCGCCAACCAGCTTCCTTCTGTGGTGTTGTTGGTCTGAAACCTACATATGGTCGCGTTTCTCGTTTTGGACTTGTTGCTTTTGCATCATCCTTAGACCAAATCGGGCCAATTACACGTGATGTAACTGACTGTGCGCATGTAATGAATATCATCGCTGGTCATGATAAAAATGATTCTACTTCTATAAATGCAGAAGTTCCTGATTACACAAAATCTTTAGTAAAAGACGTAAAAGGTTTAAAAATCGGTTTACCAAAAGAGTATTTTGTTGCAGGAATGGACGAGGACGTAGAAAAAGCTGTTCGCGCGGCAATCAAACAATTAGAAGATATGGGCGCAGAAGTTGTGGAAGTTTCTATGCCACATACAGAATATGCGATATCCGCTTACTATTTAATCGCGACGGCAGAAGCAAGTTCCAATCTTGCACGTTATGATGGCGTAAGCTATGGTGCACGTGTCGAAGGTACTGATATTGTCGACATGTTTAAGAAAACACGTAGTGAAAAATTTGGTCAGGAAGTACAACGTCGTATTATGCTTGGTACTTATGCATTAAGTGCTGGCTACTATGATGCGTATTATTTGCAAGCATTAAAAGTTCGTACTTTGGTGAAACAAGATTTTGATAAAGCTTTTGAAAAAGTGGATGTACTTGTTGCGCCAATCGCGCCAACGCCAGCCTATAAAATTGGTGATATGGTGAGTGATCCAATGAAAATGTATTTACAAGACGTTTGTACGGTTCCTGTAAATTTAGCCGGAGTACCAGGTATTTCTGTACCATGTGGCTTTAGTAATAATGGTATGCCAATCGGTTTACAAATCATCGGCAGACCACTAGGGGAAGAAACTCTAATCCGCACTGCTTACACATTTGAACAAAACAATGAGTTTCACA
>Ga0316600_10000148_pt1 | contig 43095 bp, 28 predicted proteins | sample OWC_soil_day5_CT_FD_207652 | JGI IMG/M metagenome (GOLD analysis project Ga0316600, IMG submission 207652) | Wetland soil microbial communities from Old Woman Creek delta, Ohio, United States - OWC_soil_day5_CT | ecosystem: Environmental > Terrestrial > Soil > Wetlands | place: USA: Ohio... | reverse complement strand
GACCTGTAGCTCCAGTTAAACCATCTGCCCCTGTTAATCCTGTAGCTCCGGTTACACCATCAGCTCCAGTAACACCATCTGCACCGGTTAATCCAATTGCACCTGTAAGTCCAGTTGCTCCAGTTAAGCCATCGGCACCCGTAACACCGTCTGCGCCGGTCAATCCGGTAGCTCCGGTAACACCGTCGGCACCTGTGAGTCCAGTTGCACCAGTAACACCATCTGCTCCAGTTACACCTGTAGCGCCAGTTACACCTGTTGCTCCAGTCAATCCATCGGCTCCAGTAAGTCCAGTAGCACCAGTCAATCCAGTTGCCCCAGTAACACCGTCTGCACCTGTGAGACCTGTAGCTCCAGTAATACCATCGGCACCTGTAAGTCCAGTAGCACCAGTCAATCCAGTGGCTCCAGTTACACCATCAGCACCCGTAAGACCAGTTGCCCCAGTAACACCGTCTGCACCTGTGAGTCCAGTTGCTCCAGTTAAACCATCGGCTCCAGTCAATCCAGTAGCTCCTGTAACACCGTCAGCTCCTGTGAGACCTGTTGCTCCTGTAACACCATCTGCTCCAGTTACACCAGTTGCCCCCGTTAAACCATCTGCACCTGTTAATCCTGTTGCGCCAGTTACCCCATCAGCGCCGGTTAAACCTGTAGCTCCAGTTATACCATCGGCACCAGTCAATCCAGTAGCTCCTGTTATACCGTCGGCACCTGTTAATCCATCTGCTCCTGTTAATCCGGTTGCACCTGTAACGCCGTCTGCACCTGTGAGTCCAGTTGCACCAGTCAATCCAGTGGCTCCAGTTACACCATCAGCTCCGGTAACACCATCTGCACCAGTGAGACCAGTTGCTCCTGTAACACCTTCTGCTCCTGTTAAGCCTGTAGCTCCTGTAATACCGTCAGCTCCTGTTAATCCAGTTGCTCCAGTCAATCCATCGGCTCCAGTTATACCTGTTGCCCCTGTAACACCGTCGGCTCCTGTAAGACCTGTAGCTCCAGTTAAACCATCAGCACCTGTCAATCCTGTTACTCCTGTTATACCATCTGCCCCTGTTAATCCAATAGCACCTGTAACACCGTCGGCCCCAGTCAATCCAGTAGCTCCTGTTAAACCTGTTGCTCCAGTCAATCCATCGGCTCCAGTAAGTCCAGTTGCACCTGTTAACCCATCAGCTCCAGTAACACCGTCGGCTCCTGTGAGTCCAGTTGCTCCAGTTAAACCATCAGCACCAGTCAATCCAGTTGCTCCAGTTAATCCATCGGCTCCAGTCAATCCAGTGGCTCCTGTAACACCGTCGGCTCCTGTAAGTCCTGTTGCGCCAGTTAAACCATCAGCGCCAGTTAATCCGGTTGCTCCGGTTAAACCGTCTGCTCCTGTTAAACCTGTAGCACCAGTAACACCATCTGCACCTGTTAACCCGTCGGCTCCTGTGAGTCCAGTTGCCCCTGTAACACCATCTGCTCCAGTTAGACCTGCAGCGCCAGTTAATCCATCTGCACCTGTTAACCCAGTAGCTCCTGTTAAACCTGTAGCTCCAGTTAATCCTGTTGCACCAGTTAAACCAGTAGCTCCTGTTAATCCATCTGCTCCAGTCAATCCTGTAGCACCAGTTACACCATCGGCACCTGTGAGTCCAGTTGCTCCTGTCAATCCAGTAGCGCCGGTTACACCATCAGCACCAGTCAATCCAGTTGCTCCTGTAACACCATCAGCTCCAGTTAACCCTGTAGCGCCAGTTAATCCATCAGCACCAGTAACACCATCTGCTCCTGTAAGACCTGTAGCACCAGTCAATCCATCGGCTCCTGTAAGTCCAGTTGCGCCAGTAAGGCCTGTAGCACCTGTAACACCATCGGCACCTGTCAATCCAGTTGCTCCAGTTAATCCATCTGCTCCAGTAAGTCCAGTTGCTCCTGTTAAACCATCTGCTCCAGTGAGACCAATAGCTCCTGTGACGCCATCAGCACCGGTTAATCCAGTTGCACCTGTAACACCAGTTGCACCTGTAACACCATCTGCACCTGTAAGTCCAGTAGCTCCTGTCAATCCAGTGGCTCCAGTAACACCATCTGCGCCAGTTAGACCTGTAGCACCAGTAACACCGTCAGCTCCTGTAAGGCCATCTGCCCCTGTCAATCCATCGGCTCCTGTAACACCGTCGGCTCCTGTAAGTCCGTCTGCACCTGTGAGCCCTGTAGCTCCTGTTATACCGTCGGCTCCAGTAACACCATCAGCGCCGGTTAAACCTGTAGCTCCTGTAATACCAGTTGCACCAGTCAATCCATCAGCACCTGTAACACCATCGGCTCCTGTAAGACCTGTAGCTCCAGTTATACCATCGGCACCTGTCAATCCAGTAGCTCCAGTTACACCATCGGCCCCTGTTAATCCAGTAGCTCCTGTTATACCATCGGCACCTGTTAATCCATCTGCTCCAGTAACACCGTCGGCGCCTGTTAAACCAGTTGCACCTGTTAAACCATCGGCTCCAGTTAATCCATCAGCTCCAGTTACACCATCTGCTCCAGTTAGACCAATAGCACCTGTAAGCCCGGTTGCTCCTGTTAAGCCTGTAGCTCCTGTAACACCGTCAGCCCCTGTGAGACCTGTAGCTCCTGTTATACCGTCGGCACCGGTTAAACCAGTTGCACCTGTTACACCATCTGCGCCAGTTAAACCGTCTGCTCCAGTTATACCATCGGCTCCAGTAAGACCTGTTGCCCCTGTTAAGCCAGTTGCGCCAGTAACACCGTCTGCTCCTGTAAGTCCAGTTGCACCTGTAACACCATCGGCACCAGTTAATCCATCTGCACCAGTGAGTCCAGTTGCTCCGGTAACACCATCTGCCCCAGTCAACCCTGTTGCGCCAGTTAATCCATCAGCACCTGTAAGTCCGTCTGCACCAGTTACCCCATCAGCGCCGGTTAAACCTGTAGCTCCAGTTATACCATCTGCACCAGTCAATCCAGTTGCTCCTGTTAATCCAGTAGCACCTGTTAATCCATCTGCACCTGTGAGACCTGTAGCTCCAGTTAAGCCATCGGCACCGGTTATACCATCGGCTCCTGTGAGTCCAGTTGCACCAGTAATACCATCTGCACCTGTAAGTCCAGTAGCTCCTGTAACGCCATCAGCTCCAGTTAGGCCTGTAGCTCCTGTTAATCCATCTGCACCTGTAAGTCCGTCTGCACCTGTGAGACCAGTAGCTCCAGTAACACCGTCGGCTCCTGTGAGTCCAGTTGCCCCTGTTAATCCATCTGCACCGGTCAATCCGGTTGCTCCAGTTAAACCATCTGCTCCAGTTAATCCTGTTGCTCCAGTTATACCATCTGCCCCTGTCAATCCTGTTGCTCCAGTTACACCAGTAGCTCCTGTTATACCATCGGCACCTGTAAGTCCAGTTGCCCCTGTTAAGCCATCAGCACCAGTTAATCCTGTAGCTCCTGTCAATCCAGTAGCTCCTGTAACACCATCAGCTCCAGTTAACCCTGTTGCTCCAGTAAGTCCAGTAGCACCTGTAACGCCATCGGCACCGGTTAAACCTGTAGCGCCAGTTACACCTGTTGCTCCAGTTATACCATCGGCTCCAGTAAGACCTGTTGCCCCTGTAACACCGTCTGCTCCGGTCAAACCAGTGGCTCCTGTAACACCGTCAGCTCCTGTTAATCCTGTCGCTCCAGTTAATCCATCAGCACCTGTGAGACCAGTAGCTCCTGTTAAACCAGTAGCGCCGGTTAATCCATCTGCGCCAGTTAGACCTGTAGCTCCAGTTAAACCATCGGCACCTGTAAGTCCGGCTGCGCCAGTTAACCCATCAGCGCCGGTCAATCCGGTTGCTCCTGTTATACCGTCGGCTCCAGTAACACCATCAGCGCCGGTTAAACCTGTAGCTCCTGTAATACCAGTTGCACCAGTCAATCCATCAGCACCTGTAACACCATCGGCTCCAGTCAATCCAGTGGCTCCTGTAACACCATCTGCACCTGTAACACCATCTGCTCCTGTTAATCCTGTTGCACCAGTAACACCATCAGCTCCTGTAAGACCTGTAGCACCAGTCAATCCATCGGCTCCTGTAAGTCCAGTTGCGCCAGTAAGGCCTGTAGCACCTGTAACACCATCGGCACCTGTCAATCCAGTTGCTCCAGTTAATCCATCTGCTCCAGTAAGTCCAGTTGCTCCTGTTAAACCATCTGCTCCAGTGAGACCAATAGCTCCTGTGACGCCATCAGCACCGGTTAATCCAGTTGCACCTGTAACACCATCTGCACCTGTAAGTCCAGTAGCTCCTGTCAATCCAGTGGCTCCAGTAACACCGTCTGCACCTGTAAGTCCAGTTGCCCCTGTTAAGCCATCGGCACCGGTTAAACCTGTAGCGCCAGTTACACCTGTTGCTCCAGTTATACCATCGGCTCCAGTAAGACCTGTTGCCCCTGTTAAGCCAGTTAGACCAGTAGCTCCGGTTAAGCCATCGGCACCGGTTAAACCAGTGGCACCTGTTATACCATCAGCTCCAGTTAATCCTGTAGCACCTGTTAATCCAGTAGCGCCGGTTACACCATCAGCGCCAGTCACTCCTGTTGCGCCAGTTACACCATCAGCACCCGTAACACCGTCTGCACCTGTTAAGCCGGTTGCTCCTGTAACACCATCGGCTCCAGTAAGACCTGTTGCTCCTGTTATACCGTCGGCTCCTGTTAATCCATCTGCACCTGTGAGTCCAGTTGCCCCCGTTAAACCATCGGCACCGGTAACACCTGTAGCTCCAGTTACACCATCGGCACCTGTGAGACCTGTTGCCCCTGTAACACCGTCGGCTCCTGTTAAACCTGTTGCGCCAGTTAGACCTGTTGCTCCTGTTAATCCTGTTGCGCCAGTTACACCATCAGCTCCTGTAAGACCTGTAGCACCAGTCAATCCAGTTGCCCCTGTTAATCCATCGGCTCCAGTTACACCATTAGCGCCGGTTAGACCTGTAGCTCCTGTCAATCCAGTGGCTCCAGTTACACCATCAGCTCCGGTAACACCATCTGCACCTGTGAGACCAATAGCTCCTGTAACGCCATCAGCGCCAGTTAACCCGGTTGCTCCAGTAACACCGTCGGCTCCTGTAAGTCCGTCTGCACCTGTGAGCCCTGTAGCTCCTGTTATACCATCGGCACCTGTAACACCATCTGCGCCAGTTAGACCTGTAGCACCAGTAACACCGTCAGCTCCTGTTAATCCTGTCGCTCCAGTTAATCCATCAGCACCTGTGAGACCAGTAACTCCTGTAATACCAGTTGCTCCTGTTATACCATCGGCACCTGTAACACCATCAGCTCCAGTCAAACCTGTAGCACCAGTCAATCCAGTTGCTCCTGTTAATCCAGTAGCACCGGTTACACCATCTGCACCTGTGAGACCAGTTGCTCCTGTTAATCCATCAGCACCCGTAACACCGTCTGCACCTGTGAGACCTGTTGCTCCAGTTATACCATCAGCTCCAGTTATACCAGTTGCACCAGTAACACCGTCGGCTCCTGTAAGTCCAGTTGCTCCAGTTATACCATCAGCTCCAGTTATACCAGTTGCACCCGTAACACCGTCTGCACCTGTGAGACCTGTTGCGCCAGTTAGACCTGTAGCTCCTGTTAAACCAGTAGCGCCGGTTAATCCATCGGCTCCTGTTAAACCCGTAGCTCCTGTAATACCATCTGCACCTGTAAGTCCAGTAGCTCCTGTCAATCCAGTGGCTCCAGTAACACCATCTGCACCTGTGAGACCTGTTGCTCCAGTTAAACCATCTGCCCCTGTTAATCCAGTAGCTCCGGTTACACCATCAGCTCCAGTTAGACCTGTAGCACCTGTTAACCCATCTGCGCCTGTTAAACCAGTAGCTCCAGTTATGCCATCTGCGCCGGTCAATCCTGTTGCTCCTGTTAATCCGTCGGCACCTGTGAGACCAGTAGCTCCAGTTAGACCTGTTGCTCCAGTTAATCCATCTGCACCCGTTAGACCTGTTGCTCCTGTAACACCATCTGCTCCAGTGAGACCAATAGCTCCTGTAACGCCATCAGCGCCGGTTAAACCTGTAGCTCCTGTAATACCAGTTGCACCAGTCAATCCAGTAGCGCCGGTTACACCATCAGCACCAGTCAATCCAGTTGCGCCAGTTAGACCTGTAGCACCAGTTACACCATCAGCTCCTGTTATACCGTCTGCTCCTGTAAGTCCAGTTGCACCTGTTAATCCATCGGCTCCAGTCAATCCAGTGGCTCCTGTAACACCATCTGCACCTGTAAGTCCTGTAGCTCCTGTTAAACCTGTAGCTCCTGTTAAACCTGTAGCTCCAGTTAAACCATCGGCACCTGTAAGTCCGGTTGCACCAGTCAATCCATCGGCTCCAGTAAGACCTGTTGCACCAGTAACACCGTCGGCTCCTGTAAGTCCAGTTGCACCTGTTAATCCATCAGCACCTGTAAGTCCGTCTGCACCGGTTAAGCCAGTAGCTCCAGTTATACCATCTGCGCCAGTAACACCGTCAGCACCAGTTACACCATCTGCACCTGTTAATCCGGTTGCTCCAGTAACACCATCTGCTCCTGTTAAACCTGTAGCTCCAGTTACACCATCTGCACCTGTTAATCCGGTTGCTCCAGTAACACCGTCGGCTCCTGTAAGTCCAGTTGCCCCTGTTAATCCATCAGCACCTGTAAGTCCGTCTGCACCTGTAAGTCCGTCTGCACCTGTTAATCCATCGGCTCCAGTCAATCCAGTGGCTCCAGTTAGACCTGTTGCCCCAGTTAGACCTGTTGCCCCAGTAACACCGTCGGCTCCAGTTAGACCTGTAGCTCCTGTTAAACCATCGGCACCTGTAAGACCAGTAGCTCCTGTCAATCCATCTGCTCCAGTAATACCAGTAGCCCCTGTTAATCCAGTTGCTCCCGTAGCACCGTCTGCACCTATCAAACCTGTAGCACCAGTTAATCCAGTTGCACCTGTTATACCGTCTGCACCTGTGAGACCAGTGGCTCCTGTTAATCCATCGGCTCCTGTTAAACCTGTAGCGCCGGTTAATCCATCGGCTCCAGTTAATCCTGTTGCTCCTGTTAGACCAGTAGAACCTGTTAAACCCGTTGCACCTGTTAATCCAGTTGCTCCGGTAGCAACACTAGTATCTTCTTCCACCTCAGCTAACATTAAATATGCTTTATCCGTTACTAAAGGAGAGTAAGTTACATTGCTAGACGTTTTATTTACTAAACTTAACGTTATGGGTGCAGCATTAACTTGAATAAGCGAAAAACCGACAACCTCACCTGTTTTTATAGGTGAATCTCCTGGAAGATTATCGCCTTGTGATGTAACAATAGAAAAAGATATACCAGATGCTCCTATGGCCGACTGCGTGGATACCCACCAGTTGACAAAATACCTTCCTATTTTGTTTATTGTTATTATTCCTGTTCCGGGATCATAACTTACAGGTCCAAAGCTGATCAGTATAGTTTCAAATATGACATTGGCATTTGTATTGACTATTCCAGTCAATTTCCGTTCAAGTTGAAGACCAATTGTATTCACTAGAACCCCCCCCCCGAATTTTCAAAAATGATGGTATTATAATCACACGTCCTCCGCCCAAAAGTGATTTTATCTCATAAATACGTATATGGTTATATATTTTCAAATATGACATTGGCATTTGTATTGACTATTCCAGTCAATTTCCATTCAAGTTGAAGACCAATTTAAATACAAGATGACGGTTCTATTTGTCTAAAGTATTACACTAAGAAAAGTATAATTCGCTTATAAACTGCCATACAAATACAAAAACACCTTTAAAATTCCTCTATTCTCCTTAAGACAATACTATTCAAACAAAAAATTCGCCTAGAAACATCTCTCTAGGCGAATTTTCAACTTAGTTTTATGAAGTTATTATTACTTTCCTATTTCTTCTCCAACAATGCAACACTCTCAATATGACTCTTCTCATTAAACATGTCGACTGGTTGAATTCCTTTTGCTACATAGCCAAATTCTGATAGTATAGCAATATCTCTAGCTAGGGGAGCTGAATTGCAGGATACGTAAACGATACGTTTTGGTTTCAGGTGAGCGAAGTTTTCTAGGACGGCTTTGTCGCAATCTGCGCGTGGCGGGTCCACGACGATAATATCTGTAGACAAAGAAAACCGTCACTCAGTCTATCAGCCTTTTCCTTGTATTCTAGCTCATATTTCATAGACAAGAATACACCTCTTTTTGGCAATCTGTCACAACCTTTTCAATTCACCTTATCCAGAAACCTTTAAATTATAGGTTCTGTATATTTTAGTGATAAAGGCCAATCACCCTCCCATTCATATTTATCTTTCAAAATCTTAGCACTAAGTTCCAAACAAATTCGAACTGCAGCCTTTGGATAAAGTCTATTCATTCGTTCCATTAAATCAGCGGCATTCTTAGAATCTTTAAGTTCCCTTATAAAATCTTTAAGATAACGACGTGAATACTCAATCCCATTAGACATATACTTCCTGTCATTAGGTGCATGGCCAGGAATAATAATCTCTGGATTTAACGATTCCAACTTGTCCAGATTATCTATCCATTCTTGCCTGTTTTCTGGTGTTCTAGCATCTGCTACCCAGAGATGTGCATCGGAAAATACAGCATCTCCAGCAACTAATGTTTTTATAGAGGGAACCCACAGAGCGGTTAAATCCGGACAATCGCCCCTAAGCATTCCAATAATTTCAATTTTTTCCTTATCTATAGTAAGATAAGGCTCATCAACGCGCTCAACTTTAACAACTGTTTTACAGCCATTTTCACCTAAAATTTCGCGTCCCCAATAATCAATTTTCATAGCAAATGCATCATTAATTTGCTCAGCAGTTTCCTTGTAAGCTATAGCGCGGGCCTTCGGGAAGGCTTCCTTGATTACACTCAATCCTAAATAGTGATCAGGATGCAAGTGACTGATAAAAATTTGCTTTAATTCACGACCTGTTTCTAAAATTTCCGCTACTAATCGATGCGCATTCGAACGGCTAAACTGTGCATCAAACAGTAATGCCTCCGTCGGACCATATATAATCGTTGATGAAACACCGAATCCACCATATTGATCACTGCTAATAAATACTTTGGTCTTTAATTTCTCTTCCATATATACCTTTCCTTTCCATCTGACTTTTGACAACAAATTATGACAGTTCTGTTTGTCTAAAATTTTAAACTAAACAAAGTATAATTCTTAATTTCCATACAAAGACAAAAAACTCCTTTAAAATTTCTATATTTTTCTAAAAATGTCACTATTTAAAAACAAAAATTCGCCTAGAAACATAGCTCTAGACGAATTTTTATTTTAATTTATGAAGTTATTACTACATTTCCTATTTTTTCTCTAATAACGCCACACACTCAATATGACTTGTTTCACTAAACATATCGACTGGTTGAATTTCTTTTGCCACATAGCCAAATTCTGATAATATCGCGATATCTCTAGCTAGGGAAGCTGGATTGCAAGATACGTAGACGATGCGTTTTGGGGTCATGTGAGCGAAATTTTCTAGGACGGCTTTGTCGCAACCTGCGCGTGGTGGGTCTACGACGATAACGTCTGGGCGAATACCTAGTTTATAGAGTTCTGGCATTACGTCGGTTGCATCACCTACAAGGAATTCGGTGTTGGTTACATTATTGTTTTCTGCATTTTTATTGGCATCCTTAATTGCAGCTTCTACGATTTCGATACCATATACTTTTTTCGCTTTCTTTGCTAAAAATAATGTGATCGTACCTGTCCCACAATACGTATCAATTACAGTTTCTTTACCAGTTAACTGCGCATATTCCACAGCTTTGTTATAAAGAACTTCTGCTTGTTTCGTGTTCACTTGAAAGAAAGAACGTGCGGATATGTTGAACGTAAATTCGCCCAATGTATCAGTAATCGTTAATTTTCCCCAAAGGTTTAAGGTTCTTTTCCCCATAATTACATTAGTATTCTGCATATTGATGTTTTGCATGATACTAACAAGCCCTGGGATATTATTACGTAATTCAGCAATGATTTTTTCTTGTTTTGGTAAAACGTCAGTGCTTGTCACCAATACGACCATAACTTCGCCATTACTGCCAACACGGCCAATGACATGACGTAAGACACCACGGCCTGTCTTTTCATCATAGGTACCGATATTTAATCTTTTAATAACGCCACGAACTGCATTGGCAATGGTATTGTTCGCTTCATTTTGAATCAAACAATTTTTTGTATCAATAACCGCATGTGTTCCTTGTGCGTAACAGCCAATCACAACATCATTATCTCTTCTAGCGACTGGAACCTGCATTTTATTGCGATAATTCCAAGGATTTTCTGAGCCAAGCGTTGGATGAATCACGACATTTTCTTGTTTGCCGATCCGTTCAATCGCATCAACAACTTGTTGATGTTTTACTTTCAATTGAGCTTCATAATTTAAATGTTGGATTTGGCAACCGCCACATTGATCATAAATCTCACATTTTGGTTCTACACGATCCGGACTCGCTTTTAATATATTTAGCATCTTACCTTTTGCGTAACTTTTCTTTACTTCAGTGATCACGACTTCTACTTGTTCCCCAACCAATGCAAAAGGAATAAACACAGTAAAATCTTTATATTTACCAACACCTTCACAGCTATGCCCCATGCTAACGATGTCTACAATGTATTTTTGTCCTCTGATAACTGGTATTTCTATTTTCAATCTGCCTTCTCCATTCTTATGTTAAAATTTTCTTCTGTCTACGAGTTATTCATTATACCATTTATTATGTAATAGTTCGACTAAAATATTACGATTCTCGCAAAATATAAATATACCGGTCATTTTAATGAGTAAAAAGACTAGTATAAACAGAAGGGTGTATGCAATTTATTAAATTCATCTAATTTAAATTTTATGAGAACCTATTCCTACCGCATCTGTCGTTTTAATTATCTTCATCCTGTTATCTCTTGCAAAATCTTATTCAAGGCAAAAAGACTGCTCTCCATCTCTAAAACGAGTGTACGAGAACAGTCTTTTTGCATATTTCACCATATAAAACATAGAATCCCCTTCTCACAATGGAAGGCAGCAAGATTTCTCTTACTACCCCGTGAAAGATAAAAGTATCTCTCAGGCGCAATAACATAGGCATATCCCTTAGATATTTTTGCACGGAGCATAATTCAATTTTCATTTATCTCTCTTTATCTTACGATTTTTTCACTTAAAGACCTTGCTTCGTTGATAGCACTTTATACAAATTTCACTATTTTCTATTGGAAAAAAAGGTTGACCGCAATTTTTGCATAAAGGTAATGAAATTGAAAATTCATTAGGTTTCATCAGTTCTTCTGTAATCAAAATTGCATTTTTCGCACAATTATTTTCACAAACATGACATTGATAGCAAAGCGTTTTATCAAACTTTAATAGAAAATCATTTTTTGTTAAAAATCCCTGCAAAGCCTTTTGCGGACAAATCATCCTGCATAAACCACAAGCATTACACCCTTCATTAATAACACAGGAAAAAAACAACGGATTCTTTTCTAAAGTTTTTTGATTTGTTTCAGCTCGTATGTAATCTTCAAAATGACATGGAATGCAAACTTCTTCTGATTGATCTACCTTTAGCAATTCAATAAAAGAAACAGTTGCTCCCAACATTTGTTTCAAAAAAAGGCGACGATTCATTTCCTCATTCTGCATATGACTTTCTTCTATCCGCTCTATGACATTCACCGGAGCTTTTCCTTGCTTCATTAGAACAGCATTACATTCATTCAAGCGAGTTTTCAAAATGTTTAAGATCTTAGGATTACAATAAACACAATTTGACAGTTCAACATCAACCGCATGATTTTGGGCCATGGTAAATAATAATCTAGCATCTAAAAAAGCTAAACAAGGAAACGAACTATTTTCGTGCTTCTTTTGACAATAGAAAGAAATCTCTTTTTGTTCTGTGAATCTTTCTATAGTTTTTTGATACGCAATGCTTGATATCACTGCTTTAGACGGACATACTGACAAACAAAGACCACAGGCATTACATTTATTCATATCAATCACACCATTCGAAATTGCCTGCTGCGGGCATAAATCCGAGCACTTATTACATTCGCTTTTTTTAAAATGATTGACGCATTTTTTTGACTGAATTTGAAATTTTCCCACTCTAGCAGCCTCCATTTGCAAAAAACCTGTCGTAAATAATTTATATTTCAGATAAACATTGCTCTAAGAACTTGAAATCAGCAAATATATAGGCACGCAAAAACTGCGCTAGCCCTTGATAAAAATCCATCGTCGTTCGTTTTCGCAATAAATCACAAAACTTCTCTAAAAATACCAATAAATGATTTTCTAAAAATGTTTTTTGCGCCATCATATTTTCTTTTAATGCAGTTTTATCTTCTTGTATCATATGCTGAACTGCAGTACCGGCCATAAAAGCCATAAAACTACATTCCAGGCCAATATGATCAGCAGGACCTCTTTCTGGGTCAATGATTTCGGCTCCCCATTTTTCATAAAAATCTTGTACTGCCAGAGTATGCTCATCATAAATAATATGTTCTTTACTTGAATAAACTGATTCCCACGGGCAAACCAAAACCGATCCAGAATTAGAAAATAACGAGATGTAGTGTTCTCTCATTATTTTCCAATCATTACTATTATATTGTTGCATTTTTTCCAAACTAGCTGCCAAAAGCGAAATTCCTACATCTGATTCGCCTTGCTCCAGCATTGTAGAAAAAATATTAGATTTCATATATTCTATCATTTGCTTTTGATTTGGTTCTTCAAATAAAGAGATTGCAAAAAAACGGTAAAACCATTGTCTGACCTTCATTACTTCTTGCAGTTCAAATTGCTCCATATCTATTATTTTCACGCCCTTAATTCGTTTTTGTACAAAATTTATAAGCCAATTGCAATACCAATACCATAAAACATAGTTCTATTTAATATTTCTCCGAGAAAAATTAAAAGCGTAAACATAAATAACATACTGTTTCCTTCTTTTTTATGTACAATTACGCCTAAGCCGACTAACGCAATCGCACTACAAATCCACCGTATTGCCATCATCGTTCCCTTTTCCGATAATAATCCCAACGATCCTATTCCCGCTTTACCTGTTTGAGCTAAATGCCCCGCAAATATTGAATAAAGCCCTGCCTGCATTAAAACTCCAACAAAAGCCATTACCATTGCAATCGTTATATATTTTTTTGCACCTGCCTGGTTAAATCCATCCCCTCCTTTAAATAAGACTAGCACACCTAAAAACGCCCCCATTGCCATAGTTGCACCAATAAAAGTTACATATCCATGTCCACTTCCCCATGCCGGAATAATCGTGTTTGCGTAAACTGCCGCTTGACCAACAACACACAAAAAACCGATAACACTACTCGCTAGTGCTGCAAAATGAAAATTTTTATTTTTATGTATCATATAATATGCTATTACACTAGATGCAAAAAAAAGCCCCGTCAAAAAGATTTCTCTACTCAACCATGAACTTCCGATATTTATAATTGCATTCATACCACGCATCGGACTTCCCAAATGCATACCTGATACTGCCATTGCTAGTAAAATTAATACCGTACTAATTAAATATCCCATTTTATAATTACTTTTATTTTTTTCTTCAACACCAAGGACCTTGCTGGCTATAAATAACATGATCGCCAGTCCAATTGCCGCCTGTGAAAGTATTGTATAAGTCACCAAATAAAATTCTCCGTGCATTTTGCTTCCTCCTTCGCTTTCCTTTTCCTCTTATAAACTATTTTTATGCGGTACAATAACTAATGATGGTTTTGTTATATTTTCATCCGGCATCACTTTACATGTTCCAACACTTGCATATTTTTTTCTCAACTCTTCAATATTACCATTATGAATCAGACGAAGCGGACAAGCTGCAACACATACCGGTTCTTCTCCTTTATCCAATAAATCCTTACACATATCACATTTTCCCATGATTCCTGTTTTTAGGTTCATTTGAGGTGCACCATACGGACAAGACCATGCACAATATCCACAACCAATGCAAATTTCTTGATCGACAGAAACAATTCCTGTTTTGATATCTTTTCTCATCGCTCCAGATGGACAGTTTTTTACGCATTTTGGATCAGCACAATGGTTACAACTTATACTTAAACTATAAGTGTAAACATTATTAATATATCCATCGCCTTCTTTTGCAAAATTTCCACCTTCAAAGTCAGTCACTCGTCGAAAATTTTGACCTACTTCACTATCCTGTTTATCTTTACAGGCAATCTGACAAGCTTTACACCCCGTACAAAATTTGCTTTCATGTACAAATCCTAATTGCATTATTAGATCCCCCTTCTTATATCGCTTTGACCTCTACTAAATTTGTATGCTGCGGATTGCCCTTTGCAAGAGGTGTAGGACGTTGCGTTGTCAACGTATTAATATTTCCCCTGATGTCAACGCCGTCTTTATTCGGCGTATACCAAGCACCTTGTGGAATTGCAATTACTCCTGGAATAATCCTCGAAGTCACTTTTACGCAAATATGTACCCTGCCACGATCATTGAAAACCTCTACTTTATCTCCGTCTTTAATTTTACGGACTTTTGCATCCTCAGGATTCATCCACATAACCTGTGGTCCGGCTTCTTCCATCCATGGATTATTATCATGCATTGAATGGCAGCGACGTTTGTAATGCCATCCCATACATTGCAACGGATATTTTTGAATCAACGGATCTTCTGGTCCTTCAAAAGCAGGAACATATTTAGGAATTGCAGGAATTTCTTTTGGATTATTCATTTTTTGCAACTTAGGAGAAAACAATTCAATTTTACCTGATGGCGTTGGAAATGGGTTGTTTGCAGGGTCTTCGATTTGCTTTTTAAACGCAATATGGGGTTCTTTTACTTTCCATTTAAAAATTCCGCGTTTCTTAAATTCTTCGAAAGTTGGTAACTGCACATCTTTTTTTCTTGCAAGATTATAAGCACTTTCACACCATTCACCAACATTACGATGACCTTCTGAAAATTTTTCTGCTAAGCCTAGTTTTTCTGCCACATCTAAAATCCAATCATAATCATCACGGCATTCAAACATCGGTTCAATTGCTTTATTACAATATGTAATATATTCACTCCAATTTCCACAGTTTGCGATATTTTCTCCCTCAAACATTGAAGTCGCCGGTAATAAAATATCTGCAAATTTCGTACTTGGTGTCATAAAAAGATCAGAGCAAACTATAAATTCACATTTACTGGTATCCTTTAAAATTTCAGCAGTTTTATAACAATCAGAATGCTGATTGATTAAAGTATTGCCAGCAATATTATAAATCATTTTGATATTAGCATCTAACTTCTTTACGCCCGTCACACCATCATCTTTTGCTGTCATTTCTTTACCGCGAACAATTGCATCTGTCCATAAGAAACATGATATTTTTCCTTTATAAGGGTTAGCTGGCATTGGCATAGACGGAGTTTTAATTCTGCTGTATTTGCCATGTCCACAAGCCCAGCCCCCAATGATTCCAATATTTCCGGTTAAGGCAGGTAAAACTGTACCAAAACGGACTGCCTGTTCCGCATTTGCCTGACGCTGTATACCCCAGCCTTGTATCATTGCCGCCGGTTTTGCAGTTGCGTATTCAATTGCCAATTGCTTAATTTTATTTGCTGGTACGCCACAAATCTTTTCAGCCCATTCCGGTGTTTTAGGGATTCCGTCTTTTATTCCTAAAATGTATTCCTTTACCGTCTCCTCATTTTCAAAACCTTCCGGCATATGTTTCTCATCAAAACCTTGGCAGTAAGTATCTAAAAATTTCTGATCATGCAGACCTAAAGTCACAATAACATAAGACATTGCAGCGAGCATTGCTGCATCTGTTGTTGGCTTAATTGCAATCCATTCATCAGCCAAAGCAGTCACCGTATCAGAACATCTTGGATCAACAACAATAATCTTTGCTCCATTTTCTTTTGCCTTTTTTAAATGATATGTAGTCAAACTACCATGAATGGTTTCAGCAGGATTAAAACTCCATAAAAAAATCAGTTTTGAGTGCATAAAACTTTCCGGTGAATTTCCGGTATCAGATGTACCATAAGTGTAAGGGGTCGCGATTTCAGTACATATTGTGCTATAACTTCCATAAAACTGCAAAAATCCACCATCTAAAGCAAGTAATCGGCGCATCAATGCATCACCACGAAAGATTCCTTGATTCCCACTTGCATAATTCACATAACGTGATGCTGCTCCATATTGCTCCTTAATTCTCTTTGTTTCATTTGCAATCGTTTCAACAGCCTCTTCCCAGCTAATTCGCTCAAACTTCCCCTCGCCACGTTCACCTACACGTTTCATCGGATATTTCAAACGATCCGGACTCAAAAATGTTTTACGGTAACTACGCCCTCTAAGACACGCTCGAACCTGAGGACATTCTTCTGTATCTGGTTCATCATCCGTACTCAAACGAATAATCGTACCATCTTTTACATGCGCTTTAATTACACATCGACCGCCACAATTATTACGTCCGACAGTTGGTATAATTTTCACCTCATCGGATTTCTCCTGCATTGCTGTTGCTGCTTTCACTCCAATATCTACATTACCAGAAACCACTAAACTACTACCAACGACTCCACATAGTTTCAAAAATTTTCGTCTTGAAAAGCTGAATAATTCTTTGTTCATCTTACTTTCTCCTCTACAATCACTCGTACATTACTTTTCAATGTTTGCTTTTTATAATTTAATGGTATAAATTTCTATAATCATACCATAAGAATTAAGTATTGTACTATTAATATAGTATATCAATTTGTATATTATTACAATGTTCGACAAGAAATTCTAATAAATTTTAACTAGAAATTTCTTTTAATAATTATATTATTTAAAAGAAATGATCTTCACATCAAAATGAAAAAAGCATCCTTATGAGCTTGTTCAAAAGGCTCATAAGAATGCTAAATATACAATTGGTTTATTTTTTCCATCATCTCTACAATAAATTTTGCTACCTCTTGTGGCTCGTTTAATGGCAATAGGATTTTATCGGTAACAAAATCAATCTGATCGGTAATAGCAAATATTATTTTCAAGTAATATATTTATATTTTATCAAAAAATCTAATTATAGTTATTACATCGATTTATATATGATGTAAACTCGAGTCGTGCTCTATTTCGCTATCATTATGGCTCCATGATTTTTTCAAAATAGCCACACATCCAATCGCAATCAGAAAAATAGCAGCTATAAACCAAAAACCATCCGCATAAGATCCTGTTAGCTCCTTCAACGTCCCCAAAAAGGTTGGCAAGAAAAACCCACCTAAACCACCGGCAGCGCCGACAAAGCCAGTCATTAGCCCTACCTTATCCGGGCAACTAGTGGGAATAACTTGAAACAGTGCACCATTGGCCAAACCAAATAATAAGAAAGTAAGAAAAAGTAATCCCAAATTTATATACACCGAAGGCATCATTCCAACCAAACAGAAAACAATAGCCAATGCTACAAAAAGAACGCTTAACATGCGCATACCACCAATTTTATCGGCAAAATAGCCACCAATTGGACGAATTGCACTTCCAGCAATAACGACTAAAGTTACAAAATCTCCAGCAGTAACTTTGCTAACACTATATTGGTCGACAAAGAATATAGATAGATAGCTAGTCAATCCGACGAACCCGCCAAAAGAAAGACTATAAAAAAAGCTAAAAAACCAAGTTTCTCTTTCTTTAAGCAAAGATAAATAAGCTGCCATATTATTACGATTATGTGAATTAGGACAATCCTTTGCCAGCACAACAAAGACAATAAACGTGATAACTAGCGGTATTAAAGCTAACCCGTAAACGGCATGCCAGCCTACCATTTGTGCTAGTCTTGGTGCAAATAAACTGGCAAGCACTGTACCACTGTTTCCAGCGCCGGCTATCCCCATAGCTAAGCCTTGATGTTCTGGTGGATACCAGCGACTTGCCAATGGCAAAGCCACAGCAAAGCTGGCCCCAGCAACGCCAAGTAATATACCGAGTAGGTAGATTTCTGAAATACTATTAGCAAAAAAGCAACCCCATAATAAGGGGATCATTGTAATAATCATCCCGCCCATACCCGTAATTTTACCACCAAATCGATCTGCCAATAATCCCATAGGAATACGCAAAAGGGCTCCACCGAGAATTGGCAGTCCTACCATTAGCCCTTTTTCATAGGAACTAAGCTGAAGGTCGGATGCAATGAAGGTAGATGTAATCCCGAGCAATACCCAAATCATAAAACTAATATCAAAATAAAGAAAGGAAGCGATAAGTGTAGGTAAGTGCCCACTCTTCAGAAAACTTTTCTTTGCATTCATTCTTTTCATCCTTATCTGTTTTAATTTTTATCATTCATATAAGATCAACATGATCGAATTTTCATTGCAAAAAATTTTCTTATAGCTTTTTTGAGTTTTATATTTGGAAAATTCAATCAATATGAAAACAATTTAAAGAACTATGTATTCTGATTGTATTAACTCAGAATACATAGTTTTCTAATTATTTTGATCGTTTTAGACTATTAAAGTTTCAATTATTTTTGATTCTGTTTTACATAAACTATATTTCTGTTAGATAATGCTGCCTTTAGCTGCTTTATTCGCAGATTCAATCGCTTGATGAGCTAAATCAATCGACTGACCCAAAGTATTTAACGCTTGGTCTGGATTATGGAAGCCCATGCTGTTTTCAGCCGCTACAATATCCCAGAACCATTGTGCTTTACGAGTTAATTCGCGTGCATTTTCCAATTCTACAAGATCTACCCCAGGTTGTTCACTGGCAGCTTTGATTGCTTGATGTGCCTTCGCAACTGTTTGCCCTGCAGTATGTTGTATTTGGAAGGTATTATTCTGAATTGTTTTCACACGTTCAGTCAATTTTGCTGTATCCTGATGACATTTACCACAAGAATCTTCTGGAGTCCTAAGTGGATCTGTCATCCAATGCGACGTGTATTTTTGTCCATTGTCACGCATATATGGCATATGACAATCGACGCAAGTAACACCATTATCCGCATGAACACTCGTTGACCAAGTTTCATAATCTGGATGTTGTGCTTTCAATACTTTTACTTTTGAGTCTGGCTGAACAAAATCCGATTCAAAATCGGTTTTATCATGTTCACTGTAATATGCATACATATCAGCAGGTTTTACACCTTTATCCCAAGGAAGTACAACACGTTTATCTTTATCAAAATAATATTCTACATGACATTGTGCACAAACATATGCGCGCATTTCTTGATGTGTTGCATTTTTTATATCTTTGCCTTGTCTTGCCAAAGCTTCGATAAATGCAGGATTAACTACACGAAGTGCCATTGTTTGAGGCTCATGACACTCTGCACAACTTAAATATCCATCTGCTGGAACTTGATTGGCTAATTCTTTAAATGGACGACTTGCATATTTCCAGCCCATTTCTTGATAGAATTTATCAACGTAAGGCGTCTTGCAAGTAATACAAGCTGCTGGCGATTTATCATTGATACGTTTTGTTGAAAGTACATCTTCGCCTGCATACGTATGTCCACGATCATCTGCGTAGTCAATACTAAAAGGATATCCTTTAAAATTTTCTTTAATTTCTGGCTGCCTTTCAGAGTGTTGATATTTAGTACTACCACCAAAGCCAGTTACAGATGGTGCCATTTCATTATTTTTCATATAAGATTTGTACTGTAATGGATAAGCTTTCGAGTAAGCATTCATGTTTAGCTCTTGCCCAGCTTCGATTTTAGCTACTTTTACACTATCTGCTGGTTTCGCTACGCCAATTCTTACTACAATAAATCCAAAGAACAATACAGTTACACCAATTAAACCTATTAAACACTTTTGCATCTTACTCAACTTTTATCCCCCCCTCCAGATGATCAGAACCATGCGCGACACTGCTGTGACATTTTAGACAATCTTGCTCTTCTGCGACATTGATATGTACTTTTTCCATAGTTGATTGATGACATCTCATGCAATTATCATTCACATAGGATTTACCTTGCGTTGATAGTTTTATATGGGCTGGATAATCGCGCAGTACTTCATGATAGGTATCATTCATTCCAGTTTGCGCTTTCGCAACCATTTTACCAGCAAAGCTCCAATGTGGCAGATGACATTCTGTACATGCAATTTGTTTATGATTCGATATCGCCCAGCTTTCGTGTGTCTCTGTCATGGAATGACAGCTGCCACAGAATGCAGGTGAATCTGCATAAGTATAATTCATTGCTCCAATGCCCATCAATACAAATGCAAATACAAAACCCAAAATTGCACATTTTAAAGCATGACGATTCAAAAAATTCTTAATGTCCAATGATTTCTCCCTCCTCTCATATGCTCAGCAGTTTTATTTATAACTCAGTCCTCGCAGTAGGACATGGTCCACAAAATGATATATGATTATTTTCTATGTAAAAATCTACGTATAGCTGCAACAAGAGAGCTTATAGTAATCAGAATAGTTCCAAGCCAAACTAGCCATACAAATGGTTTCGTACTCACTTCTACTTCAACTTCATGCTGGGCCTGTCTTTCCTCGTTATTTGTAACTTCAATGCGAATCTTATTTTCATCATTAGAGACTCCTGTGAGCGCTAATTGATATTTATTTCCTAAAATATTGACAGGAATTGATTTAAAATCTTTATCATAGGCAAGAACCAATACTACATTTTCCGTTTGTGTTCCATCTGTCACATCCACCATTGCTTTGACCAGCATATTTTCTTCCATGCCTGGCATAGATTCCATGCTAACCCCATTGAATTTAAACGTCAGATCGTTTTCCATCACTATTTTTTTCTTATCTATAATAACCTGTTTTGCGTTATTGTTCGTATGATTATGTGCTGGTGCAAAATAGATATCACCTATTAAAGAATGATAAATTGCTGGTTCGCGCACAGCCTCCATACCTTTTGCATTTAATTTGGTTGTTGTTTTAAGCATTGTTCCATCTAAATCAAATACTTGATATTTTGCTGAACCATTCTCTGGCTTTTCTTCTCCTTTATAAGTGACTTCATAACCAAACACATTTTTTGATTCATCTACATTAAAAGTTTCCGCTATAGTTTGACTTCCAGCAGAAGATAAAATAATACCTGCCATCATTAATGCTAGTCCTATATGTGCGAGTCCAGCTTGACATGATATTGATTTTTTAATCAGATATAAATTTATTACAAATGCAGCAAAAGATACTGCTAAAACCAAATAATATAAAATATTGCTAAAATGATAACAATAAGAAACGCCTAATCCCAATACCATTGGGATTACTACCCACCAATATTTTTTAAAGATACTTATCTTATTTTCATCCCACTTCAAAATTGGGCTGATGCTAACGAGTAAGAGCATAAGAATTCCAAGTGGTACGGTCGTTTTATTATAAAAACTTGCATCAACACTTTGGGGATTCCCCATGATTTTTGTAATAAGCGGCATAGACATACCAACAAAAACAATCGCCGCGATAAAAGCAAATACAGTCATTCCAGCTGCAATTGAAAATTCACGGGTATTTAGACTTTCATATAGATTTTTTTCTGGAATACTAGGCCATTTAACAGTTAGAATACATAATGCAAGCACCGTTACCAAGCCAACAATAGTTGCTAAAATCCCACCAATACCATCATCACTAAAAGAATGCACAGAAAAATCACTCAAAATGCCACTACGCGTTAAGAATGTCCCGTAAAGAACAGAAACAAAACTAAAAATCGCAGCAAAATAAGCTGGTTTTAAAGCACCATTTTTAACTGGTACCGTGAGCATTAAATGCACAAGTGCTGTCGCAATTAACCAAGGTACCAAGGAAGAGTTTTCTACTGGATCCCATGCCCAGTAGCCACCCCAACCAAGAACTTTATACGCCCAATAGCCACCCATAAATATACCTGCACCAAGCGCTGACCAAGCAATAAGTGCCCAACGAAGCGCTGGTTTCACCCACTCTTGATGCTTGTTTGTTAATAGCGCACCTATTGCATAACAAAATGGTACTGCAAGGAGTGCATAGCCAATAAAAATAATCGGTGGATGAATTGCCATCCAAGGATTTTGTAACAATGGATTTAAGCCTGCACCCTCTGGCTGCAATTCTGCCATCATCATAAATGGACTTTTATTAATCAGCATAATAATAATCAGTAGCTGCACAATCATATATACTGAAAAAGCACTCTTGGGCATTCCGTTCGGACGAATAAAAATCCATCCACAAATACTATGAATCAATAGCCATAATAAAAACGAGCCTTCTTGCCCTGCCCAGAAAGCAGCGAGCTTATAACCAAAGGATAAATCCGTTGAAGAGTACCCCCATACGTACGAATATTCAAATTGATTTGTTAAAATAATATAGAGTAGAAAACCACTAGCGACAATGACACTTAAACTAGACAGTTTAAAACAAATACTTCCTAATTTATTTTCTACAGTCTTATTGTATAAACTCATTTCTTTTAAAAATGAAGTTGTATAAGCAAATATCGCAATTACTGTTGTTATAAATGCTACAAATAATGCCACAAAACCTATCATTTATTTTTGTCCTCCTTTTGCCTCATATTTAGATGGGCATTTAATCAATAATTTATCTGTTTGAATCTCATTGTCTTTATATTTTCCAATTGCAACAATATGTACTGCGTCGTCAAACCCTTCTGGTTTGACACCTTTATATGCAACCGTTACGACATCTCCGTTCTCATCTTCTAAACCAAAATAAAATTTTCCGTTTTCGCTATAAGGCGGCCTATGATTTTTTGCAAGGACACCTTTCACTTGCACATTGTTAGCAGCTGTTTTTGCTTGTGCAATACTAACATAGGGCGTTAAGGAGTCATTGAAAGAAAAGATGCAATACATACCAAATAGCGCAATCAATACACCAATGATGATGTGCCTTTGTTTCATATAGAATCACCTTCTTCTCTGTGATTGTTATTCGCGTAAAGTAGTTTTAAAAAGATACCGGTAAATGCAAGCAGCGATGCAATTAATGTCCAAATCATAATGCTATCCATATCTAACTTGCCTGCGCTATTCAGTACTGGCTCTGGGTGCAGGGAAAAATAATAGCGAGGAATAATAAATACCAAAAAAGGTACTGTTATGCAGCAAAGCAAAGAATAGACTGCTGATAATTTTGCTCGTATTCTCAGTGTAGTAATCGAATTACGAAGTGTTAGATAAGCACCATAGATCAAAAGTAAAATAAAAATAGTCGTTTGCCTTGGATCCCAGTTCCAATAAGCACCCCAAGATAATTTTGCAAAAATTGCACCACTTACCGTTGCTAAAATACAAAAAACCATACCAAGTGATGCCGCTTTTGCACTTAAATAATCGTATTTCATCGACTTAGTTTTTAGATAACGTACCGCCCACCAAGCCGACATGAAAAATGCCAATACCGAAACCCATGCTACTGGAATATGAAAGAATGCAATTCTTACCAGCTCTCCCAATCCTTTTGCTGGTGGCACAAGATAAAATACCGCCCAAACAACTCCCATTGACCAGATGGCTAGACCGTAGTTTAACATCGATCTTCCTCCTATTCATCCCATAAGTAATCAAATAAAATAGATAAAACACCGACAATAATAAAATCATACGCAATTACAATGCATAATTGTTGTACGTCCATAAAAGGTTCGTTTATCAATGTATGCTCCGTCAACTTTATTACCATCAAAAGTAACGGCAATATAATTGGAAAGGTTAGAATGGTAAATAAATTACCTTTTGATTCTGTATTTGCAACAATTGCTGCAATTAATGTTGATACAGCAGCTATACCAATACTGCCAAATAATAAAATTAAGAATAAATACCATAACCAAAATATTTCGATATCTAAAAATATTACATAGCAAGGCAATACTAAAAGAATCAATGCAATTAACAAAACAATATTATAAATAAGTTTGCCAAATAATACGGTCTGAGGATCCGCATAAATACGCAGTGTGTTCATTGTCCCAACTTCCTGTTCGTGAATAAAGACACGTCCAAGCCCAGCCATTGCCGAAAAAAATACAATGATCCAAAATAATATCGCATCTAATAAGGGTGATAATACACTTCCACCAATCGCCATACTGATACAAGCTAAGGTTGTTAACGCGAACATTACTAATGAACTCCATGCATAGCGAGTGCGAAATTCAATCAGCAATTCTTTGTATAAAATCCTTTTAATGTTTTGCCAAATTGAGTATATGCGATGCATACTCTACCTCCTGCTCTTCGTTAGTAGCTAATATCACCAACTTGCCGGAGTCTACAGATTCTTGAATTAACTTTTTCACCATGCTTTTACCTTCTAGGTCCAAATTAGAAGAAGGTTCGTCTAACAACCAAATAGGAAGATTGGAACTTGCCAATACCGCTAATTTTAACCGTTGTTTCATTCCTGTTGAAAAGGTCTTTACCAGTTTGTCCTCTATTCCAGCAAGACCTACTTTAAAAAGGTTGTCCACAATAGTTTCATAAGTCAGATTACAATTTCGAAATCCTGCAAAAAATTGAATATTTTCAATTGCATTCAAATGATCATAAAGTGCTAAGTCTGGTGCTACCATACCAATCAAGCGTTGGTATTCATCTCGTTTTAACCTATTCCCATCTTGAAAGACAGCCACTTGACCGCTATCAGCTGCAATTAAACTGCCGATAATTTTCAATAATGTTGATTTGCCAGAGCCATTACTACCCGTAATACATGTACAGCTTGCTGATTTTAGACAATCAGACAAATCTGAATATAGAATTTTTTCACCATATCTTTTTTTTATGTTAATCAATTTGATCATTATTTCCATAAAGCAGTCCCTTTCTACAAATTTTAAAATTAAATCCTTCAATTCTTCATAATCAATAATTATATGACAATAATTTGATTTTATATTTTAATTATATGATGCATTTTTTACTATGTCAATTGCATTTTAAGCTCCGCTATTTATTAATTCATTGATTTCGTTTATAATAAATTAGACAAATCTTATGTGGTGGTGTAACATGGCAACATTTCGCGAGCATTTCAATTCCCTATTTGAAGAATCTGGGTTATCACAGGAAGATTTCGGTGCACTTATTAAGGCCTCTAAGTTTCAAGTATTCAATTGGCGCAGCGGTCGTGGCGAGCCTGACATTGAAACATTAAAGTTAATTGCAAATAAATTTCGTGTTAGTGTAGCATGGTTACTGGGAGAAACCGATATACGCTTTCGTATAGAAACCTTATTAACCCATGATCATGATATTATTAATATCACCTATCGTTTACGCCAGTTACCCCAAAAAGATCGACAAGAAGTTGAAGCTTACATCCAATTTAAAGAAGCCAAAAACAAACAAACATAGCCTGGATCTTTTCAACCATAAGTACCATGAGAAACACTTTTATAGGCGGCATATACCGCAGATAAAAGTGTTTTTTATTTATTAATAAAACGCCAAAAACCCAAATATCGGTATTTTTTTTACCGATATTCAGGTATGAATTACGAGCTTTTTCAGTTTACTCTTTATATGGTTCTAACATTTCTTCGATTGTTTCTTTAATTAATCCAAACTTTTTCTTTGCATTCATTAAATCATTTTCATCAGGATGTGTACTTGCGACTTTATGACGCTGCCGTCTTTTCTCATTTATTTCATGAGAATGTCCTTTGGGAAACATTTCCGTCATTCTTTCAATTAACTTTGGATTTACTTTCCCTTGGCAAATAAAGCTGCCCACTACCTTATTACTTTCATCTAGAAATTGCGCTGCATTTTTTATACTATCAAATGCATGCTGGGAATCAGGATATGCACCTAACGTTGCAAACAATGCAACATTTTTATTTTTGAGCTGTTGCAAATATTTTGCCGTTTTTATATCAGCATTACCACGATTGACCCAAAAACCAACCGCAACTAAATCACACTCTACATCAATTGGCGCACGCTCAACTGGAAACAGCTCTTGCTTTGCTCCGAGTTCCTCAGCAATCGCTTCTGCAACCATTTTTGTATTCCCTGTTACAGAAGAATACACAACTATACTTTTCATATTTGATTCACCCCATTTTAGTAAATATTGCTACCCACGTTTTCGATAGATGATATAGTTCCGTCCATAATAGCGGAACGGTAAGCTAAGCATATGTACTAATTTAGTAAATGGTAATACCGCAATCAGCCCCATCCAAGAGATCATATGTAATTTAAACCACCATGGAATCGTCGTCATCAATGCTGCATCAGGAGAAAAGAAAAATAAGCTTCTAAACCAAGGCCCGATGGTTGTGCGATAATCAAAACCATTGTTTTGGATATTACATATTGTTGATAGATAGCCAGAAAAAACAACAAATGCTAAAAAAACTAAAGTTATTACCTCACTCTTTGATGTGTTCAATCTAATTTTTTCATTTGCATAGCGCCGGTAAATTAAAATACTTAAACCACAAACAACTGCTAATCCTGCTGGGATTCCGCCCATCAATGCATTCATATGATACATTTCTTCCGTAACCCCAAAGGTATCCCAAATAGAGATGGGGACAAGCACCCCCATAATATGACCACCTAAGACCATCAGTAAGCCGAAATGAAATACTGGAGCCCCGATCCGCAATTGTTTTTTTTCAAAAATCTCACTTGATTTAGTCGTCCAACCAAATTGATCATATTTATACCGATGAACCAGCCCTGCAAAAAAGAATATCAGGGTTATATATGGCAAAATGACCCAAAGGAATTGTTCCAATCTACTCTCTCCTTTCTACAAAGAGCTCTATTGCAATCAAAATAGCATCAAAAATAAAAGTATAGAAACTGTTATCTTCAATCAGTCGTTTTCTTAATTCTTCGATATGTTTTGTATAAACTTTTAAAACTTCTTTTACATTTTCTTTAGGTGCTATAGATGCAAATTCTAATAAAACTGGTAAATAGTCTGGCAATTCTATCGCATTTACGTCAAAACCAGCTGCCATATACTGTTCTTTCAGCAACAAAATTTCGAGTCCACGTTCTCTTTGTTCGCCTTGGTTATAATAAGTTAAATAAAAATTTGTATTTTTACTAAAATCAAACTCACGAACATAGTTCTCTGTAAAATCTTCGTCTGACATTTCGTTTGTTGATAATAAGAACTTTTCTAACAGAGCAACGATCTGTCTATGTGGAATTTCTTTTATAATTTCAGCAAATTCAGTTTTTGCATTATGCCAGTTCTCATCTGGGTATTGAAGGAGAATCCCGCAAATAGCAAAAGCTTTTCGAAGCTGCTCTGTATCCATTGTAGTAATTGCCGGCACGCTTTTGCCTCCTTTTCAATCTAAATATTACTGCACCGCTAGGTCAATCATTAAATTCCAAGCCACAAGTTCCTTGTACTTTATATAAATTTTCTACTTCTTCAGCATGAGCACCCGGTACAACAAATCGATTTTCGTATTTTGCAATTGCCAGTAAACGATACATTTCTTCTATTTCTTCACCAGTAAAATTTATTTCATCTAGCGCATCTTGGTCAACGCTTTCTTTTGTACTGATTGCACGCATATAGTAGCGCATCATTGCTAATTTTTTTAATACTTTACGAATCACTGCAGCATCACCAGCAGATAGAATTTCTGCTAAATATTGAATTGGAATTCTCATTTGATCAACAGCGGGGAATAATGTATCCTTATCAAACGGACTGCCCTGTCCCTCAAATTGATTCATAATTGGACTAAGCGGTGGAATATACCAAACCATTGGTAAGGTACGATATTCAGGATGCAGCGGCAACGCAATTTTCCACTCTTTTATTAGTTTATAAACTGGAGATTTTTTTGCATACGCAAGCCATTCTTCGGGAATTCCTTCTTTTCTGGCTTTACTAATAATGTCCGGATCGTGTGGATCTAAAAATATTTCTAATTGTTTTTCATATAAATCTTTTTCATTCTCTACAGAAGCCATTTCAAGAGCACGATCGGCATCATAAAGAATCACGCCCAAATAACGCATACGTCCTACACAAGTTTCTGAACAAATTGTTGGCAGCCCATTTTCTACGCGCGGAAAGCAAAGAATACATTTTTCAGCTTTATTCGTTTCCCAGTTAAAGTACACTTTTTTATAAGGACAAGCAGAAACACATTGCCGCCATGCACGGCAAGCATTTTGGTCAACTAGGACAATACCGTCTTCATCACGTTTATACATTGCCCCAGATGGACAAGAAGCAACGCAGGCTGGATTCAGGCAATGTTCGCAAATCCGCGGAAGATATCTCATAAAAACTTCTTCAAATTCGGTACGAATCGCTTCTTCCATCTTGCGTACATTAGGATCTAACAAACCAGTCTTATGCCCGCCCGCTAAATCATCTTCCCAATTTGGGCCCCATTGAATGTCCATAAATTTTCCTGTAAGTGTTGATTTTGGACGAGCAACTGGTTGATGCTTTTTCTTTGGACTATTTGTTAAAGTTTCATAGTTATATGTCCATGGTTCATAGTAATCATCCATTTCAGGCTGATGTGGATTATAAAATAAATTCAAGAGTCGATTGGCTTTTGAACCTGACTTTAAACTTAATTCGCCTTTCTTAAGTTGCCAGCCACCCTTGTATTTTTCTTGATCTTCCCATTGTTTTGGATAGCCAATTCCCGGTTTTGTCTCCACATTGTTAAAATACATATACTCTGCGCCTTTACGATTGGTCCATGTATTTTTACATGTTATGGAACAAGTATGACAACCAATACATTTATCAAGATTCATCACCATAGAAATCTGTGCTTTAATCTTCAAGCCAATCAACCTCCTCTAGCTTCCGAATGACAACATTTAAGTCACGTTGATTTCCTGTTGGTCCATAGTAATTAAATCCATAACTTAATTGTCCATACCCACCAATCATATGCGTTGGTTTCACATGGATACGTGTTGGCGTATTGTGCGTGCCACCACGGGTACCAGAAATATCTGAACCAGGTACATTGATATGACGATCTTGTGCATGATGCATATACGCCATTCCCCTTGGCATTCTATGTGTAACAACAGCACGTGCAACAACAACACCATTGCGATTATATAATTCAAGCCAATCATTATCTTGTACATCAATGGATTCTGCATCATCTTTATTGAGCCAAACGGTTTGCCCGCCGCGAAATAACGTCAACATGTGCTGGCTGTCAAAATACATACTATGTACACTCCATTTATTATGAGGTGTTAGATAATTTAAAGTAATTTCTTTACCTTTGGTTACAGGTTTATTCTTACGGAATGGCAGATGATTGAGTACTGGTTTATAAGTTGCTAAACTTTCGCCCCATTCAAACATCATTTCATGATCCAAATAATAAGACTGCCGTCCCGTTACTGTACGATATGGTATTAACCGCTCCACATTTGTTGTAAAGGGAGAATAACGACGACCACCTTTTTCAGAACCAGTAAAGGCCGGTGAAGTAATGACGGTTTTTGGCTGTGCTGTAATTTGGGCAAACGTAAATCTTTCTTCTTCACGCTCTATTGCTAAATCTTTTAAAGATAAATCTGTTATCTTTTCAAGTGATTCCCATCCTTTTACGGCAACTTTACCATTGGAAGTCGAGGATAATGTCAGAACAGCTTCACTTGCTTGCAAGGCTGTTGAAATATCAGGGCAACCAAATCCTATTGAATTTTTATCTTTGATCGTACCATTGATTGATTTTAATTGATCATACTCTGCTTTAGCTGACCAGTTGATTCCTTTTATCCCCAATGGTTGTTTCTCTACATTGGGCCCTAACGCGATGTGTTTCTGATAAATCAGTTTGTAATCACGTTCCACAGGGATAAGCTGCGGCATTGTCTTGCCAGGAATTGGATCGCATTCACCTTTCGACCAATCCTTGATTTTACCTAATGGCTGTGCTAATTCTCCTGGTGTGTCATGCTGAATTGGCATAGCGACGATATCTTGATATGGCTTCATATCGACTTTTGTTGCAAGATCAGATACTGCTTTTGCAACCGTTTTGAAAATTTCCCAATCGGATTTTGTTTCCCATGGATTTTGGATTGCTGGATTGAATGGATGAATAAACGGATGCATATCTGTACTTGACAAGTCATGTTTCTCATACCATGTTGCAGCAGGTAAAATAACATCGGAATAGAGGGCCGTCCCCGCCATGCGGAAATCTAAATTAATTAATAAGTCTAGCTTTCCTTCCGCTCCACTCTCACTCCAATTGATTTCTTGTGGTCTTACTGTGTCTTCATCATCATTTAATAAGCCATTTTTTGTCCCCAATAAATGTTTTAAAAAATATTCATGTCCTTTTGATGACGAGGAAATCAAATTGGAACGCCAAACAAATAAATTATGCGGAAAATTTTCTTTTGCATCAGGATTTTCAACCGCAAAGGATAATTTTTTTTCTTTTAATTGTTTAGCAATATATTTACCAATTTCTTCATTGGTTGTACACCCGTTCTCTTTCGCTTCTTGGTACAGCTTTTGTCCAGATTTATTAAAGGTTGGATAGGAAGGCAACCATCCCAGCCGCGCTGCCATTACATTATAATCTCCCGAATGGTGATATCTCGGTTCGTCGACCAATGGTGATACTAATTCTGCATTATCCACATCTTCATAACGCCATTGATCTGTTGCAAAGTAAAAAAATGATGTACTATTTTGTAATCTCGGTGGGCCTTGCCAGTCTTTTGCAGTCATAATCGTCTGCCATCCTTCTACTGGCCTTAATTTTTCTTGACCAACATAATGGGCCCAACCGCCACCATTCACACCTTGTGCACCAACAAAAAGAACCAAATTTAAGACAGCACGATAAATCATGTCGGAATGATACCAATGATTGATACCCGCACCAACTATGATCATCGATCGTCCTTTTGTCTTAACTGCGTTATCAGCAAATTCACGTGCCACTTTTGTAACAATTTCAGCTTTTACCCCAGTAATCTCTTCTTGCCATGCAGGTGTAAATGGAACTTTATCCAGTAATGTTTTCGCACATTCTCCACCTATCCCACGATCTACCCCATAATTTGCAAGGGTTAAATCATACACAGTCGTAACATAAACACTGCCATCTGTTGTTTCTATTTTTTTCACAGGCACTGCCCGCATTAACGTTTCTTTATTGCCGTTTGCAAAGTACGGAACTTGAATTGTTACACATGTATCTTCAATTCCAAGCAAAGATAAGCGTGGATCAATTTTTTCTTCTGAATCTACATCGACAAGGCGCAGGTTCCATTTTTTCTCATTTTCCCACCGTGATCCCATGGTTCCATTTGGTATAGCAAATTGATTCGTTAAATCATTCCAAAGTGCAGGCTTAAACTCACCATGAGAATGATTTCGACCAAGATCAATACTATTTAAGAATCGTTCAGTAACAAATGCTTCGCCTTGTTTTTTTAATCTAACTAAGAACGGAAAATCTGTGTATTGCTTTGAATACTCAATAAAATATTCGACGTTTCTCTCTACATAGTATTCTTTTAAAATTACATGTCCCATTGCCATAGCAATAGCCCCATCGGTACCTTGCTTCACATTCAACCATTCGTCGGCAACCGTTGTTGATTCTGCATAATCCGGTGATAGCGAAACAACTTTCGTTCCCTTATAGCGAACTTCAGTTAAGAAATGTGCATCTGGAGTACGCGTCAATGGTACGTTAGATCCCCAAGTCATAATATAACCAGCATTATACCAGTCACTACTTTCCGGAACGTCGGTTTGATCACCCCAAATTTGTGGACTCGCTGGCGGTAAGTCTGCGTACCAGTCATAAAAACTTAAACAAGCTCCCCCCATAAGGTTCATAAATCTTGCTCCACCTGCATAACTTAACATCGACATTGCTGGAATTGGCGAAAACGCAAAGTTTCTATCTGGGCCATATTTTTCAACAGTATATAATAACGAAGCTGCAATCATCTCTGTAACTTCATCCCACTCTACGCGAATCAAACCACCCATCCCACGAGCGGATTTATACGACTTCGCTTTTTCTTCATCTTCAACAATGGATGCCCATGCCTCAATTGCCGTTTCATGATTTTTTTTCGCCTCTTGCCATAAACTCCACAATACACCACGAACATATGGATATTTCACACGAAGCGGGCTATAAATATACCACGAAAAAGACGCGCCTCGCGGGCATCCCCTTGGTTCAAAATCTGGCATATCTGCATCCGTACAAGGATAATCCGTTTTTTGTCCTTCCCAAGTTACAATGCCATTTTTTACAAATACATTCCAACTACAAGAACCAGTACAATTTACTCCATGCGTGGAGCGCACCACTTTATCGTAAGACCATCTTTTACGATAAAGATCTTCCCAATCACGCTCTCCAACTAATGTCTGGCTGTGATTTTCCTGGCTTTTCTCTATTGGCGATAAGTACTTCAATTTATTTAAAATCGAATAAGATTTTCTCATCAAAATACACCCTTTCTCCAAGATATAACTTTATATTACATTTTCTAAAATTATCTGAATGTGACAATTCTCACTTTATTTAGATAAATTTTTTGAAAATTTCAAAAAAATGACATACCAGAAAATTTTTGTACTAAAGTACTGAAACTTTCTGGTATGTCATTTTTCATAGTCAGGACCTCCGGCAAGCCGGAGGCTTGATTAAGCCCTAGAAGGGCATATTACTAACATAAGCCCCTCAAGGGGCGTCCGAAAGGTCTAACCAACGTTTTGTCTTTCTCGGGCGACTCCTAAAGGGGCTTTTATTTTACGCCTTTGAATTCTTGCTACCCGTAAACGGGTCTATAAACTCTTTTAAACTCATTTGATCTACTATTTGATCTTGTTCCAACTGATTTCGAATATAATTCTCCACTTGCTTTTTATTTCTTCCTACTGTATCTACATAATATCCTCGTGCCCAAAATGTTCGCGTACCATATTTATACTTCAAGTTTGCGTGCCTATCAAAGATCATTAAGCTGCTTTTTCCTTTTAAATATCCCATAAAGCTAGATATACTATGCTTTGGCGGTATGCTCAATAGTAAATGAATATGGTCTGGACATGCTTCTGCTTCTATAATTTCCACACCTTTTTCTTCACACAATTTTCTTAGTATCCATCCTATATCTTTCTTTAACTCTCCATAAATCTCCATTCGACGATATTTGGGGGCAAATACTTATGGTATTGACACCTCCACTTGGTATGTTCTAAACTTTGTATATCTTTATCTTTCAAGGTAAAGTCCTCCCTGCTATTTTTATGTGGTTGGCTAGACCTACATTTTATTTTAGCAGGGAATTTTTTCGACTAAAGTCAAAACCAGCGATTCCGCCGGCTTAGCCGGTGGTTTATTTCGAACAGTAAAGCAAACATGGTATTGTTTTTACTGTTCGCGATAAAAACAATACCATGTCATCAAGGAGGTTCTATATTAAAATGAATCATAGCGTTTTGGGGCAGCCACCTTCTCTAGGCATGAAGGTGGCTGTTGGTGTATTTTAGGGAGCTTCTATTGGTTTCTTTGCCTCAACCATACTCAGTATAACAAGTTAAAAATCAAACATCTGTGATATTTGTCAATAAAACAGTTATTTTTTATAAAAATTTTTAAAAGAAATTCTTATTCGATATTACAAATACTTGCATCACACATTTCACAGTTGATTTCATCACGTAAATACTGGATATTTTTTACGATAATATAATTTCCAACGTAGCCAATAACTTCTTGTTTTTTTAATTCGTTTAGCATGCGATTTAAACTTTCTCTTGCTGTTGCACTATAATTTGCTAATTCTTGATTCGTTAAAACAACCTCTATCATTATCCCATCTTTTGTATGCTTACCATAACTATTACAAAGTCGAATTAATGTAGAACAAAGTGCACCTTTTTTTCCATACAAAACTAAATCTCTAAATTTTAAATGTTGCTTGCGCATATGTTCACTAATCATTTTTAGTAAATCTACTGCTAAATGTAAATTACTATTCAAATATTCTTCCAAGACAGGGAACGTAATCCCATAAACTTCACTATTTTCTTCTGCGATCGCATTGAAAATATAAATAGGTTTTTGCTGAAATAGTGGCAATTCACCTATAATGCTATCTTTACTTGTCAACCTCAAGGATAATTCTTTACCTGTATTTACATATTTGGTAATTCTAATTTGACCTTTCATTACAAAAAAGAAATATTTAGCTTCAGCACCCTCATGGAATAGGAACTGACCTTTTTTTATCTTTATCACAGCACCTGGAACTTCGTAAAATTGCTTGACAATATCTGTGTAATCTTTTTCCACTTGACTCGCTCCATTCTCTTTTGCTCATGAGTGATGTTTATCACTTACAGATTTTTATCTAAAGATTAAACTGGTAGTTATGAATAATTTGAATTTTTCATATTTTTTAAAGTATATACGATAATTCATTTATTCGTAAATACCGCAAATAATAAATAACTTTAATAAGTTATTTATTATTTACATAATTTAACTAAAAATATCATAAAAAGGTGGCCGAATTATGACTTCGAACAGAGTAAAAACTTGGATTCCAGAAGATATCACCTTCTGGGAATCTACAGGAAAAAACATTGCAAAGCAAAACTTATTTGTATCTACACTCGCACTTACCTTATCTTTCTCTATTTGGCAATTATGGGCGACAGTTGCAATTCATTTGAACAACATTGGTTTTCATTTGTCAGATAATCAATTGTTTACCCTAGCAGCATTGCCTGGACTGGTAGGCGCAACTTGTCGTTTAATTTACACTTATATGCCAAGTATTTTAGGTGGAAAAACCTGGACAATTATTTCTACAGCAATTTTAATTATTCCGGTTACTGGTCTAGGGAACGCATTGCAAGATCCAACAACTTCTTATGACACATTATTTTTTCTTGTCTCTCTTTGCGGTGTTGCTGGTGGTAACTTTTCGTCTTCGATGGCGAACATCGGCAACTTTTATCCTCGTATCAAAAAAGGAACTGCTCTGGGAATTAATGGTGGAATGGGCAATCTAGGTGTATCCATCATTTATTTCGTTGCACCACTTGCAATGACAACCTCTATTTTCAAAGGTATTTTCGGTAATCCTCAAGTGACAAAAGCAGGCACTGAAATTTATTTACAAAACATCGCGTATGTTTGGATTTTACCAATTATCATTACCGTAATTCTGGCGTGTTACTTTATGGATAATTTACCTAACGTAAAACAATCACCAAAATCAATTCTCGCGTTATTTAAAGAAAAACATACTTGGATTATGACTTGGATTTATACTTGTTGTTTTGGCTCTTTCATCGGATTTTCAGCCGCATTATCACTTCTTGTAAACAAAGAATTTCCCGAAATATCGTTTACATTCGCTGCATTTTTAGGCCCATTTATTGGTGCATGCATCCGCCCATTTGGTGGTTGGCTATCTGATAAAATTGATAGTGGCGCCAAAGTTACGTATTATGCTTTTATCGTTTTATTACTATCAACCATTGGGGTAATATTCTTTATTCAAGCACACCAATTCGTTCCATTCTTTATATGTTTCTTGATTCTTTTTGCGATGACAGGGCTTGCGAATGGATCTACTTTCCGTATGATTCCTAACATCTTCAATGCACAACAATCTTCCCTCGCCTCTGGTTTTACCGCAGCAATTGCCGCTTACGGTGCTTTTGGTATTCCTAAAATCTTTGGCTGGTCGTATAGTGCTTTCAAAGATGTTAGTATTGCCTTTTATTTATTAATTGCTTATTACATAATCACGATTTTCTTAACTTATTATTACTATGCACGGAAAAATGCCGAGGTAAAATGCTAATAAGCTCATTTTTCACCGCCAGACAACATCAAAGACTATTTACTTATCCCTCATTTATAAAATTTTACAGGTAAATCTTGATGCATTTAGGTTTATCTGTAAAATTTATGTTATAATAAATTAAATCTATGATTTTGAGTTGCCAATAAAAAATGAATATAGATTTTATCATGGAGGTGTATATTATGAAACGATTGTTTAACCCTGCTATTTCGTTGATGAACCACCTACACTTCTCACAAAAATTTTTATTAGTCGGATTATTTTGCTTAATACCATTGTCAATTACCCTATATCTTTTAATAGGTGAAATCAATCACCAGATTGATTTCACAGAGCGAGAGAGATTGGGACTTGAATACAATAATGCAGTGAAGCAATTGATAAATGATACACAACAGCATCGTGGCATGTCTAGTGCTTTTTTAAACGGCGACTCATCGTTTAAGGAAAAACTTTTAGCTAAAGAAGAGCAAATTAATGAAGATATTCAAGTAATTGAAGCAATGAATCAAAAATCCAATCATATATTAGAAGTGACTGATCCTTGGAATACATCAAAAGAAAAATGGCTCGCTTTAAAAAATGATTTATTTACACTAAGTTCAAATGATAGTTTTACTCGTCATACAGCACTCATATCTGAATTCATTGATTTGACCAAGCAAGTTTCAGCAAAATCATATTTGTCTCTTGACCCAAAACCTGATACTAACTTTCTAATTACTGCAATTGGAGATAAGCTTCTCAACGAAATTGAATCTTTAGGACAAGTTAGAGCTAAAGGTGCTGGTATCGCAGCAAAAAAAGCACTTACGGTAGATGAAAAAATTGAGTTAGTCGTTTTATCAAAGAACCTCAACGCCTCTTTACAAGATATGGATAAAAAAATCAGTTTTGTTTATCAGCAAAATAACGAACTAAAAAATACGCTTAATGCAAATAGTCAAGAGTCTGCTGTACTGACTCAAAATGTATTAGATTTATTGAATACTAATATTATAAATGCTAAAGAGATTACCATTAAACCAACTGAATATTATAATGCTGTTACTGCAGGCATTGAAGCTAGTTATAAGTTTTACGATACAGGAATTTTGACACTTGATAAAATGTTGGAAGTTCGTATTACAAAAAATGAACACCTACGTAATATTGTAGGTGCTATATCTTTACTAGTTTTGCTGTTTGTAATATATCTTTTACAAGCTTTTCACCTATCGATAAAACAAGTGGTCAATAATTTTGAAGATGTAGCTGCATTAGTAGCCGATGGCAGATTAAATACTCAGGTTGAAATCGGTACTACAGATGAGTTAAAAACCATTGGTATTGTTTTTAACAATATGACCGAATCTTTGCGATCTCTAGTTGCTAATTTACGCGAAAACGTCGATCATATGTCAAGTACTTCCGAAGAGATGAACGCCAGTGCCGAACAATCTGCACAATCAGCCAACCAAGTAGCTGATTCCGTTACAGAAGTAGCACAGGGCGCGGAAAATCAGCTTAAATTAGTAGAATCTGCAACAGACATCATTGAGCAAATATCGAAGACAATCCATCAAGTTTCCGAAAACACAATGGTAGCAACAGATTCAACGAAAAAAACGGAAGCAGTAGCAACCAGTGGTGAACAAACAGTCGTGCAAGCAATGAATCAAATGGTTATAATTGAGCAGAAAACAGCAGCTATTGCAAATGTAATTCATGAGTTAGATGAGAAATCGGCACAAATTGGTCAGATAGTGGAAACTATATCTACTATTGCTGGGCAGACAAATCTTTTGGCATTAAACGCGGCTATTGAGGCGGCTAGAGCAGGAGATTTTGGCAAAGGATTTTCTGTTGTTGCTGATGAAGTTCGAAAATTGGCAGAACAATCAGAATTTGCTGCAAAACAAATTGCTGCGCTTATTGGTGAAGTTCAAAATAAGACCACGCATGCAGTTGTCTTTATGAATGAAGGTAGAAATGAAGTACTTGCAGGAACGGAAATTGTAAATATAGCCGGACAAAATTTCCGTGAAATTCTTAAGATGATTAGAGAAATATCAAGTCAAATACATGAAATAGCCGCTTCCACTCAAGATATAACAACGAGAAACAAACATGTGATAAATGCTGTACAAAAAATTGATACCGAAACTAAACTGACAGCAAAGCAAACCCAGACTATCTCCGCAGCAACTGAGGAACAGACTGCAGCCATGCAAGAAATCGCAATTTCAAGTCACGCTCTAGCGAGAATGTCTGAAGAATTACAATCTGCAATATATAAATTCAAAGTATAAACTATGTTAAAATGAACTTACAACAAAACTATAAAGTTCTATATAATGTGTAAAAAATAAAAACTTCCCGACAGGTAAGAATTGAACGATAAGAAATTCAAACCTGAAAGGAAGTTTTTTTACATAAAATTTTATGGCATTTCTACTACGGATTTATTTTCATAACATTTCTACAATAAATTTTGCCACTTCTTGCGGTGCATGTAATGGCAGGTGAATTTTATCTGTAGCAAAATCAATCTGATCAGTAATCACTGCCACCAAGTCCTCTTGTTTACTAATCAAAGACTCCGTTACCCCATCTCTTGCTATTTCTAACACAGGGAAAATTCCCTTACTACGACTTTCGACAAGAATCAAATCGACATTCTGAATAAGCACAATCACGTCTTCTAAGTTTTCTTTCTCTTTTGTCTGTTGAATAATTGCGTATTTATCTGGTGCTACAATAGCAATTGCCTCTGCGCCTGCTTGGGTAAATTGCCAAGTATCTTTACCTTCCTTGTCCATCTCAAAACTATGACCGTCACTTTTCACAACGGCAACTCTGAGCCCCAATGCTTTGAGTTCGGGAATCAGCTTTGTAATAAACGTAGTTTTACCAGTCCCAGATTTACTCGCTACAATCGATACAAGCGGAATCTTACGTTTTTGATTAGCGGCTTTCACTTGCGCAAAAATAAATTCTTTTGGCGTATTCACATTAAAAAAATGCTCTTCTGCATCCTCTATTGCAACAAATTTTGTTGCGACTTGATCAAAAAGTTTACTTACTTTACGCTCATTGTCGATTAACAATATTTTTTCAATCGGCTTAATACAGGCTTTACTATAAATGGCCATGAGTGGTTGATATTTTTCATTCTTCATTGATACAATTGCCGCGTATGCTTGCTTCATATATTTCTCTAATTCCAGAGCAAAAGAAAAATCGATGAACGGCATATCGCAAGGAATGACTAAATTGAATTCGGACTGATTGTAAACTAAGCCAGCGTGAATACCTGAAAGCGGACCCATCTGACTATAAATATCAGAAATGACTTCTACATCTAAAAATTCAAATTGTTCTGGTTTATTCGTTACAATGACAATTTCATGAAATTTGGCTTGTTTTGCCTTTTCTAAAATATGTTCGATAAATGTCTTCTCTTGCCACTCTAAAAAAGCCTTGTCGCGTCCCATACGACTACTTTTACCACCGGCGAGAATAATCAAACCAAGCTCCATATTATCAACTCCCAAACAATCATCGTAAAAACTAGGGACAGACAGGCTGCGAGTCGGCGATAAGCACTCATCTGCACCCTCCGACAAGATGCTGTTCGTCGACGTACAGAACTCCTTCTCATCCCCTTGCTGCGCCTAGCATCCGAGTACTTCTCACCAACCGACAACCTATCTTCGTACTAGTTTATAAGTGGTACGAATTTAGATTATTTTATTATCACACCATACTAAAAATAATTTCTGCTTGTCCTACAAGTTTGTATTCACCCATATTGGCAGGAACAAACACACTATCGCCTTTTGTTAAATTTAATGTTTGATCCAAATAGGATAAGGTCAAATCACCTGCTAAAACAAGAATGGATTGAAAGGATGTTTCATCCGCAATAAAATTACATTGTTTTTTAATATTAAAATTATATACGGTAAAATATTCACTCTTTGCTAGTAATGCCATATCGTAATCTGCAAAGAAATTCATCGTTGCCATTGCTTTTGTTGGTTTTGTTGAGGGAATAAGTTTTGTTACATCCATAGCTTTTTCTACATGAAGCTGACGCGGCTTACCGTCTACCCCAACTCTGCCATAGTCATAAATCCGATAGGTTGTATTGGAATTTTGTTGTATTTCTACGGTGACAATGCCTTTATTAATCGCATGCAAAGTTCCTGCATCAATAAAGAATACATCGCCTTTTTTCACTGGCACTTGATTGCATACTTCTAATAAAGTATTACTTTCAATTCTCTGTTTAAATTCTTCTTTCGAGATCTGCTCTTTAAAACCATAGAGAAGACTCGCATCTTCATCACAATCAACGATATACCACATTTCGGTCTTACCGTATTCGCCCTCTACTTTCAAGGCATACTCATTTTCTGGATGAACTTGCACTGATAAGTTATCTGCAGCATCAATGATTTTAATTAGAATAGGGAAATATGTAAACGCTTCACTATTTTTCCCTAAAACATCTTTACCCACTTTTTCTATATAGTCTGGTAATGTCATGCCTTGGTACTCACCGTTAACAATCACACTAGAGCCATCTTTATGACAAGAAAGTTCCCAGCTTTCTGCAACTTTCTCTAACTGCGTTTTTTTATGAAATTGGCTTTTTAATTTTGTGCCACCCCAAAGATAATCTTTTAAAGGCGCTTGTAATTTTAATGGATATAACATAATAACCCCCTATATTTTGCAATATAATTATGACATTAATTATAGCATAATCAGAACGTAAATATATTGCCTATCATTTTATCCTAAAGCAAAGCAGGGTGCGAATCCGCACCCTGCTTTCCTATTTTGCAGCAGTACTACAAAATCAATCTAATTTTGCCTTTAATAGATCGTTTACCATTGCTGGATTTGCTTTACCTTTACTTTGTTTCATGATTTGTCCCACCAAGAAACCAATGGATTTTGCATTACCAGCTTTATAATCTTCAACTGGTTTTGGATTCGCAGCGATAACGCTGTCTACGATGCCTTCAATTTCTTTCGTATCCGTAATTTGGACTAATCCTTTTTCTTTTACGATTTTTTCTGGAGCATCACCAGTTTTCCACATTTCTTCAAACACGGTTTTGGCAATTTTACTAGAAATCGTACCTTTGCTGATTAAATTCACCAATTCAGCTAATCTTTGTGCAGTTACTGGACTTTCTTCAATGGATTTACCTTCACCATTTAAGTTTTTCGCTAAATCACCCATCATCCAGTTTGCAACTAATTTTGCATCAGCTTTTTGCTGAGTCGCAGCATCAAAGTATTCTGCCATTTGACGTGTTGTCGTAATAATCGCAGCATCATACTCGGATAAACCGCAATCTGTCATAAGGCGGTTTTTACGAGCATCAGGAAGTTCTGGCAGTCCTGCACGAATCGCTTCGATTTGCTCATCGGAAGTGATGATTGGCACAAGATCTGGCTCAGGTAAATAGCGATAGTCATTGGCTTCTTCTTTCGTACGCATCGAAACCGTCATGCCTTTTGCTTCATCCCAAGTACGTGTCTCTTGCACAATATGACCACCGTCATCAAGAATTTCTGTTTGACGTTCAATTTCATAAGCAAGTGCGCTTTCAATCATTTTGAACGAGTTGAGGTTTTTCATTTCAGCTTTCGTACCAAGTTTCGTCGTACCAGTTTTTCTGAGGGATACGTTAACGTCAGCCCGAAGATTACCTTCTTCCATTTTACAATGGGAAACATCAATATACTCTAAAATTGATTTGATTTTTTCCATATAAGCACGTGCTTCTTCAGGGCTAGACATATCTGGTTCAGATACAATTTCGATTAATGGAACGCCCGTACGATTGTAGTCAACACATGCAGAGGAAGAATCATTAATGGTTGTTCCTGAATGAACCAATTTACCAGCATCTTCTTCCATATGGATTCTAGTGATACGAATACGTTTCGTTTGTCCATTCACTTCAATATCTAGATAGCCATGCTCAGCGATTGGCAAATCGTATTGAGATGTTTGGAAGTTCTTCGGTAGATCTGGATAGTAATAATTTTTACGATCAAATTTACTAAATTTATTAATTTTGCAATTCAACGCAAGACCGGCTTTGATTGCAAATTCAACTACTTTTTCATTGATAACAGGCAATACACCTGGTAAGCCTAAACAAACTGGACATACATGTGTATTTTGGTCGCCACCGAACGTAGTTGGACAACCGCAAAATATTTTTGTATTGGTTTTTAATTCGCTATGGACTTCAAGTCCAATGACTGTTTCATAACTCATTATTTAGCCTCCCGCAATGGTGCAATGCTCTTGTGGAACTCATTGTTTTGTTCAAATGTATAAGCAGTGCGGATTAGAGTTTCTTCATCTAGCGGTTTTCCGATAATCTGCAAACCAATTGGCATGCCATCATTACTAAAGCCACATGGTACAGAAATTCCTGGTACACCGGCTAAATTTACAGGAACCGTAAAAACGTCTTGTAAATACATTTTCATTGGGTCACTCGCCATATCGCCAATTTTATAGGCTGGCGTTGGTGCTGTCGGCGCGACAATTACATCTACTTTTTCAAAGGCTTTATCAAAATCTTGTTTCACCAAAGTACGAACTTTTAATGCTTGCAGATAATACGCATCATAATACCCAGCACTTAATGCATAAGTACCAAGCATAATACGGCGTTGAACTTCACCGCCAAATTTTTCACTACGTGTTTTCTTAAACATGTCAACAATATCAGTACCTTCAACACGTGCACCATAGCTTACGCCATCATAACGCGCGAGATTAGAACTTGCTTCTGCTGTCGCAATTAAATAGTAAGCAGATATCGCATATTCTGTATGCGGCATGGAAACTTCCACAACTTCTGCCCCCATATCTTCTAACTGTTTAATTGCTGCGCGAACAGCTTTTTCTACGTCCTCGTCCATACCTGCAACAAAATACTCTTTTGGTAAACCGATTTTTAAACCTTTTACGTCTTTTACTAAAGATTTTGTGTAATCAGGAACTTCTGCATTTATAGAAGTAGA